>Ga0172379_10003702_pt1 | contig 23884 bp, 15 predicted proteins | sample GrowelOW334metaG_FD_119756 | JGI IMG/M metagenome (GOLD analysis project Ga0172379, IMG submission 119756) | Groundwater microbial communities from an aquifer near a municipal landfill in Southern Ontario, Canada - Groundwater well OW334 metaG | ecosystem: Environmental > Aquatic > Deep...
TCCGATTCATCATTAGGCTGTAAACGATGTTGTGCTACAAGATGTCAAAGAACTGTAAACGATGTGGTGCTACACTTTTAATATAGAAATTTGTAAACGATGTTGTGCTATATAATAATTAGAGATTAGAAATTAGAGATTAGAAACCAGTAACCAGTCCCGATAGCTATCGGGAAGAAACCAGTAACCAGAAACTAGAAACCATGGGAATTGACATCCGCACATTAATAATCATGCTAGGGTTTACCTACTTGATGCAGGTTTTGGTTTTTTACCATCAGTATAAAGTTAATAAAGCTTATAATGGAATTGGATGGTGGCTGCTATGGAGTGCAGCCGGGGTTATTGCTTTTGGCGCCATGTTTTTACGGAATATTCCTTCCATCGATCCCCTTATTATTGTCATTCAAAATTTTATGGTGGTTGGGGGTACTTTGTTTCTATATGTTGGCATAAAACAATTCTTTAACCGGAAAGTAAACACAAAACTGCTTTTTTCCATTTCAGCATTATTTGCAACAGGATTTTTATACTTTTTATTTATAAATAATAGCATAAATACCCGTTCTGCATTTACAAGTTCAATATTGGCAATAATTGCATTTTTAACAGCATTCAGCCTTTTTTACGATAAAACCACAAACATACGTGCTTCAGCAAATTTTAATGCATTGGTATTTCTGGTTCATGGCTGTTTTTTTGTGTACCGTGCGGCAATGATAATTTCCGGCACACCGGTTGGCTATTTTTTTGAGTCGGAACTGTTCAACATCTTACCCTACTTTGATGCCTTAATTGCCAGTCTTTTATGGACTTTTGGTTCCATTATTATGCTCAACCAACGTTTGAATAGCGAAATGTTGGAATTTAAGAATGAGTTGAAATTAGTTTTTAATACTAACCCAGATGCGGCAATGATAACGAGGCTTGACGATGGATTTATTGTGGATATAAACGATGGATTTGTGTCATTAACAGGATTTACCCGCCAAGAAATACTAGGAAAATTTACATCTAAAATAAATTTATGGATAAACGTTGATGATAGAATAAAAGTAGTGAATCAGCTAAAAACCCAAGGTTTTTGCGAAAATTTTCAAACCCATCTCCTACGCAAAGACGGTACAGAGATAACCGGCCTTATTTCGGCAAAAATAATTGACTTACATGGAATACCACATATTTTAAGTTTTACACGCAATATTACCAATAACAAACAATTGGAATCAGAATTAAAGGAAAGTGAGTTCCGGTTCCAATTATTATTTGAAAACATGGTGGAAGGAGTTGCCTTGCATGAACTGGTTTATAACGAAGCTGGGAAACCTATAGATTTCAGGATTCTGGATGTTAACCCAGCATTTGAAAAACATACAACCATTTCGCCACAAATAGCAAGAGGCGCTTTGGCTACCGAGTTATATGGTACGGCTGTTCCCCCATATTTTGATGAATACTTGCAAGTAGTAAATACCCGTAAAACCGTAGTATTTGAAACCTATTTTGAGCAATTAAACAAGCATTTCAGCATCTCGGTACTAGCTACCAAACCTTGTTGTTTTGCCACCATATTTCAGGATATAACCGATCGCAGGAAGAAGGAGGAAGAAATAAAACTACTCCTCGAAACATCGGAGCAATCGCGCGCCGACCTTTTGAGCATACTTGAAGACCAAATGCAAGCTCAAGCACTGTTAAGCAAAAGTGAAGAGCGATACCGAAGTTTATTAACCAATTTGGAAGCCGGTGTTGTGGTACATGCTCCGGATACTAAAATAATAATGCATAACCAACGTGCTTCAATACTGTTGGGGTTAACCGATGATCAATTAACTGGTAAAACAGCATTTGATGATCAATGGAAATTTATTAACGAAAACAATGAACCTTTTTCTATTGAAGAGTATCCGGTTAACCGTATAATTGCTACAAAAAAACCATTTAGCAATCTTTTTTTAGGAGTGGTTAGGCCAGCAACCAACGATATGGTATGGCTTATTGTAAATGGCTTTCCGGTTTTCGATAATAAAGGTGAACTTAATGAAGTATTGATAAGTTTTATTGAAATAACCGAACGCATTAAGGCTGAAGAAAAACTAAAAGAATCGGAAAAAGTATTTTCCGAAATGTTCCACAAAAGCCCGGTTACTATTCTGTTATCAGTTCCTTTTGAAGGTACAATTATCGATGTTAATGATTCTTTCACAAGGGAAATGCAATATACCCGTGAAGAGGTGATTGGGCATACCACCATGGAATTAGGATTATTCGATAACCCAAACGAAAGAGAAACTCTTGTTTCAATAATAAAAGAAAAAGGAAAAGTTTTTGGATATGAATGCAAATTCCGTACTAAAAATGGAGAAATAATGGTTGGGTTGCTTTCCATATCATTTGTAAAACTTGGTGGTAAAATCTGTCAATTAAGTACCGTTATTGATATTACTGAACGGAAAATAACAGAAAAAGCCCTGCTCGAAAGTGAAGAAAAATTCCGTAAAGCTTTTATTACAAATCCCGATTCCATTACCATTACCCGTTATGATGATGGAATGTATGTTTCAGTAAATAATGGGTTTACCCAGATTTTGGGATATTCCGAAGAGGATGTAATGGGTAAAACTTCTTTGGGGATTAATATGTGGCATGTTCCCGAAGAAAGGAAAAAATTTACATTAAAATTAAAAACTAATGGTATTGTTGAAAATTTTGAAGCAAAATTCAATTCAAAAGACGGAAAAAAAATTGACTGCCTAGTATCCGCAACTTTAATTGATCTTGCTGGCGTAAAGCATATACTAAGCAATACCCGCGATATTTCTGAACGTAAACTGGCAGCTACTGCTCTTGCAAATTCCGAAATCAGATACCGCACCCTTTTTGAATCGGCAAAAGACGGCATTCTGATACTTGATTCTGATACTGGGAAAATTGTGGATGTGAATCCATTCTTAATTGATTTATTGGGTTATACCGAAAATCAATTCCTTGAAAAAGAGATTTGGAAAATTGGGTTTTTTAAAGATGTTGCAGCCAATAAGGCAAAATTTTTAGAATTGAAACTGAAAGAATACGTCAGATACGAGAATTTGCCCATGGAAACAGCCCACGGCAAAAAAATAAACGTGGAATTTGTTAGCAATGTGTATTTAGTTAACAATAAGCGAGTAATTCAGTGCAATGTGCGTGACATAACCGAACGAAAAAAAGCTGAAGAAGAAATTCGCAACCAATTGGATGAACTGCGCCGATGGTATGCGGTAACACTCGGTCGTGAAAGCAGAATAATGGAACTGAAACAGGAAGTGAATAGACTGCTTAAACAGATTGGCAATCCCTTACGATACGATAGTACCTTAAACGATGAGCCGAATGTTAATTAGTGAGGTGACATTTAAATTTGCAGTAATATTGATTTTATAAATACCATTACAAAGGAAAAGCACCGTAGAACAAATACTGAAATAGAAGTCCGATGAAAATTAAAATTTTAGATATTATTGATTTTGAAAAGGTAAATATCTTGCTCGAAGGGTTTAATAAATCAACCGGCTTTGTAACTGCCATTTTAGACCTCGATGGTAATGTTCTGTCAAAATCGGGGTGGCGTAAAATATGCACTGGTTTTCACCGTATAAATCCCGAAACTGCTAAAAAATGCACCATCAGCGATACAGAATTAGCAGGGAAAATAGCTGAAGGCGAAAAATATCATTTCTACAAATGTTTAAACGGTTTGGTTGATGTGGCCTTACCCATAGTAATCAAGGGGGAACATATCGCCAACTTATTTTCGGGGCAATTCTTTTTTGAAGAGCCCAATCGGGCATTTTTTACAAAACAAGCCAAAAAGTACGGGTTTAATGAAAAGGAATATCTGGAAGCTCTCGGAAAAGTACCTATTGTTTCAAAAGAAGAAGTTCTGACAGCCATGGAATTTTTGCTGAACATGACCCAGTTAATCAGTGAAATGACATTCCAGAAACTGGAACAAAAGGAGCTAAATAGGGCTCTCACCGATAGTGAAGAACGATTCCAACTACTATTTAATCAGGCACCTTTGGGTTATCAATCGCTCGATTTTGATGGAAATTTTATTGAGGTTAATCAGCAATGGCTTAATACTTTGGGTTACGAAAGAAATGAAGTTATCGGTAAATGGTTTGGTAGTTTTCTTGTTTTGGATAATCAAGATGGATTTCGAAAACGTTTCCAGATATTCAAAGCACAGGGACATATACAAAGTGAGTTTGAGATGGTTCACAAAAATGGTTCCGTTTTGTTCATCGCTTTTGATGGAAAAATTGTTTACAATTTACAAGGCAATTTTAAACAAACACACTGCATTTTACAAGACATTACCGAACGCCATAAAGCCGAAAAAGGGATACAGGAATGGCAAACTAAATTAAAGGAAGCCCTCGAAGTGTCAAATCAATCGCGAAAAACACTGTTGAGTGTACTCGAAGACCAGCAGCACGCACAACAGGAGGTACATAAACTCAATGCCGAACTTGAATCGAAAGTTGAGCAACGCACCGCCCAGCTTGAAGCATCAAACAAAGAGCTGGAAGCATTCAGCTATTCCGTTTCGCACGATTTACGGGCACCTTTAAGGCATATCAGTGGGTTTGCCGATATGTTGACAAAGGACATTCAAAATCAACTATCTGAAAAAGAGCGTCATTACCTTCAAATTATTAACGAATCGGCCAATAAAATGGGCGAATTGATTGATGATTTATTAAGTTTTTCAAGAACAGGACGTACTGAGATAAAACATACTACCTTCAGTATGAATCAGGTAATTGAAGATGCCAAAACACAATTGAAACATTTAACGCCCGATAGGGTTATTAACTGGAAAATTGCTACCTTACCTAATGTTTACGGCGATTACAATTTAGTGCGTTTGGCATGGGTTAATCTTATTGATAACGCCCTTAAATACACACGAAACCGAAAAAAAGCTGTAATTACCATTGATTGGAAAGAAGATAATGAAGAATACATTTTTTGGATAAGCGATAATGGAGTTGGCTTTGACATGAACTATGCACAAAAGCTATTTGGGGTTTTTCAACGAATGCATTCATCGTCGGAATTTGAAGGAACCGGAATTGGGCTTGCCAATGTGAACCGCATTATACTAAAACATGGGGGTCGTATATGGGCCGAGGCAAAAGTAAACAAAGGGGCTACGTTCTATTTTTCGCTGCCTAAAGTCAGAAAATAGAAATTAGAGTTTAGAAATTAGATATTAGAAGTCGGAAGTCGGAAGACAGAAGACAGAAGACGGAAGTCAGAAGACAGAAGACAGAAGTTGGAAGTTAGAAAAAGCCCTGAAAGGGCGTGAGAACAAAGCCCGGGGCAGCGCCGCGGGTATAATGTGGTATTTGTAAAGCGGTGCATCCAGAAATGTTGCAATAGAATAGCAACGCTGCATGCACCGCAACATAGATAAAGTAACCAGAGACAAGTAACAAGAAACCAGCAACCAGTAACCAGTACCAAACTAATAAATACGAATATGAACAATCTAAAAACAATCCTTCTTGCTGAAGACAACCCCAACGATGTAGAGTTGACTTTTGCCGCCATGTCAGAATTTAATATTGCCAACCAAATAGTTGTGGCACGCGATGGTGTTGAAGTAATGGAATACCTGCGCTACGAAGGAAAATTTAAACATCGCCAAAAGGGAAATCCCGCTGTAGTGCTTTTAGATATTAAAATGCCCCGCATGGATGGCATTGAAGTGCTACAACATATTAAAAACGATTCAAAATTTAGAACAATTCCTGTGGTTATGCTCACCTCCTCGCGCGAGGAACCCGATTTGAAAAAATGCTATGAGCTTGGGGTAAATGCTTATGTGGTGAAACCTGTCGATTTTAAAGAATTTGTTGAAGCCGTAAAACTGGTTGGCAATTTTTGGGCAATAATTAATGAACTTCCCACACAAGGAGAAACCAATTGAATGGAACTGTTTAAATATTTGAACCTATATTACCCACCCCTGCCGATCCCGAGTACTCGGGATCGGCACTCCCTTGAAAAGGAGGGGGCAGGGCAGTACCAATAATTAAAATGAGAAACAAATTGAAATAATATAGCCACCGCTGCCAATTCAAAACGATCTCCCTTGCTCGCAGGGGAGGTGCCCCGAGTACTCGGGGAGGGGTAAAAAAAAGAAATAATGATCCGCCAATTGGCGGACAATGCCCAATATACAATGAGCAAATAAAAAAGGAGTACAAAATGATACACCAACCTAACGTAGATAATGTGCTGAATGTACTATCGCTTGAAGACTCCATTGCTGACTTTGAGATTATTTGCAGACAACTAATTGAGGCCGGATATAAACTGAATGTTTCACGCGTTGAAAATGAAAAGGAATTTACCGCCTCGCTGCGAAATAATACTTGGGATATTGTTTTAGCCGACTTTAAATTGCCCGGTTTTGATGCCTTCAAAGCATTGAAAATCCATAACCAGATTTGTCCCGATATCCCTTTTATTTGCGTATCAGGCCTTGTGGGCGAGGAAACAGCCATTGAACTCATTAAACAAGGTGCCGTTGACTATGTTTTAAAAGATAGGTTGATCCGATTACCGATTGCCATTCAACAAGCCCTTGAAAATGCCAAAGAAAAAGAAAAAACAAAACAGCTAACTATTGAATTACGGAATAGTGAACAAATATTCAATTGTTTTATGGAGCACAGCCCCATTTATGTTTTTTTTAAAGATGAAAACATTAGAACCATCCGGCTTAGCAAAAATTATGAAACCATGTTGGGGAGACCTCTTGCTGAATTATTGGGTAAAAACATGGATGAACTTTTTCCATCGGAACTGGCAAGCAAAATTGTTGCCGACGATAAACTGATACTGAATGAAGGGAAAATAATAACCGTTGAAGAAGAACTTAACGGCCGTATTTACACTACCATTAAATTTCCCATTTCAATTGAAGGAAAACCCAAATATCTGTCGGGCTATACCATTGATATAACCGAACTAAAAAACAACGAAAAGTTACTCAATGCAAAAATTGAAGAAATGTCGAATTTCCAGCACCTAACGGTTGGTCGTGAACTTAAAATGATTGAGCTTAAAAAAGAGATAAACGAATTGCTGAAGGAATTAGGTAGAAACGAAAAATATAAAATTGTCAAATAGTGTTTCTTAGAAAACTACAAATTTCAAAAAAAACAAATAACAAAACCCAGAATGAACATTCACATCTTTTTAATAATTAGTATTTTAACATTTTTTATATTTTGAGTTATGATTCTTTTTTGATTTTTGAGTATTGATTTTTGGAGTTTTCTTATTGACACTGCATAGAAAAAAGCAATAAGCCATATATATTTCAAGAATACATGAATTTTGAAAAAAACTAAACTCAAAATACTCGCTATTAATGCTAATCAGGATACCCTGCTTAATTTAACTGTCCTAATAAAAGGTATATTCCCCGATGCGTTTGTATTAACCGCATTAACAGGGGAAAAGGCCCAAGAATTAGCTACCAAAGTAGAACCCGATGTGATTCTCATCGATACTGATGTACCCGGTATGTACTACTTTAACGTATGCGATACACTGAAAACCACCAAAAATACGCGCGATATTCCGGTAGTGTTTATTACCGACAACAAAGAAAGCCGAATGAAAGCTTTGGAATGTGGAGCCGAAGCATTTTTGTCAAAACCCATCGACGAAAGTGAACTTACAGCCCAGATACGTGCCATGGCAAAGATAAAAGCGGCCAATTATTCAAACCGAAGGCAAAAGGAACATCTTAACTCTTTGGTGGAATTGCAAATGCTTGAATTAAAAGTAACTCATGCAGCAACACTGAACTTGCTCGAAGATTTGCTGGATGAAATTGAACACCGAAAACAGACAGAATCCGCTTTGCGTGAAAGTGAAGCCCGGTATCGTTCCGTTACTCAATCGGCAAATGATGCCATTATTACTATTGATATAAAAGGAATTGTACAACAATGGAACACCAGTGCCGAAAAAATATTTGGATATAAGGAAGAAGAAATTTTAAATAAAACCCTTAACAGAATTTTGCCCGAAGAGTTAATCGAAAAGCATGCACAAATACTTACCCGGCTTAAAAATGGAGGTCCCCATCGTATTATTGGACATACTCTTGAACTTAAAGGAAAACACAAAAATGGAACCCTGTTTCCAATAGAATTATCACTATCAGGATGGGAAACATCCGAAGGTAAATTCTTTACGGGCATTATACGTAATATTACCGAGCAAAAAAAAGCTGTTGAAGCGTTAAAAAGTGAACGGGTGTTGCTTAGAACACTTATTGATAATATTCCTGATTCCGTTTATTCCAAAGACTTGTTGTGCCGCAAAACACTGGCCAATTTAGCTGAAATACATAGCATGGGTGCCAAATCGGAAAAGGAAGTATTGGGTAAAAACGATTTTGAAATCTATCCAAAAGAAATGGCCGAAAAGTTTTTTGCCGATGATCAATTTGTCCTTAAAACTGGTGATCCGGTACTAAATAGAGAAGAATTCATTATTGATAGTAAAGGACAGAAGCGTTGGTTGCTATCGTCGAAACTTCCCTTGCGGGATCATCAAGGTCGTATTACCGGTTTGTTAGGAATTGGGCGTGATATAACCGACCGCAAACGAACCGAAGATGCGTTGCGGACAAGCGAACAGTTATACCAAACCCTTTCAGAAGTATCACCGGTAGGGATTTTCAGAACCACTCCCAACGGGTACACCACTTATGTCAATCCAGAATGGTCGGAACTTTCGGGAATTTCATTCATTGATGCGTTGGGAAATGGTTGGCTTAGCAGTGTTCATCCCGATGATAGAGAAGCAATACGTAAAGACTGGGAAAAATCGACCAAAACAAAGAAGTACTCAAGTTCAGAATATCGTTTTCTCCGACCCGATGGAACCATAGTTTGGGTAATGGGGCTGGCCATCCCCGAAAGAGATGCCGAAAACAACCTTATGGGATATATTGGCACACTCACCGATATTACAGGGCGCAAGTTAATTGAGAAAGAAATCATTCATCTTAACGAGACTTTGGAAACACGCGTTGAAGAACGAACCTTCCAGCTTTTGGCAGCCAATAAAGAACTGGAAGCATTCAGCTATTCTGTTTCGCATGATTTACGGGCACCCTTGCGGCACATCAATGGTTTTTTAAACCTTTTCCTTGAGAACAAATCGTTGCAAATAACTGACGAAGAACAAGGATATCTTAAAATTGTATTGAATGCGGTTGCCGAAATGGATAAATTAATAAACGCATTGCTTTCTTTTTCAAGACTCAACCGAAACGAGCTTAAAAAAGAATCCATAGATTTATTGCCAATAATCAAGCAAGAATTGCAGATGCTTGAATCCGATACTAAGACCAGGGATATTAAAATAAAAATAAACCCTCTGAATAAAGCTTTTGGAGATGCTCAACTCCTTCAGATGGTTTGGGCAAACCTGCTGTCGAATGCCATTAAATATACCAGCAAAAAGGAGGCTGCTACTATTGAAATTGGAAGTTATACCGAAAAAAATAATACAGTGTTTTATATTAAAGACAATGGCGCAGGGTTTGATATGAAATATGCCGAGAAATTGTTTGGTGTATTCCAAAGGCTCCACCGATCGGCCGATTTTGAAGGAATTGGAATAGGGCTGGCAAACATTAACCGCATTATAACCCGCCATGGGGGAAAATGCTGGGCTGAAGGTGAAATTGATAAGGGTGCTACCTTTTATTTCAGTTTGCCAAATAGTTAATTCTTAAAATACGAGTAAAGCTAAAATAAATCAGAATCGGTTACCATTATCCGAAAGATTTAGACAGGGCAACCGCATTTAAGAAAATCCCGGAGGGATTTAATATCAATAGCCCCGTCGCGCTAATTAGCGGACGGGGTATATGAATTTATGGTATTAAATCGGCGCAAGCAGTAAAGATTTATTGAAATGGTGCATAATCTATGCGCCGAAAATGGGAATCTCAAATTTCAGTTCTTAAATGCGGTTGTCCTGTTGAATATTGATAGTTGTTTGTTTGGCATTGTCCGCCAATTGGCGGATTAACTTAATTTTTTTGGAGGTGAGTAGTTACTCAAATTTTCATTTGCATCCCTCGTTTGCATTGCATATATTAACATCCTCAAAATTCTAGGGTAATGCGCAACCTAAAAATAATTCTGATTGGGCTTTTAATTTTAAAGGTGAGTTATGTTAAAGCACTTCCAAAGGATATTACATTCCGTCATTTACTGTTTGAACAAGGATTGAGCAACAGTAATGTAAATTGCATTGTACAGGATGGAGATGGTTTTATTTGGATAGGTACCGAAAACGGTTTGAACCGTTACGATGGGTATAAATTTGTTCAGTATTTCAGTAATACCGAAAACTCTTTTATTAGTGATGATGTATTTTGCTTACTGCTCGACCAAAAGAAACAACTTTGGATTGGCACTTTCCGCGGCTTATACAAATACATGCCCGAAACCGATAGTTTTATTTATATTGAGTTAGGAAACTTTTGGATGGAAAGCGGTCATAAATCCGTGATACTAGCCCTTTCGCATGATAAATACGGGATAATATGGATTGCAACTGCTGGCGATGGACTTATAAAATACAATCCTGAAACCGGCGATTACAAGCAGTTTATGCCTGAAAAAAACAATCCGTATAGCCTTAGCAGCCCAAATCTTTTAAGTTTGTACGACGATGGAAAAGAAAAACTTTGGGTGGGTACTTCCGACCATGGATTCGATTGTTTTGATAAAATTACCCAACGTTTTAAAAATTATCGCCTGATTGAAGGAGTTGAATTGGATAACGGTAGCAATGCCGTATTAACCCTATTCGAACTATCGGCAAATAAATTTTTAGTGGGTACGCGTGGAGGAGGTATTTTTGAATTCGACATCGAAAAAGAAATTAGCCGACCGTTCCAATTAGCCACCGACGAAGAAAAAATGGTAACATTAAACGAAATTTATGGAATTTACAAAGACCGGTTGGGTCGTATTTGGATATCGGCGCATGGCGATGGATTGCTCTGTTTTACCGATTTGAATGAAAAAGGAACCCATTTAAAGCACCAGCAAAACAATCCCGGAAGCCTTATTAACGACAACGTGCGAACAATTTTTGAGGATAATCAGGGGAATTTATGGTTTGTTAGCTATCAAGGAGGCATTAATGTCCTCAGTAATAAACCTGATTTATTCAAGAACTACAATTTTAAAGATATAAATCCAACCTACGAAAGCAAGACGGTACCATGCATAGCGGTGGATAAAAAAGAAAACATCTGGTTGGGAACCGATGGCGGTGGATTAAAAATGATTGATAAACAGTCCGGCAAAGTGCAACATTTCTACCCAAGCTCAAATTTACAACAATCAATCCCCGATAAGGTAATAATGAGCCTTATGGTTGATAATACTGACAAGATATGGATTGGCACTTATTTGGGTGGACTTTCGGTGTACAATCCCCAAAAGAAGCTATTCAAGAATTATTCCAACTCCAAGAATGTTGCTTCATTGAGCAGCAATTTTGTTTCGGATATATTGCAGGATAAACAAGGTAAAATTTGGGTAGCCACCAATGGCAAAGGGCTGAATTTGTATGACCCCGCTAACGATAATTTCATCCGCTATTCAATGAATGATACCAGCATCCCATCGCATTTAATTAACGACTGGATTAATGTGTTGACGGAAGATAACAATCAGCGTATATGGATTGGCACTTTTTGGGGATTGAGTGTTTTTGACCCATACAACGGAAAGTTTACTAATTATTTACATTTAGATGGAGCTGTTTCCGGATTGAGTCACAATACTATTTTCAGTATTTTAGAATCGTCGAAAAATGAGATGTGGTTGGGAACCCGCAATGGGTTAAACAAATTTGAACCTGAAAAAAATTCTTTCAAAGTTTATACCGTTACCGATGGATTCCCCGGCAACATTATTTATGCTATACAGGAAGATAGCCATGGAAATTTATGGTTGAGCACCAATCGGGGATTGTGCAATTTTAACCCGGTAACCCATGAAACACATAACTATTTTGCCAGCGATGGGTTGGCGGGTAATGAATTTTTTAGAAATTCATCATTTAAAAGTGCCACCGGTGAACTTTTTTTTGGGGGTCTCGATGGAATGAACTCTTTTTACCCTGAGCGTATGAATGAAGATTATAACGTACCCATTCCAAAAATTACGGAATTCAGAATATTTAACCAAGCTCTGGTTCCAAGTCGCCCTTTCGGGAACCGGATGCTGCTAAATAAACCCATTTATAAAACCGACACGCTAATTCTAAAGCACAAAGACAACAGCTTTTCGTTCGAATTTTCAGCCTTGGATTTTATTCTGCCTGAAAAAAATAACTACAAATGTAAAATGGAAGGCTTTGATAAGGAATGGAGGCTCATGGACTATAACCAGCGGTTTATTACCTATACCAACCTCGATGCTGGAACTTATATTTTTAAAGTAAAAGCATCGAGTATTAACAATAAATGGAGCGATGCCTGTACGAATCTTACCCTAATAATACAACCTCCGGGATACCGCACTTGGTGGGCTTATACCATTTATTACTTCTTTTTAGCCTTACTTCTATTCTTTTTATGGCTTATTTCCATCCGCAGATTACAACTGAAGAACCAAATTAAGATGGTACAATTAGAAAAAGATATATCGAACGAATTGAATCAGGCCAAACTGCGCTTTTTTACTAATGTGTCGCATGAGTTCCGTACGCCAATAACACTTATAATTGGTCCTTTGGAGAAAATGATGAACGACCACATATTATCAGCAAAATATAAAAGAACCATTGATACCATGATGAAAAATGCCAACCGTTTGCTGCGATTGGTGAACCAATTAATGGACATGCGCAAAATGGAGTTTGGAAAAATGCAGTTACGGGTTGAAAAAGCCGATTTATTGCAATTCATTGAAGACATTCATTATGCGTTTAAAGAATTGGCCGAACAGAAAAAAATAAATTTTCGGGTTTATAGCGAGATGGAAGATTTGATACTCTAGTTCGACACCGACAAATTGGATAAAATACTTTTCAACCTGCTTTCAAATGCATTTAAATTTACTCCGGTTAATGGAGAGATTAGTATTTATGTAGCTACCGTTTACCGAAGCCCGGGAAATGCCTTTGTCCGGATTGGTGTTGAAGATAATGGAAAAGGCATTCCAGCCGCAGATCAGAATAAAATATTTGGACGTTTTTACCAAACAACGAATTCATTCAACCAATTGGGATCAGGAGTTGGGCTTTCATTAACCAAGAATCTGGTAGAAATACATCATGGTGAAATTACGTTTGAAAGTGAGGAAAACAAAGGAACTCTTTTTAATGTATTTTTGCCTTTATCAGAAGATGCTTATGTCCAAGATGAAAAATTTGCCCCCGAAATTTCCGGAACAAAGCAATACCTGCACCTTGAGCCTATTTTAGGAGAAGAACCTGAAGATGAATTTAATACAAAGTCAAAAAACAACTCCGATAAAGCATATTCCATTTTAATTGTGGAGGACAATTATGATTTACGGAAATATATTGCCGAAGAATTATCGGAAATTTATCACCTGTTTGAGGCTGTCGATGGTAAAGACGGCTTAAAAAAAGCCATTCAACATTTGCCCGATTTGATTATTGCCGATGTGATGATGCCTGAAATGGATGGTTTGGAAATGACCAGTAAAATAAAAAGTAATTTAATTACCAATCATATTCCTGTAATATTATTAACCGCCCGAAATTCCATTGAACAGCGTATTGAGGGAATTGAACACGGGGCCGACTCCTATATCCCTAAGCCATTTCATCCAAGTCATTTAAAAGCACGCATTAAAAAGCTTATTGAATTGCGCAATGTGTTGAAAGGAAAATACTCGTTACAACTTGAATCGAAAGAAGCTCCAGTATTGCTTACCGAGGATCCTTTTCTTCAAAAAATTACTGCGCTAATTCTAAAAAACATCGACGATTCGGAATTAAACATTGAATCGGTGAGCAAAGAAATAGGCATGAGCCGTGGCCATTTGTACCGTAAAATAAAGCTCCTTACCGACAAAAGCCCCAGTGAATTTGTGCGTTTGGTACGGTTAAACGAAGCGGCCCGGTTGTTATTGAAAAAGGATAAGTCGGTGAGTGAAATAAGTTATTTAGTTGGTTTTAATTCCCCCTCATATTTTACCATCTGTTTTAAAGAGCATTTTGATGTGGCTCCCTCCGATTTTGCAAATAGGGCAAATCAATAGATAGTGATTGCTGATATATAAAGGTTGGCGGCAAATTTCAGGAGACTCCTGCTTATTGCGAAAATTCACTATATTTGAAAGTTAATTGATAAAAATGGAGCAAAAATTAATCGAAAATGTGGATCATGCTATTGAGGCATGGATAAAGGAGTTAATAGAGTAATTAAAAATTACATTCTTTACTTAAAAAAGTCAAATTTAGAATTTGATAAAGTTTATCTTTTTGGTTCTTATGCCAATAATAAACAATCGGCTTATAGTGATATTGATTTAGCTTTTATTTTCGATAAACAAAAACAGAGTGATTATTTTGACTTGCAAGTTCAAATGTTAACATTAGCAAGTGACATTGACACAAGTATTGAACCACATCCAATGAGTTCAGATGATTTTACACCTGAAAATCCATTAGCATTTGAAATCTTAAATACAGGTAAAGAAATTCGTTTGAAATAAAAAACTTGCCCTAACAGCTTATACACAATACGAGTTTACTCCCTACAACAATGTGGGAATGATATAAGCTTTTCCAAAAAACATGTAACGTTTTCCTTCTTTACTATACCCACCTTTACATACTTGAAACTGATAAATTTTTCGACCACCCTTAGGAGGCAACGCATTATATCAATATTAAACATCCGCGCATTAATGGGCGGAAGCCCAAAAAAACTAAAAGGAGAATTATTATGGCAAAATTTGGATCACCATTTTCAGGATTGGCAAAAGACACGAAGCTTACGGATGCAGAGCTTGTTAGGGCAATACGTTTTTTGGTATCCGCCGAATACGAAGCAACTCAATTGTACATGCAGCTTGCCGAATCGACCGACAATAAACTTGCAATAAAAGTTTTAATAGAAATAGCCGATGAGGAACGTGTACATGCAGGCGAGTTCTTGCGGTTGCTCTACGAACTTGCCCCCGATGAAAAAAAGTTTTATGCCGAGGGTGAAAAAGAAGTAGAAGAAATAATCAAGAAAATGCATTAAAAATATTCGGTGCGAATAAATTAAACTATGATTTTTATTATTGTAACTATGCAGGTATTTGAAATGAAAGGAATAGCCACAGATTGCCTACCGCGAGATCGCGTTGCTAAGTCCACAGATTAAAAAATTTCCAAATAGATGACAAGAATTACTCAGATTATTCGCTATGCGAATAAAATTGAGTGAAGTGAATAATCTGAGTAAATTATTTTTTGAATTAATCTGTGAATCTGTGGCATTTTTAATCGTGTTTTTTATTGTTGAATAGTGGTAATTTTTTAAAATTAAATGAAAATGAAATCAGCAAAATATATTGTAAGAGTTAAATCAATTAAACACATCACACCCGATGTGTTGCAAATTGTTACCGAGAAACCAAAACAGTATAATTTTACTCCCGGTCAGGCTACTGAGGTTGCCATAAATAAAACCGACTGGAAGGATGAAAAGAGGCCTTTCACCTTCACATCCTTACCCGCCGATGATTTTCTGGAGTTTACCATTAAAACATACCCTGAACATAAAGGAGTTACAAATGAACTTTTAAAACTTAAGGTTGATGATGAATTGATTTTGCATGCTGTTTTCGGTGCCATTGAATATAAAAAAGAAGGCATATTTATTGCCGGAGGTGCAGGCGTAACACCGTTTATTTCCATCTTCAGGTACCTGAAATCAGTAAAACAAATAGGCAGTAACAAGCTTGTTTTTGCGAACAAAACAAAGAGCGACATTATCCTTGAAAAAGAATTTAAATCGCTTTTAGGTGCTAATTTCATCAACATTTTGTCCGACGAAAAAGCTGATGGTTATGCCCACGGGCAAATCAGCGAAGATTTTATAAAAGCCAACTTTAACCGCTCAACCAAAAATGTTTATGTATGCGGGCCACCACCCATGATGGAAGCCATAGAAAAGCAATTGGCACATTTGAAGATAGATAAAAAACAAATCATAAAAGAAGTATTTTAGTTAACTCATGAGCAAAAATGTATCAGACCAACTGGTCGAAACCTTAGTTGAAGCTGGCATTCAAAGGATTTATGCTGTAACAGGCGATAGTCTCAATCACGTAAATGCAGCGGTGCACCGTAATGGCAACATTAAATGGATTCATGTACGGCATGAAGAGACAGCGGCATTCGCTGCCGGAGCAGAAGCCCAACTGAATGGATTGGCATGTTGCGCCGGCAGCAGTGGCCCCGGACATGTTCACCTTATAAACGGCTTGTACGATGCGCACCGTTCATCGGCTTCGGTGTTGGCTATTGCTTCAACACTTCCTACCAAAGAATTTGGAACCGATTATTTTCAGGAAACAAACACCATAAAACTTTTTGATGATTGCAGTTGCTACAATCAGGTAGCCATTACACCGGCACAATTGCCACGTATGTTGCAAGCGGCCATTCAACATGCCGTGCATAAAAAAGGAGTAGCAGTGCTCGGGTTGCCGGGCGACATTACCGATCTTCCTGCAGAAGCGGCTGAAACTACTACCGCGCTTTTCAGGAACCATCCTATTATCAGGCCGTCGGAAGACGAACTGGCGCAATTAGCTGAACTTTTAAATTCACATAAGAAAATCACTGTTTCCTGCGGAATTGGTGCAGCAGAGGCACACAATGAAATTATTCAGTTGGCCGAAAAGTTAAAGGCTCCGGTAGCTTACTCCTATAAAGCAAAAAAGGCTATTCAATACGATAATCCTTACGAAGTAGGACTTACAGGGTTGCTTGGTATTCCATCGGCATACCACGCTATGCACCAATGTGAGTTGCTGGTTTTATTGGGCACCGATTTTCCTTACACGCCTTTCATGCCAATGGATAAGAAAATTGTGCAAATTGATATTAAACCTGAAAACCTTGGGCGGAGAGCAAATCTTGAAATGGGGCTTTGCGGCGACGTGAAAGATACATTGCAAGCTCTCATTCCCATGATAGAAATAAAGAATGATGTTGCTTTTCTTACACAACAGCTGGAGTTACATAACGAAGTCAAAAAACAATTACTGACCTATGTAAATGATACCGGAAAACCAAATGCTATTCATCCTGAATTTGTTGTTTCTGTTATTAACGAACTGGCTGCCAAAGATGCTATATTCACAGTTGACACCGGAATGTGTTGCGTGTGGGCGGCACGTTATATTGATGGAACCGCTGAGCGAAAAATGCTGGGTTCATTCAATCATGGGTCAATGGCAAATGCAATGCCTCAGGCAATTGGTGCAGCATTGGCCTGCCCGGGCAAACAAGTAATTGCATTGTGCGGCGACGGAGGTCTAAGTATGATGATGGGCGACCTGATGACAATTGTCCAATACAAATTACCGGTGAAAATCATTGTTTTTAACAACCGATCACTCGGAATGGTGAAACTGGAAATGGAAGTAGCCGGAATTCCTGATTTGGAGACCGATATGCTGAACCCTGATTTCACAAAAATAGCGGAAGCAATGGGAATGCCCGGCATTACCATTACAGATCCCTATGAAGTGAAATCAAAGTTAGAAAAAGCATTTATGCATGAAGGCCCCATATTGATTACCATTCAGACCGATCCGAATGCTTTAGCCATGCCTCCCAAACTGGAATTTGACCAGATAAAAGGTATGGCATTGTACATGGGGAGAATGATGTTAAGTGGGCGTATGGATGAGGCATTCAATATTATTTCGTCAAATTATAAACATCTAGGTGAGGTTTTGTGATTTGAAAATAATAAGCACGTTAATAGGTGTTGCTAGGCATCTTAACCCAGTTAATGACCAAAGATTGACCCAAGTTGAAAAGAGTAATTGGCTTATGTTGATTTAGGTGGGTGAATAGAAAAAGGTTTCTTTATCGAATTATAAAGGTAAGTTTTAGTATTCAATTTTTGCCTGAAAGGCAATTAGCATTAGCATAGGGCAGCGCCCTATGAAAGATTAGGCGTGGAACAAATTCAGGCTGAAAGCCTGATAGCTTTCTGCTTCCAGGCTTTCAGCCTGAAAAAAGATATATTGTTACATACATAGGGCGTTGCCCTATGCTATTGATTAAAGGCTTTCAGCCTTAAAAAATGAAATTAAAATCACATATTTAGTTTTAAAAAATTTATGAGAATTATTTACCCACTTAAAACGACATAGAACCAGTCATGTTCCATGTTGGCTACAAATTCACTGCTTTGTTCCGGTTGAATTACCCAACTAAAATGAAAATAAATTACAAATCGATTCGGTTAATTTCTTTTAATTACAAAAATTCCCTGAGACTGATCCATAAAAGTCAATTACGCATAGTGGTATAACATTATAATAGCAGAATTAGTTTTTGAAGGTTTTACTTTTCTTAACCCAATGAATCAAACATCTCTTATATTTCTATCACACAAGTATTCATCCATTATGCAATTAGGATTTCGCTCAATGTAAAATTTTCGTTATTACATCGAGGTCTTAGTAAAGTCCTCTTAGGATCAGTTCGAGTTTTAATTGGCCACAAATTTAAAAGATAGTATTACCGGATTATGATCGGAGTTTTTAAATTGCAAATCTATCGCTTCACTAGTAACTTTATTTAAATTGGGCGATAATAAAAAGAAGTCAATTACTGTTGTTTCAGACGTTTTTATATCATAAGCCTTATCAATCATTCTATTGGTAGGAATAGTTGAAGAATATATCCATTGCCAACCTTCAGGCATAAAATCAGATGCAATCCTAATCCGCGTTAAATGACCCTCGGTACTCACTGTAGATTCTTCGCCAGGAATTGGGGGATTTTGATTCCAATCACCACCTACCATAATATAATTTCCATTTTTATATTCTTCCAATAAAAATTCTTTCAACATCTTCATTTGCTCTTTTCTAAGGAATCCAGTATCATAGGCTTCATTGTGCGTATTAACTACAAGTAGTTGTTTGCCATCGGAAGTATTATAACGTTGAACCATAAAACAACGATCCAACATAAAAAGCCCTTTCGGCCAGGCATAATTTCCCAAAAATGAGTGCCGGGTAACATCAAAAGGTTCAAACTTACTGAAAGCTGCAATACCTCCATTTACTTTACCCATAGGATTTGATGGAGGAACGGGAACAAATGTTACTTTATAATTAATCGCTAAATTTTTATGATATCCTTCCAAAGCATTCATAATTAGGTCACTTTGATTAGTCTTATAGCTTCGTCTTGAACTAATATCAACTTCCTGAAATAATAAGAAATCGAACGTTTGGTGTGCTTTTATCACATCCAAAATACCGGCAATATTTTCTTGAGTTCGCTTTTTTGAAGTCCTAACTTTTTCTCCTCCATCATAAAAAAAACTCATGTCATCACCCAATCCACAATAACCAATATTCCAATTAAAAACTTTCAGCGTATCATTAACATCAACTACATCGCCTTTTGCCTGACTTAACAATTCAATAGGTGTCGGCTTATAATCGGCTATGGTACTATAGCCCAAGAAAAATGCAAACAGTATTACTGAAGCAAGGATCACATAAATTAATAGTTTTAGAATGCTTTTCATAAAGGTTTTATTTTAAGATTGTTTATTCGAAGGTATGGAAATTTTAGATTCAATTATTCAAGGGGACAAAAAACTAATTTACATCTAAGCATTATCGACGGTGGAGGTTCTCAAATAACAAAAAACTTAAAGTGAAGTGCTTTCAAAATAATACTGTTAAACGTTTGCATAATTAAATATAGGGGGTTATTAATTAATAATTTCAACAAACTAATAATAATACATCTCATTTAAAAGGGTTAGTTACAAATATTCATGATTAATTGTAAATTTGTAATCAAAACTAAATTACAAAAAAAATGGCAACAATTCGTTTTAAAGCACTAGAAGCGTTAATGACGCGACAGGCAACACCTGTAGAGCAGCCACAAAAAAAAACATCGGAATACTTTGCTGAGAATATATTTGATAAGCGAAAAATGAAAGAATACCTTTCAAAAGAAGCTTATGATTCAGTAATTGATGCCATAGATAATGGCACAAGAATTCCTCGCCGGATTGCCGATCAGGTCTCCTCTGGAATGAAAGCATGGGCAGTAACAAAAGGGGTTACCCATTACACCCACTGGTTTCACCCATTGACAGGCTCCACGGCTGAAAAACATGATGCCTTTTTTGAACCATCGCTAAACGATGGAGTAATTGAAAGCTTTGATGGCGCAAAACTTGTTCAACAAGAACCGGATGCGTCCAGTTTTCCAAGTGGGGGCTTGCGAAATACTTTTGAAGCAAGAGGTTATACTGCTTGGGATCCATCCTCACCTGCTTTCATTTTTGACTTAACTCTTTGTATTCCAACAATTTTTGTATCCTATACTGGTGAAGCGCTTGATTATAAAACACCGCTACTAAAATCGTTAGCTGTTTTAAATAATGCAGCAACTGAGGTATGTCAATATTTTGATAAAGATGTAACCAAAGTAATTGCCACTCTTGGCTGGGAGCAAGAATACTTTTTAGTAGATAGTGCTTTGTATATGGCCCGCCCCGATTTAATGTTAACCGGACGAACCTTAATGGGTCATTCTTCAGCTAAAGACCAACAATTGGAAGATCACTATTTTGGAACCATTCCCACCCGGGTTAATGCATTTATGCGTGATTTTGAAATTGAAGCCTACAAATTAGGAATTCCAATCAAAACTCGTCACAATGAGGTTGCTCCTAACCAGTTTGAATGTGCTCCTGTTTATGAAGAAGCCAATCTAGCCGTTGATCACAATATGCTTTTAATGGATTTGATGAAAAAGGTATCGCGACGTCATAATTTCAAGGTGCTTTTTCATGAAAAACCATTTAAAGGAATAAACGGTTCAGGAAAAAATAACAACTTCTCAATGGCCACAAATACGGGTGTTAATTTGTTATCTCCAGGAAAAAACCCAAAATCAAACATTCAGTTCCTCACCTTTATAGTGAATACTATTAAAGCAGTTTACGACCATTCTGATTTACTACGGGCAAGTATAGTTTCTTCTGGCAACGAACATCGTTTAGGAGCTTCAGAAGCACCCCCTTCAATAATTTCAGTCTTTATGGGGACTTATTTGAGCAAGATTCTTGATGAATTAGAGGAACGCGTATCGGATAAAAAAATGTCACCTGATGAGAAGACAGAGTTAAAATTAGATATCGGACGAATCCCTGAATTATTGCTCGACAATACCGATAGAAACCGCACATCTCCTTTTGCTTTTACCGGTAACCGATTTGAGTTCAGGGCTGTAGGATCCAATGCAAATTGTGCGGCACCTATGACATTCCTAACTTTAGCAGTAGCAGATCAACTAAAAAAATTCAAGGTAGAAGTAGATGCTAAAATAGAGGCCGGCATTAAAAAAGATGAAGCTATATTCCAAGTACTTAAAGAATATATTATAGCTTCAAAAGCTGTTCGTTTTGATGGCAATGGATACAGTCAGGAATGGGCCGATGAGGCTCAAAAACGCGGATTAACAAATATTAAAGATGTTGTGAAGGCCTTGGATGCCTTTGTTACTCCAAAAACTTTAACCTTATGTACTTCGAATCATATTTTTACCGAACGTGAATTGGAAGCCCGACGGGAAATTAAAATAGAGCATTACACAAAAAAAATTCAAATCGAATCAAGGGTTTTAGGTGACCTTGCTACTAACCATATAGTTCCAACAGTTTACAAGTATCAAAACCAATTAATTGAAAATGTTACCGGGTTAAAACAAGTTTTGGACGTTAAAGATTTTGATCAAATTGCCGGAATACAGCTCCAGACCATTAAGGAAATTTCCGGTAGAATTGCTTTGATTAAAATAAAAGTTAAAAACATGATTGAAGCCCGTAAAAAAGCTAATGCCGTGGAAGATATTCATGAAAGAGCAATATTATATACCGAAGAGGTAAGACCCTATTTATCAGAAATCAGATACCATATTGATCATTTAGAAATGATAGTAGATAATGAAATTTGGCCATTACCCAAATACAGGGAATTATTGTTTGCAAGATAATAATAATTTAGATTGAGAAAGGCCTCTGAAAATTTCAAGAGGCCTTTTTTATTAAAATCCAGAACAAAATAACTTCAATTACATTACTTTCATATTTTATTACATTCATATTTTATTAACCCCCATTAATATTGTACCATTTTTAAATATTTAGTATATATAATTACTACAAATAGTTATTTTTATTATTAAATAAATATATAAACCTATTTTATTTACCATACTATTCACTTTTTTTAATTTTTTTGTTTTTTTATATAATTACTATTTATTACTTTTGCAGCGATATTTATATATATATGAAATAAATAAACATGTTTTAATATGAAATCAAAATTAGAGTACATTTGGTTAGATGGTTATAAACCAACCCAAACATTAAGAAGCAAGACTAAAGTTGTTAGTGATTTTAGCGGTAAGCTTGCTGATTGTCCAATTTGGTCTTTTGACGGAAGCTCAACAGAACAAGCAAAAGGTGGATCATCAGATCTTTTACTAAAACCAGTTGCAATCTTTCCTGATCCGGATAGAAAAAATGGTTTTTTAGTGATGACCGAAGTAATGAATGCAGATGGGACACCTCACGAATCAAACGCAAGAGCATCCATTGACGACGATGATAACGATTTTTGGTTTGGATTTGAACAGGAATATGTACTTTGGAATATTGATACCCACTCACCTTATGGATTTCCAGCTCCAGGCTATTATCCTGCACCACAAGGACCTTACTATTGCTCAGTAGGTGGTGAGTTTATTGTAGGTCGTGATATTGCTGAAAAGCATTTGGATTTATGCATTGAAGCTGGATTAAATATTGAGGGTATTAATGCAGAGGTAATGAAAGGCCAATGGGAATATCAAATATTCGCAAAAGGGGCAAAAGCAGCCGGTGATCAATTATGGGTAGCCCGCTATATGCTAGAACGAGTTGCCGAACAGCATGGCATCAGAATTAATCTTGAACCTAAACCCGTAGCAGGAGATTGGAACGGTTCTGGTATGCATGCAAACTTTTCCAATACAACCCTAAGAACCTGCGGTAGCAAAGCCACATTTGAAAAAATTTGTGAAGCTTTCCGCCCATTTATAGACGAACATATTGCCGTTTATGGTGCTGATAATGAAAAAAGATTAACCGGTCGTCATGAAACAGCTAGAATTGACCAATTTAGTTATGGGGTTTCTGATCGTGGAGCCTCAATTCGTATTCCAATTGGTGCTGTTGAAAATGGGTTCAAAGGTTGGTTAGAGGATAGAAGGCCTGCATCGAATGCCGATCCATACAAAGTGGCCTCTCGTATTGTAAAAACTGTAAAATCAGCTAAAATCTAGTAACTATAAATTAGAATACCTTGAGTATTTAAATATTAATGGTAAAAAAAATAAAAAGTGAGCTCAATTAAGGAGGCCACTGAAAAAGTATCTATTATTTCATGTAGTCCATAAAAGGATAACTGGCAGGTGAAGACCAATTCTTCATCTACCAGTTTTTTTTAAGTGTGAAGTGTATTTTTTCTGGTTAAAA
>Ga0172379_10003703_pt1 | contig 23881 bp, 17 predicted proteins | sample GrowelOW334metaG_FD_119756 | JGI IMG/M metagenome (GOLD analysis project Ga0172379, IMG submission 119756) | Groundwater microbial communities from an aquifer near a municipal landfill in Southern Ontario, Canada - Groundwater well OW334 metaG | ecosystem: Environmental > Aquatic > Deep...
CACGACATCGCTTCAAAACTATCAACGTTTTTGCGAAACCTTTCAAATTCCGAAAGCAAATAATCTTTCCGCAGGTGGAACTCCATTCCGGTTTGTTACTGTTGATTATGAACATCCTTTATTTTCGCGGCTTTTTGAAGAGAAGAAGAAAAAATCAATTGAATCCCCTGAGATTTATTCTGCATTCTTTCAGCGCACTGAAGGAAAAGGGAAATCACTTATCACTCTTGCAAACAATATTTCTTTTTTAAGTGAATTTACAATTGATAAGGGAAGAATATTTGTCACTTCAACTGCGCCGGTGTTAACACAAACAAACTTTCCGCTGAAGGGAATATTCGCTCCGCTCTTGTACGAGTCGGTTCTCTATCTTTCATCAATCCCAAAAGAAAATGTTGATAACCTTGCCGGCGATAAAATTACTGTTAATCTTTCGGATAATGTTTTCGGTAAAATTGCAGTTGTTAAGCCCGGAAATGAGAAAGAGTTTTTTTCTGTTGATGATAAAGCAAACGAATTACAGTACGTAAATACTGAGCGATTCGGCGTTTACTATTTCTCATCTCTAAACAAAATTATTCGGTCTGTTTCTGTAAATGCAAATCCGCTTGAATCAAAAATGGATTACACCACACAAGCAGAAATTAATGAGTACTTCACAAAAATTAAATCAACCGCCAAGTTGATTTTCATCAACAAAGAAGAGAGTCCTGAAAACATTATTAAGCAAGCACGCTTTGGAACAGAGTTGTGGAAATATTTTCTTTTACTTGCTTTCTTGCTCGCGTTAATAGAAATGTTGGTTTCGAAAAGTTCAAAGAAGGATTTGATTTCGCTTAAGCAATAAGGTTTGCAATTATTTCATCACAAACCGCATAACCTTTTCGAGTTAATGTGATGCGATTATTTTCTTTAAAGAGGAATACATTATCCAGATAATTTTCAATTAAAACTTTCCTTTGTTCAAGCCAATCAACACCAAATATTTTATCAAACTCATCAGTATTTAAACCGTTGCTGCGCAATGCCAGCATGATGAATTCTTCTCTCCTTTGTTGTTCACTTAGAACCTCTTCGCCGATTACAGCGTTTCCTTTTTTCATCACGGAATCAATATAAAAATTTAAGGGAGAATAATTCCACCACCTCCTTCCATTTACAAAAGAATGCGCCGACGTTCCAAATCCGAGATAATCTTTATACTGCCAATATGCAAGATTGTGTTTGCATTCAAAACCATTTAGTGCAAAGTTTGAAACTTCGTATTGGATGAAATTATTCCGGGTTAAGAAATCAATTGTAAGTTCATAAAGTTCTGCATCATAATCTTCATCTTGCAGTACAACTTTTTTATCAAGGACAAGTTTGTTAAGAATTGTTCCCCGCTCCAGAATTAAACTATACGCTGAAAGATGAGTTATCGGTAGCTCAATCGCGGTTTGCAAATTCAGAAGCCACTTTTCTTTCGTTTGTTTGGGAAGATTAAAAATCAAATCTACGCTGATATTTTTAAACCCTGCCTCTTTTGCAAACCACACAGTTTCAATCGCAGTTTTTTTGTTGTGAATGCGCGTTAGGAACTTTAGTTCTTGATCGTCGAATGTCTGAATGCCAATACTGATGCGGTTAATCCCGGCTTTCAAAAATTCTTTTAATTTATTTCCGTCCACTGTTCCGGGATTTGTTTCCAATGTAATTTCAGAGTCATCGGTAACCGTGAAATTGTTTTTTAGATGAAGAATAATTTCTTCGATCTGGTGCGGTGCTAAAAGCGAAGGAGTTCCTCCACCGAAAAATATGGTGGTGAACTTTCTCCCGGAAGAAAAGTTGCTAGCAAAATATTCGATTTCTTTTTTAAGCGCATCAAGATAAATTTGAATACTATCGTGCGTGATAATAGAATAAAAATCACAGTAGATACACTTGTGGTCGCAGAAAGGAATATGAATGTAAATTGAAGATTCTTTCATAGTATATCTTAATCGTAATCATAAACTTAATCGCAATCTCTTCTCCGTGAGGATTAAGATTATGATTAAGAAAAAGATTAAGAATCAAAAAACTTCATTGTCTGTTAGAAATCATCGTACACAGCTTCATCGTTTTGCAGAAGCGAGTATGAAAATTCCTGCGAGTTCGGATCGCTTGTCATTGATTTAATTTTTTTGTCCTTAGCTTCATCTACCAAAAATAAAATGCGTACTGTTTCATTTTTAGGTAAAATGTTTTTTATTTGATCCGGCAAAATCAATCTGCCATTTTGATCAACTTGCACTTGGTATTCGTAAGCTTTCATAAGTCTCCCTTTCTACTTTTGAATGCCCATTAGTTCCTTTGCTGTTTGCAAATTTGTTTCTGTAATAACTTCTCCGCTCAGTAATTTTGCCACTTCGCGGATTCGTTCTTCATCTTTCAATTTTTTAATTGAACTTACAACTCTTTCTTCAACAACTTTTTTCTCAACTGAGAAATGGATGTCTGCAAGCGCTGCAATTTGCGGCTGATGCGTGATGGAAATGACTTGATGATACGCGGCAAGATTTTTTAACGCCTGTCCAACTTTTTGAGAAATCCTTCCACTGATACCCGTATCAATTTCATCAAAGATGAGAAGCGGAAGCTTGTCGTTCTTGGCTAAAATGGATTTTAATGCCAACATAATCCGCGATACTTCTCCGCCGGAAGCAACCTTGCTTAACGGTTTTGCATCCTCGCCTAAATTTGTCGAAATGAAAAATTCAACTTCATCATAACCGCGAGAATTAAACCGGAATGGTGTGCCGTTCTTTTGTGAATTATGCTCACTCGCATTTTGTGAAATATTAACTTCAAAGATCGATTGGGGAATGCCAAGATCTTTTAAAACCTCTTTTACTTCTTTTGAGATTTTCTTCGCAAGCTCATTTCGTTTTTGAGATAATGTTGAAGCAAGTTTTGCAAGTGTTTCTTTTTGTTGATGAATCGCATTCTCCAATTTTCCAATTTCATCTTCAAACGATTCGGCAAGTTTTATTTCGCCAATAATTTTTTCATAATGCGCTAACAATGCTTCTAATGTTCCGCCATATTTTTTCTTTAAGAGATTAATCGCTTGGAACCTTGAACGAAGATCTTCAAGTTTTTGCGGCTCAAGTTCAATCTGTGCATTGTACTTGCGGACAACATTTGTAATATCATTAATTACCGCAACCACCGATTGCAGTTCGCCCGAAGTTTCGGCAAATGTTTTATCAATTTTTGCAAGTGCATTTATATTCTGCTGAACATTAATTAGCGAATCGTAAATTGATTTTTCAGAATCATAAAGCTGTTGATAAACATTGGTCGTCAGCTCAAGCAGTTGTTCTGAATTTTCCAGAATGTGTAACTCCGCGGCAATGCTTTCGTCTTCATTCTCAATAGGAGAAACAGTTTCTATTTCCTTCCGCTGGAATTCGTACAAATCCTTTTTTTCTTTTAAAAGATTTTCTTTCGATCTTAATTCAGTTATTTCTCTTTGAAGCTTGTTAAGTTGTTCATACTCTTTTTTATATTCAACAAGCGGTTGTTCAAGACTTCCGAACTCGTCCAGAAATTCGATATGAGTTTCCGTTCGCAATAACGATTGATGCTCGTGCTGACCATGAAGATCAACCAGCAGATTACCAACTTCCTTAATTACATTTAATGCAACAGGCGTATCATTCAAAAAGCAGCGGTTAGAACCTTTAACGGAAAGTTCACGGCGGACAATCAGTTCATCACTTTTTTCAATTTCGTTTTGCTCAAGCAGGCGGTCAATATTTTTGTTTTTATCTGTAGAAAAAATTCCTTCGACAATTGCTTTCTCGGCTCCTTTGCGGATAACTTCATTTGAAGCCCGTTCACCAAGCAGCAAACTCATCGCATCAATTAAAATAGATTTACCCGCGCCGGTTTCTCCGGTGATAATATTTAAACCTTTTTCAAATTCAATTGAAATTTGTTCAAGCAGCGCGTAATCTTTTATGTATAATGTTTTGAGCATTTCGGCTAATCTGTTTGTGATCTATCATTTGTCAAACGATATTTTGCAAGCATAATTCCGGAAATAGTTTTCGCATCGTAAATCTCTCCGCTCTTAATTTTGTCGTCGATTTCATTTAAAGTGAATTCGTGAATTTCCATCCCGGATTCTCCTTCTTCGCGATTATGTTTTCCGGGAGTAAGTTCTTCAGCTAAATAAATATGAAGTATTTCCGTGCAAAAACCGGGAGTGGTTGCAATGGCTCCGAGCTTGGAAATTTTTTTTGCATGATAGCCGGTCTCTTCTTCCAATTCACGAACCGCACATGTTTGCGGATCTTCGTTTTCATTTAATTTCCCAGCAGGAAGTTCGAGCAAATATTTTTGAAGCGGATAACGGAATTGATTTACGAAAACTATTTTATACTCTTTTGTCAAAGCGACAACTACGGCTCCACCCTGATGTATTGCGGTTTCACGAACTCCTTTATTTCCGCTATTGTACTCAATCTCATCAACCTGAAGATCAAATACTTTTCCTTTAAAAATAATTTCGCCTTTTGTTATCGTAAAATTCATTCTGATTTTTTCTCAACTTTTTTAATTGTTCCATAAATAACGTTCCCACTTTCGGCAACAATATTTATAGAGTCATTATCCCCAATAACACGGGTTGCTAAATATTCTTTTATTTTAATTAGTTCATACCGCGTTTCATTAATGGCATATTGTAAAACTTCAACAGAAGTTTTCAACCCTTTTTGATGAGCGTTGAGTTCTTTGAATTCTTGCTTTAAGCCCGAGAATTGTTCATTGGTTTCATTTCGTAATTTCTCAATCTCTGATTTTAGAGATTTGTTGTCCTCACGAAATCCTTTCATCTCCTGAAGAATTTCTTTTAAAATAGTTTCTTCCATTTTATTGCTCACTTTTATTTTTCATAATAAGGGATCAATTCACTGCCGAGATATTTTAACAAAGCGGTAATTACACCGAGATCATCAAGATAACCAATGAGCGGAGTAATATCGGGAATTGCATCGATCGGAGAAATAAAATAAATAAGCGCCGCAGCCACAATTGCTTTGCGGTGCCACGAAACATATTTGTCATTCATGTACCGGTACAGAGCCATAATATCTTTTGCAAAAGAAATCTTTTTGCCGATGCGTTCTACTTTCACCCAAAGTTTTTCTTCGACATATTTTATGTCATCTTTAATTTTGTCTTCATTAAAAACTTCATCTTCATAATGAATGTCGTGCCATTTTAATTTTTGCTCGTCCATATTTTCGCTCCGCTTTCGTTAAATTATTTTTTATGGTTTTCAAACCAATCTGATACCGTATTCCACCAGAGTTTTGCATTTTGTGGTTTTGTTACCCAATGCGATTCATCGGGGAAATATAAAAATTTGCTTTCGACTCCAAGCCGTTGCAGTGCAGTAAAAAGTTGAAAAGCCTGCTCTTCGGAAAGACGAAAATCATTCGCGCTGTGAATGAGCAACATTGGAGTTTTACAATTCTGAATGAATCTGCTCGGCGAAAACTTTTCATACAATTTTCTGTTTTGAATTGGAGTTCCCTTGAATTCCCATTCATTAAACCAGAGCTCTTCCGTTGTTCCCCATGCGCTTTCCGCGTTGTACATACCATCATGCGAAACCAAAGCGTTGAAACGATTTGTGTGTCCTGCAATCCAATTAATCATATAACCGCCATACGAGGCGCCGGCGGCAAAAGTATTTTTTGCATCAATGAAGGAATAATTTTTAACCGCGTAGTCGTAAGCATTCATTAAATCAACATAGGGTTTGCCGCCCCAATCGCCGCTGATCTCATCAACAAATTTTTGTCCGTAGCCGGTGCTGCCTCGCGGATTTGTTGCAACTACAACATAACCTTTAGACGCGAACATTTGCAGATTCCAGCGGTAATGAAAATCATCCGACCAATGTCCTTGCGGTCCGCCGTGGATAAGAAAAATCATCGGATATTTTTTCTTGACATCGAAGAACGGCGGTTTAACTAAAATGGATTGCACCTTTGTTCCGTTGGCGCCTTTACTCCAAAAAGTTTCAAGCGGATTCATTTCAATTGATGTTAAACGTTCTTGATTTGTAAAAGTAATTTGCTGCAAATTTTTTCCTTCAGTTGAAATCGAAAAAATTTCATACGGAAGATTTGTTCTTTGCTGTTTGAAGAAAAATTTTTTCCCGTCATTTGAAAGAAGAAGATTTGCGTTGTCACCTTCTTTTTGTAAAAGAGAAAGTTTGGAGGTTGCAACTTCAAGTTTATAAATTGAAGTATAAATTTCGTTTTCCGCCATGAAGTAAATTGCTTTTGCATCCGGCGACCAAACAAATTCGCTTACTGCAAGATCGATATTATTTGTTAAAATTTTTGTCGATCCCGTTTTACGGTCATACATCATCAGCCTTGCTTTATCAGCCTCAAACCCGGCACGTTCCATTGAAGTATAAGCAATATAATTTCCGTCGGGAGAATAGACAGGCTGGCAATCATTCCCTTTGCTTTCAGAAATCTTTTTAAATGGAGTTGGTTTTTCTTTTTCAACGTCTTTCATCTTCAAAATAAAAATATCGTTGTTGGTGCTTGTTGCAACTACTTTGTCGGGATTCATTGTAAATACAATTTCGTTGCCGTCGGGTGAAAACGAATAATCATTATCGCTGCCGAGCGCAATTGGAGGAACATCGCTTTTGCTGTTCAAAGTAAGATCAACAACTTCTTTACTGTTAACATCAAGTAAAAAAAGATGGTTACGTTTTTCACCACGCCATTCGTCCCAGTGGCGATACATCAGCTCGGTGAAAATACTTGCCTTCACTTTACTTTCTTCTTTTTGTTTGTCTTTGGCTTTATTGCAATCGTCGGTTACGCAATCGGGATACACGGAAGAGACAAATAAAATTTTCTTTCCGTCATTCGACCAAATTATTCCGGAAGTTCCGGTTGAGAGATCGGTCAACTTCTGTTCATTGGAACCATCGAGATTTGCAGTCCAAATTTGGCTGTCAAACACGTAAGCGATTTTTTTTCCGTCTGGTGAAAATTTCGGATTGGTTTCATTCTTCACACTGTTTTTAAAAGGACGAAGATTTTTGCCATCAGCATCAACTAAATAAATATCTGTGTTCCCCTTATTCTCTTCTACTGAATAAGCTGTAAGATTGAAGACAATGGTTTTCCCATCGGGAGAAAGTTGCGCTTTACCGATGCGTTTCATTCCCCACAAATCTTCAAATGTTAGCGAGTGTTTAGGTTGTGCCATAAGCATGGTTGAAAGAATTATTAAAGTGAAAGAAAAGAGTTTCATCAAAACCTCTGATGTATTTTTTTAATAATCAAAGTTACAGGTTTTGCAATTAAGTTTTGATGAAAAAATTATGGGAAAACTTGAAAAAGTTCTCCCTTAAAATTATGAGCGGAAAATATCCCCCTAGTTTCAACCAACCAATTAGGCGTGTTTACTGCTTTTTTTCTTCGAATAAATTATTGAAAGGGTGAGCAAAACGATTCCCAAAACAATAAAGGAAACAATTTTGTACAACCAATCCGAACTTGTTATCCCGATAATGAAAACATAAACAACAGTTAGTAATAGAGTTGCCAGAGACATCCAGCGGTATTTTTCTATTTTGAGTAAGAGACTAAACACATAATAAAGAATAGAAACCGCTATCCACGATATACTTACAAAGCCGCTCGGAACGGCATTATAAAGGGCATAAGGAATAACAAACAGCGCGGTTAACAAGTATGCGTTTCGCATTTGCTCGGTTTTTAATTCAAGCCGCTCTTTCTTCCAATTTAAAATCCTGGCGCTGATTAAAGCTACCAAACCAAAACTGATGCTCACTAAATCAACTTTTCCGCCAAACGCCAAGAACGCGAAAAAAATTGCCAGGTAAATTCCAAAATTTGCAACGATAATAAATTTTGACCTGAACCAAACCGCGGTTGAAACCACTACAATACTTTGCCAGCAAAGCCATATAAAATAATCGGGAATTTGGAATTGCAAAACTATTGCAACGCTAAGAGCGAGATAAGCGGTCATCACATAAAAAAAAGTAGAATATTTGCTCCGCCGTTTTGTCCAGAAAAAAGTTGAAAGAATTATAAAAACTAGAAAAGCCAAAAAATGAAACAGCGGATTAAACGGTGAATTCTGAGTTAAAGTGATCAATAAAAAAAGACCATAACCAACAGTGCTGTTTCCGACTGAAGAAATTATTTCTTCAAATGATTCCGAAGATTCGGCTTCTCTTAAAAATACTCCGAGAGAAAAAACAACTACATACAAAAGAAGAAAGAGAAGATTGATTTCAGGCAACGAATTAAAAGCAAGCGGTCTCCCAACGAAGGGATTGTTTAAAAACCACAAGAGATGCGTTAGATAAGTAAAGACTGCCGTATAAAGAACAAGATTAAACCACTTAAATTTCAATGAAATAACAACAGCGGTAACCGCAAATACAGTTTCATAAAGTAATATGATAATTGCGCTGTCGCTTATTAATGCGGTTGCCAAACCAAGTGTAATACTTATACCGGTTAAATAAATTGACCTCTGCTTTAAGGAAACGAAAAAGCAAAGCAAAACAACAAATGACAGCAATCCAACTTCCAATCCGGTATCTGAAACTGTTTGCTGCTGACTGAAGAAATACAAACGCAATGTAGTAAAATAGAGGAGAACTAAACCTCCGCCAAGAAAGTATCCTGCAATAAATTCATAATTCTTGCGCATGTAAATTGAAATAGCCCCAATTGCAAAAGCTAAAAAATATCCAAATAAACTTGGGAGAAAAGAAGGAAGGTTTTCGTAAGGAAAGGTAAGCAAAAACCCGATGCCGATTGCCAAAACAATAATGCCGGTTTTCGCAAACCAAAATTGCCCGATGCGGTTTTCTAATTGTTCTTCTTCTTCAACTTGTGAAATTTCTTCCACTGTTTCGGGAGCGGCGCTTTGTTCCATAACCGCTACTGTATTCTCTGGCTGCGGTTCAATATGTAAAGCGTTTTCAACAGCCGTTAAGCGTTGATCCTGACGCTTTAAATATTCCACTATTTCTGCGAGTGTTGATTTATCAGAAAGATTATTCACGGCGTTTCCTTAAAACTTGTTAAGAGATTTAACTAATCGAACTTCAAAAACAAGAAAGAAAAAGAATAAAAAATTCAGATGAGTGAGGCTGAAATTAATTCAGCCTCATTGAAACACAAGACCATTTAAGAACAATAAAATAATCCGAAGCCGCGATAAAATTTTTATGAAATTTTTGACGCTTGCTTTTTTTCAATTTGTTTGATATACAAATAAAGAGCAAAAGACAGAACACTAATGATGAGCACAGAAACCATCAATCCGTAACGGCGGAAGAAATAATTATCAACAGCTTCTTTGGCTTCACTAATTGACGCTGTTGTTACGGCTAATCCTTTGCCAACAACAACTTCTTTAAATTTTTCTTCGTTAAAAGAATGAACCATTGTACGCGCTTCAAGTTTTGCCTGATGTGCATCTCTCAACTTGAATTTTGTTTCCGAAATTTCCATTCCTTTTTGCTCAGCCTCATTTATCAATTTCAAAGCTAAGGCTTCGGATGCATCTAAGCTATCAACATAGCTGCGCATTTTTTGCGCTACAAAATATCCTTTAGTTGATTTCGATTCCGTGTGACATTTGCTGCAAACCGCTTCTTTGCTAACGCCGAGCATCGCTTTTGTTGCCGGCATGATCGCATGGTTGCTATGGCACGTTTCGCATTCAGGTAATTTTTCTTTATCGAATGCTTGTTTGTGCGGGCTGGACGAAAACAAATCTGCATTTAATGCGTGACACGAACCGCACACTTTGGAAATTGATTCAACTCCCGGAGGTGTTGCACCATGATTGCCATGGCAACTGTTACAAGCCGGAGCGCCAACATCATGTTTTTCCAACAAAGCTTTTCCGTGAACGCTGATTGCATATTTTGCATATTGGTCGGTTGGAATTTTGTAGCCGGCCATATATTCGGCATCGCTATGACACTTAGAACATGTTTCCGGAATGTTGAGCGCATATACCTGAGATTTGGTATCAGCCGTTGCACGAATGCCGTGGCTGCCGTGACAGCTTGCGCACTCTGCCGGTTTCGGATCGCCTTTGGCATTTAACATTCCATGAACGCTTGTTCTATATTTTGCAACTTGATCAACCGCAAGAGAGGGGTTGTACGTTTGCATAAACTTTGCGTTGCTATGACATTTTCCGCATGTGTTCGGAATATTTAAAGGATAGACCGGAGACGCCGGACTTTTTACAGAAACAATTCCGTGTGCATTATGGCAGGTTATACATTGAACGATTTTTTCTTTCCCGGTGGTAGAAAGTTTTCCGTGAACGCTTGCCTTTAATAACTCAAGTTGATTTGTTGGAAGATGAGAGCCGTACTTTTGCATCATTTCTTTTTTTGCATGGCAGTTAGCGCATCTCAAAGAAATATCATCTCCTTTTGGAATTCCTAAAAATCCGGCGGACTTACTCATCGCTTTATCCATATCATCGGTTTTGCTATCACCGCCGTGGCAGCCTGCGCAGGAAATTCCTTTTTGAAAATGAATATCTTTTTTAAATAAATCAGCCACACCGCCAAGTTGTTCATGGCATACAAAACATTGGTCTGAACTTTCGGGAGCTTTTCCGTTGAGGAATGAAAATCCGTTTAAGAGAAAAAAGGTAAAGGTGAAAAAGATTATATTTTTCATGCTACCCATCCTAAAATTGTTAAAACGATGATGAACATTATGGCAAAAATACCAAGGTAAGTTATGAGTCTGTTTTTTTCACCGCGTGCGCTTTTTCTATCCCAAAAAGGAACGATCAGCCATAAAGCGAAGGCAGCTCCAAAAAGAAGAATGCCCAACACTTCCCCTTCAATAAAAATAATATGCGCGGGTAAATATTTTAAACTTTGAAACATAAACAGAAAGTACCATTCGGGTTTTATGCCCGCCGGCGCTGATCCGAAAGCATCCGCTTTATGCCCAAGCTCTGCGGGGAAAAAGACTGCGAGAATGGCAAGAAGATTCAACATCACCAACCAAAGAAGTAGATCTCTTAAAAGAAAATTCGGGAAAAAAGGCATTGTCTTTTTTTCTTTTTGTTCGAGATGTTCAAAATGCATCGGTTCGCTTATTCCCTGCCGTTGAATCAGCAGCAAATGAATGCCCAAAACAACAGTGAAAATTCCGGGAAACAACGCTACATGAAAACCGAATAACCGCGACAAGGTTGCACCGGTAACATCCGGTCCTCCGCGCATAAGAATTTTCATCGACTCACCGACAATAGGAACGGCTCCAGCAATATCGGAACCGACTTTCGTTGCAAAGAATGAAAGCTCATTCCACGGAAGTAAATATCCGCTGAACCCAAATCCCATTCCAAGGAACAACATTAACATTCCGCTGATCCAGGTAAGTTCGCGAGGCTTTCTATAAGCTTTTTCAAAATAAACGCTGAACATGTGAATGACTGCGGATAAAATAAATAAGTTTGCAGCCCAGCCGTGAATAGAGCGGATAAGCCAGCCAAACTGTACTTTAGACATTATATATTGAATACTTTCGAAAGCTAAATCAGGTCCGGCTTTATAATAGAAGAGAAGTAAAATTCCGGTAGTTACTTGTACAATAAAAAAGAAGAGCGAAACTCCGCCGAAATAATACCAGATAGAATGAGCATGAACCGGCACATATTTTTTCCCCATAAAATGTACTAAGTCTTCAAGATGAAGTCTTTCATCTAAATAATCGTAGAAACTTTTTACAATTTTTTTCATTTCATTACTCACGCTTTCTTGGAAACAAAAATATTTTCGCCTTGCTTATTAATCTTATAAACTTCCAAAGGGCGAGGTGGTGGTCCGGAAACATTTTTCCCGGTAAGGTCATATTTCCCGTTGTGGCAGGCGCACCAGATTAAACCCAATTCTTTTTTGTATTGAACCGTACAATCAAGATGGGTGCAAACAGCAGACAGAGCTTTAAACTCATCTTTTTCTGTGCGAATAACAATTACCGGTTTATTTCCAAAGCGGATAATTTTACCGCTGTCTTTTTCAAAATCGGAAATTTTGCCGGCTAAAACGCTAGACACCTCAACTTCATTTTGCTTGGGAGGGTTTAAGTATGAAATTACCGGGTACAAGACGGATGCTAAAAATCCGACTATACTTGTGGAAAGGAGATATTTTAAAAAAGATCTCCGGTTTTGGTTGCTATCCAAATCACTCATTGAAACACCTTTCTTAAAGAAAAAAATATGCTACTTTGAAATTAATGCTATTGCGAAAATAAAAAAAGTAATTCCTTCATTTAAAGAAAAATTTTTATCGTTTTTATTTTTTTGCGTGGCAATCGCTGCAGTTCTCTTCTTTCCATGCGGTTCCAACATCAACCGGATGATAATACTCAACGCCGCTTAAAGATAAACGAAGAGTATCTTTCTCAAATTGCTGAGAAAGAATCGTATGACATACATTGCAATCCCTCGAAAGTATTTTGCCTTCTTTACTTTTATGTTTGCCGTCGTGGCAGCGGAAACAACCGGGAGAATACATGTGCCCGATATGGTTAGGGAATTTCTTCCAGCTAACATTCATACTCGGAAAATAATTACGTGAATAGATTTTTTGAATTTCAACTATTGCTCTATCAATTTGTGATTTCTTTGAAGAAGCTATTTGTGGATAATTATTTTGATAAAACTGATTAATTAATAATTTTATACTGTCTAAAGCGCCTTCTTTAGTTTGATATGGATTTTCTAATGCATCAACGGCAACGCTTTTAATATTAGGTATTGTCGGATCGACCCAATTCAAAGACATTAAGTGATTTACCGACGTAAAAGGATCATGATAAATATGAGATGGCCGGTTATGGCAGTCAATACAATCCATCCTTCGTGGTTCTGCTTTGCCTTTTTCTTCTTTTGTTAAAGGATGTTCGGTGCTTTCGTAAATAACTTCTCTGCCATCCATCGATTTTGATTTTACCCAGGGAATGTTTTCTCTTGTCGCATCCGTTGTTATATAAGTCACTTCATTTCCGATATTCATATGCCAGTGAATACCATTGGTGGGACCGGCTTCAATATTGCCACCGCCGATTTTTACTAAAAGATTGATGGTAAATTTAGTGTTTTTCTCATCCGACAAATAATAGGTTGAGACAAGTTTCTTTTCACTGAAAAAATGTTTGGGCCAATGGCATTGCTCGCAAGTTTGTTGTGCGGGACGCAAGTTCTCTATCGGCGTTGGAATGGGTCGCGAATATTTATTAAAGAGAACTGAATACACTTGATACGAGCCGGAAATTTTTGCTTTTACAAACCAACTAACTCCCGAACCGATATGACATTGAACGCAGCCGACTTTTGCATGTGGAGAATATTGATACGCCGTATATTCGGGAGCCATTACAGAATGGCAGATTGTTCCGCAAAATTCATCCGAGTCGGTATATTCATAAACTTTAAAACTTCCGAAGGCAGAAAAAATTAAAAATAAAATTGCTCCAAAAGAAATCATTATCGTCGAAAACCGGTGAGCCGGATCGTTGAGATCAATAACCGGCAGGTGTCTGGTTAGTTTCCCTGACGCCAAGCGTTTTCTTTCGTTTAGGATTCCCAAAATCATTAGGCCGATCCCAAACATCAAGAAGGTGGGAAGAATTACAAAAGCAACTATCCCCATATAAGGTTTCGGATTTTTCTCAAAGGCTTCTAAAACCATCAAGAAAAGAACCAAACTAAAACTTACTGCCGCTAGAGCGGTTCCAACCAATGTTGTTGGGTTATAAAAAGAATCCGGGTATTTACGTTTCATTTAAAATCCTATATTTAAAAGTGGTCATCTATAAGCAAAAATCATTGCGTAGATTATCCAAATGACGATGAAGAATCCGAGCGACAAAGCAGTCCATCCAAAAATTTTAATTGTGCGTATTACAATTGGCGGATAAGCCACAACAAGGTAATTTTCTAATTCACCGTTTTCAAAAAGTTCTTTATACTCTAGTGGTCTATCAATTTTAAATTCCTCAAGAGGCATTCTTCCGGTGAAGATGACAATGTCCATTGGAAATTTTTCCGGGCGAAGATGCGTATTAAAAAAGTGAACGGTAAAAATAAATCCGGTTGCAAGTAATGCTTCATCGCTATGGATTATAGTAGCAACATTAATAACCCAACCCGGGAAAAACCGTGTAAAAAATTCCGGGAACCAAAGCGTAAACCCGGTTGAACCAATAACAAAAACTCCCCAGAAGACAGCGAAATAATCAAATTTTTCCCAATAGGTCCATCTACCGTATTCTGGTCTTTCACCTTTTCCTAAAAACCATTTCATTGAGCCGATGAAATCTTCCAAATCTTTTTTATTAAAAAGCATTGAATCCTTTCCAAAGATTAAAGCTTTCCACGAACCAATTTCTTTTCTCTTAATTCTTGTAATATCAACAATGTGAGTTATAAAAACTATCACCATTACAGAAGCTGCGAAGCGGTGAATTGACCCGGTTGCTTCAAACCCGCCGAAGAAATGAGAAAGAGTAACCGCCCAACTTGTATAGGAAAATTTTAGTGACATTCCTGTAAGTGATAAACTAATAAAACTGATTATCATTACAATATGAAGTCCTCGGTTTAATCGAGAAAATCTTAAGACCTGTTCTTCTTCTTTATACATCGTTTCCATTTTCTTCCTTGTTTTCCGGTTCCTTAGTTTCGTCAATTAACTTTTCTTTATCCTTCAATCTTTTAGCTAACTCGCGTTTCCATTGTAAAGAACGGGGCAACCAAAGTAAAGTATGAATGCCCGCAAGTAGAAAAGTTCCAACTAGCAATCCGGTCATTCCCCAAAAAGTCCAGAATAAGATAGGATACTTTTGCGGATCGTGGTGAGTTGCATGGGTAAAGTAACCAGCAAATTTTCGTGTTGCACCTTCGTGGCATTTTTGACAAGTCTTTAAAACATTTTTTCTGCTTAAGTGAGATTCCGGATTGGAAATGGCAAGAATATCATGCGAACCATGGCAGTCATAACATTTTGCGGTTTTCGTATATCCTAATTGAGAAACTTTTCCGTGGTAAGTATCAAAATATGTTTTTGCAATTTCAACATGGCATCTTCCGCACTGATCCATTATGTGAAGTTTAAATCCTTCCGAATCCGCTCTTTTAATTTTATGGGCGCTATGGCAATCGTTGCAAGACGGAAGATTTTTTGCGTTAGAAATTTTTGTAGAATGAATACTCTTTTCAAATTTTTCTTGAATTCCGTGATGGCATGAACCACATGTAGAAGCAACATTTTTAGGATTGATGCTTGAATTCGGATTGGTGTGCGGAAGTTCGCGATGCGCAGTATGACAGCCTGTACACGTTGCAGTAACGGTAAGTCCGCTTTTCATTAATCCTTTTCCGTGAATACTTTCCGTGTAACTTTCAATAATTGAATGTTCTGTTCCCTTATAACGAACGGCGGCTTGTTCTCCTTCGCGATGGCAGAGTGCACACAAAGCCGGTATGTTTGTAGGAAATGTTCGAGACTTTGGATCTTTCTTACTTAAAACTCCATGAGTACCATGACACTCTGAACAAACAGGTGCATTGGGATCATTTTTTGCGGAAAGCATTCCGTGAGTGCTTTGTTTATATTCCTCACCAACCGTTGCATGGCACGAAGCGCAATCAACTTTTTTGGTGATTGTTTGGCATGGGCGAATTTCCGAAGCGTTTACTTCTGAATGGCATTGGCTGCATGCAGTTTTATTATGAACGGATTGTTCATATTGTTTTACATCAACATAAAGTGAACGCCCATCTTTTGAAGATTTTAAACTTTCTACTTTGTGGCAGCTCATGCAATCTTGATTTGCCATTCCAAGTTCATAAAAAACATTTCTAATTTTATGCGGTTGATGGCAATCAATACAAGCCGGTAAAATATGCGCTTTCTTTTCCCAAAGTTCACCCTTAATTATTTTACGGTGAACAGCTTCGATCATCACGTGGCATTTCGTACAAGTTGCCGCAATGTTCTTTCTTGCAATTGAAGAAGCGGGATCAGTGTGAGGTAAAATTGAATGTGGTGTATGGCACGAAGCGCAGTTTGGAGCAACGATTAATCCTTTTTTTAATAATCCCTGTCCATGAATACTTTCAGAAAAATTTTCTAAAATATGGTCTTGGTGGATCGTTCTTTGAGTCTGAACTTTTGTTCCTTCTTCATGGCATCTTCCGCATAAGAATGGAATTTTCATCGCATAAACCGATGACTTTGGATCTTTTACAGGAAGGATTTCATGCCCGCCATGACATGTTTTGCAAGTCGGAGCTAAATTATCACCACGTGCAATTGCTTTTCCGTGTAAAGATTTAGCATGCAGTTCCTGCTCGGATGTGTGGCATCCTCCGCATTTAGCGGGTTTTAAATCTTCGTTGTGTGGGAATTCGGCACCCTTTAGATCAACATGGCAGCCGATGCAGGGAACCGAACCGTGGACAAACTTGGTAAAGTTTTTTTCACTTACGTAAACAGAAATTGTTTTTCCGTTTCTCGTACCGGTTAAACTTTTATCATCGTGGCAGCCAAAACAATCGCTGTTTTCTTGAGCAACCGTTTTAAACGGAATGAAGAGGAACAATAAAATCAATAGTGAAATGATTCTCGCCCCGAGAACAAACCGATTCAGAAAAAAAGTAGAATTTTCTCTTAATATTTGTTTGTTATCAAATTTTTTAGAAAGATTTTTTTTTCGCATCAATTTAATTCTCTAAAATTTAAACGTTTTCGTTATCCGAATTTTCAATTTCTTCTGCCGCCGATTTTCTTTTTATTTCTTCTAATTCCAACGGATGTTCATCTTCCATTTCTTCCTCGGTAATTGATCCCTTTAGCCACGCAAGATTCATCGGGTAAACGTCCGGGTTGAAAATGATAAAGTAAAAATGCCAGACCACAATTGCTAAAAACGCTAACCAAGCCTCATAATAGTGAACGGTTCTTGCAACATCCCAGCCAAGTTTTGTTAAAATACCGATGAATGTATTATCAAACCATAAGAAGATTCCGGTGATAGACATAACGATGGTTCCCCATACTAAAGCCCAATATTCGCTTTTTTCGATATAGCTGAATCTGCCGAATTTTGGTTTTTCTTTTGAAAACCCGAAATTATATTTTAGCACATCAAGCATATCTTTTGCATCCTGAAGACGCGGGAAAAGATCGTAGGCTAACTTTCTTCCGCGGGAAGTAAAAACAAGATAATAGAAATGATAAAGACTGACCGAAACCATTATAACCGCGGCTGTTCTGTGAATTATACTTCTCAATTCAAAAGCGTGGGGAAGTATATTTCTAATGCCTGCCACCCACCATGCATCCGGGAAACGAAGCATGAACCCTGTAAGCACCAACGTGAAAAAACTGATGACCAACGTTCCGTGCTGTATTCTTTCGCTCAAGGTCATTCGTAAATATAATCCGTGTCCATGTTCCATTTCTTCTATTCTTCCCCGCCGGATAAGAAGTTTGTTTTTTGCTTTTCTAAAAAGATCAACAATATTATGGATGAACATGCCGCCTATAAGAGAAAAAATAAGAATTAAATACGTTGTTGAAACCCAATAGAGAAGAGGATCTTCCTTTTCAACGGCGGTGCTGTGAATTTTTCCAATGGCGAAGTTTTCATTTGCCCCGGGATGACATCTCCCGCATGTATGTTTTAAATTTGCTTTGTTTACAGATGAAGTTGGGTCGCTAGCAGATTTTATATTATGGGCGCCATGACAACTTGCACAATTTGCAACTTCTCTTGAACCACCTTTTAATGCTAATCCATGGTAACTGGTAACATAAGAACTTACTTTGTTCGATGACATTCCGTAGCGGTCTGTTAATTTTACTGAACTGTGGCAAGGGGAACAAACCTGAGAGGATAAGTTTTTATATGCAACCGGTGAAGAAGGATCGTTATGTTTTAAAATGTTGTGTTCGCCATGACAATTTGTACAAACCGGGGCGTCCATATTCCGGTTAGCGACAGCTTTACCGTGTGCGCTTTCCTTATATTCCGCAACAATTCCGTCATGGCATTTTGAGCATGTTTGCGGTACATTCAATTTAAATACAGACGATTTTGAATCAGTTCCTTTTAAAATTCCATGCGCAGTATGGCAATCAATACAGGTAGCTGCTTTCGCATTTCCTTTTTTATGAAGCGCCGTGCTGTGAATGCTGTTTTCGTATGATTTTATAAATTTAACCGTTGGAGCTATTTTACTTCTTACGTTGGGATTATCAACATGGCATGAAAAGCAAAGATGCTCTTGAGATAATTTAATTTCGAGTGTGTCGCGGTTTCCGTTTTTATTTGATATGGTTCCATGGTGACACGTTAAACAATTTGGTGCAGCGGGATTTCCTTTTTGTAATTCCTCATCATGTGTTGAACCTAAAAATGTTTTGGCAATATCGTTATGACATTTTCCACATGCTGAAACAATTTTTGCTTTAGTAAATGGAAAGGCTGAAGAATTTTTTGGAACGATATTATGAGTGCCATGGCAGCCCTTGCAATTCAGATCAGGAGAAGTTGCAGGCTGTTTCGCTTTAAGCATCTGCGGGTGGAACGAATGTTTTACCGGCACATCTTTATGACATGTTAGACAGTTGATCGGTTCAATTTTTTCTTTGTGGGGAATATTGTTCATGTCGAAACCGGTATGGCATGCAATACACTGTAGTTTAGCATGGGGAGAACTTTTGAGAACGGCTTCCTTTACAAAAAGAGAAACCTGTTTTCCGTTTTGTTCTTTGGTTAAAGTTTCATCGCTATGGCAGGATAAACAATCTTCATTTGATTGTGCATATAAAGGAATTCCCCTAAAAAAAAGAAATAGAAGACTAAAATACAGACAACCCTTTATTAACAATTTAACCATTGATTTTCCTTTATAACAATTTGAGAATGTATAACCTGCCGTTGGAACAATATTTTTTTCAGCCGATTTTCCCGCGTTAGACAAATCCGGCGTTCTCTTTTTCTTGATTTTAGCTAATCTTTATTCAAGTGAGGGCAATTATTACATTTTATATTTTTGAAAATTTCACATTCTTCCGGTTTTGAGCTAAGCGTTCTATACGGCAAAAGCAAAGCCGTACAGAAGAACAACCGTAAAAATAAAAAGAATGTACGAAATAACTGTTTTCATAATAGATTCCATTTTTTATTTAGCTCTCTTTTTTAACAAATGGAATGCCAAAGATAGCTTGCTAAACGTGTATTGTTTCCTCTTTGAAATTCTTTTCCCTCTCATAAATGAGAAACAGAGAAAAAAATTTCCAGGAATTAGAATTTCCGTAAAATGTACCAAATTGTTCCTCTTAAGCCAAAAGTGTTTTCGGTTAAAATATTACGTTTACCTATAAACAAAATCAATTAAAAAAAAAGGGGTTTTTCTTTAAAAATATTTTTTTCTTCATTTGTTTAAAAGAAATATTTTCTAATTTTTGCATAGACTTATTTCAAACACTAATACTAAAGAAAAAATTGTAAGGAGATTTCGCTTTATGTCATTTGCAAGGCTTGACACTAATGAAGAAATGATTGAAGTACTCGAGGAAAAGAAACTGAGAAATCCGGTCTCTCAAACTATTATTCAAGACCCCTACAACGAAGCATTAAATATTCGCCTCGCAAAATCTTTTGATGATGACGATGACTTTGACGATGACGAAGATTTTGATGACGATCTTGATGATGATCTGGAGATTGAGGAAGAAGAGGAAGAAGCTTCTCCTGAAGAGGAAGAGTTAGAAGAAAAATTCTATGAAGAAGATTTTGACTTTGACGAGGAAGACGACGACCTTGAAGAAGATTTAGATGACGAAGTATTATAAATTATTCTTCACCCAATAATTTCCTTTTCATTAAATAATTTTGAACATAGTCGGTTACTCCTTCTTCTAACGTATAAAGAGGATTGAGATAACCGGCTTTTTTTATTTTTTCAAGATTCGCTTCCGTAAAGTATTGATATTTTTCCGCAAGATGTTCAGGCATATCTATAAATTCAATATTCACAGGCTTTCCAACCGCATGAAATAAAGCCGTTACCAAATCTTTCCATGTTCTTGCTTTGCCGCTGCCGACATTGTACAATCCGTTTTTATCTTTGTGCTCAAGAAAAAAGAGTGTCATCTCAACGGCATCCTTTACGTAAACAAAATCACGCATCTGTTCGCCGTCTTTATAATTCGGATGAAGTGATTTAAATAGTTTTACTTTTCCATAATCACGGACTTGCTCAAACGCTTTATGTACAACGCTGCGCATATCTCCTTTATGACTCTCGTTCGGTCCGTAAACATTAAAATATTTTATTCCGACAATATTGTTTAGCATTCCGTTTTTGTAGGCGTAAGAATCAAAAATATTTTTTGAATACCCGTACATATTTAATGGGTGAAGTTTCAGACAATTTTTATCGGCATCATCAAAGCCTAATAAGCCGTCTCCATACGTAGCTGCCGATGAAGCATAAATAAAACGGATATTTTTTTCAAGGCATTGTTTTGCCAATGCTTGTGTGTACTTGTAATTATTCTCCATAAGATGGTCGGCATTTTTTTCTGTTGTATCCGAATTTGCCCCCATATGGATGATGGCTTCTATTTCAAAATCTATTTCGTCATTTATTAATTTTTCAATGAATTCAATCTTGTCAAAATAATCGGCATAACTAAGCGGAACTAAATTTTTCCATTTTTCATCGTTGCCAAGCCTATCAACGATAATGATATTATTTTTGCCAAGTTGATTTAATCTCCAGACCAATGCCGAGCCAATAAATCCTGCGCCGCCTGTCACTACAATCATTTTCTTCCTGTAACTTTTATTATATTTGAACGAAATTTAATTAAAGTTGTTTAACAATGAAAGCCCATCCCTAGCCCTTCCAAAAGGGAAGGGAATAACCTATGATATTTAAAGAAACATGAAGACAAAATTAGAAATATTACAAAATCTGCTAAAACAAAGAATCCTTGTGCTCGACGGCGCAATGGGAACGATGATCCAGCGCCACAATTTAACCGAAGATGATTTCCGCGGTAATCAATTTAAAAATCATCCGCACGACCTAAAGGGAAACAATGATCTGCTTTCGCTTACACAACCGGAGATAATTAAAAACATTCACCGCAAATATCTCGAAGCCGGTGCTGATATTATTGAGACAAACACTTTTAACTCAACCTCAATTTCACAAGCGGATTATAAAATGGAAGCGTTCGTTTATGATCTGAACTTCAACTCGGCGAAACTTGCAAAAGAAGCCGCAGAAGAATTCACAAAACAAAATCCAGATAAACCACGTTTTGTAGCTGGGGCTTTAGGTCCGTTGAATAAAACGCTTTCGCTTTCTCCCGATGTAAATGATCCCGGATACCGCGCAGTTACATTCGATGAAGTTGTTACGAGTTATACCGAGCAATTACGCGGTTTGATTGACGGCGGAGTTGATATTCTTCTTGTTGAAACGGTTTTTGATACACTCAACGCCAAAGCAGCAATCTTTGCAATTAGCGAATACACGAGAAAGATCGGCAAAGAAATTCCCGTTATGATCTCCGGTACCGTTGTTGATCAAAGCGGAAGAACATTATCCGGACAAACGACTGAAGCTTTTTGGATTTCAATTTCCCACACGAAAAATCTTTTAAGTGTTGGATTGAACTGTTCGCTCGGCGCAACACAAATGCGTCCTTTCTTAAAAGAACTTTCGCGCGTTGCCACTTGCAATGTTAGCGTTTATCCTAATGCCGGTTTGCCAAATCACTTTGGTGAATATGATGAAACTGCAGAAATGATGTCTTCAACTTTAAAAGATTTTGCTTCGGAAAATTTATTTAACATCGTTGGCGGGTGCTGCGGTACTACTCCCGAACATATTAAAGCTATTGCGGAGATGGTTAAAGATTTCTCTCCTCGCGAAATTCCGCAAAAAGATTTTTATTTGAGTTTAAGCGGACTCGAACCTCTCGTCATTCGTCCCGAAACAAATTTTGTAAACGTAGGTGAACGTACAAACGTAGCCGGTTCAAAAGCATTTGCTAAAATGATTTTGAACGGCGATTACGAATCCGCTCTTTCCGTTGCGCGCCAGCAAGTAGAAAACGGCGCTCAAGTTATTGATATAAATATGGACGAAGGTATGCTCGACTCGGAAGAAGCGATGAAGAAATTCGTAAATCTGCTTCAAGCGGAACCGGACATTGCGCGTATTCCGATTATGCTCGATTCATCAAAATGGAGTGTGATCGAATCAGGATTGAAATGTATTCAAGGAAAAAGCATCGTCAACTCCATCAGCATGAAAGAAGGCGAAGAAGCATTCCGTGAGCATGCGCGAAAAGTTTTGGAATATGGTGCTGCGGTAATTGTTATGGCGTTCGATGAAGATGGTCAAGCCGATTCTTTTGAAAGACGGATCGCGATTTGCGAACGCGCTTATAAAATTCTTGTTGATGAAATCGGTTTCCCGCCGTACGATATTATTTTCGATCCGAACATTCTTACCGTTGCAACCGGAATAGATGAGCATAATAATTATGCCGTTGATTACATTGAAGCAACACAATGGATTAAGCAGCATCTTCCACACGCAAAAGTTAGCGGCGGTGTTAGTAACGTTTCATTTTCGTTCCGTGGAAATAATCTTGTTCGCGAAGCAATGCATTCCGCTTTTTTGTATCATGCAATAAAAGCCGGAATGGATATGGGAATTGTAAACGCCGGACAGCTTGAAGTGTATGAAGAAATTCCGAAAGATTTACTTGGGCTTGTTGAAGATGTTTTATTGAACCGTAAACCGGATGCAACCGAACGCTTAATTGCTTTTGCGGAAAATGTAAAACAAAAAGGAAAAGAAGCCATCGTCGTTGATGAGTGGCGGAAAGCTCCGGTTCAAGAACGTTTAAAACACGCGCTAATAAAAGGTATCGTTGATTATATTGATGAAGATACCGAAGAAGCCCGTAAGCTTTATCCGCAAGCGATTGGCGTTATCGAAGGTCCGCTTATGGCTGGAATGAATGCCGTTGGTGATTTGTTCGGCGCCGGAAAAATGTTCCTTCCGCAAGTTGTTAAAAGCGCGCGCGTAATGAAAAAAGCGGTGGCATTTCTCATTCCTTTTATCGAAGCAGAAAAAGCAGAAGCAAAAGATTTGAGCCAGGTCGGCAAAGTGTTAATGGCAACAGTTAAAGGCGATGTTCACGACATCGGCAAAAATATTGTTGGGGTTGTACTTGGCTGCAACAGCTACAACGTAATTGATCTTGGCGTTATGGTTCCAACTGAAAAAATTCTTGACACCGCCATTCAAGAAAAAGTTGATGTTATTGGTCTAAGCGGATTGATCACTCCTTCGCTTGAAGTCATGGTTGAAGTTGCAAAAGAAATGGAACGAAGGGGAATGAAACTTCCTTTGATGATCGGCGGAGCAACAACTTCACGCATTCACACTGCTGTAAAAATTGCGCCTCACTACAGCGGAGCGGTTATTCACGTGCTCGATGCATCACGCAGCGTTCCTGTTGTTAGCAATTTGGTTAATCAAGATGAAAATGTTCGTAAAGTTTTTGAAGAGAAAATTAAAACCGAATATGCCAAACTCCGCGAAGATCATTTAAAGAAAAGAGAAGAGAAAAATTATCTTTCAATTGAAGATGCGAGGAAAAACAAATTCACTTGCGATTGGAAGAATACTCCTATTTCGATTCCGAAAAAGCTTGGAGTTACAGTTTTAGAAA
>Ga0172379_10003704_pt1 | contig 23875 bp, 28 predicted proteins | sample GrowelOW334metaG_FD_119756 | JGI IMG/M metagenome (GOLD analysis project Ga0172379, IMG submission 119756) | Groundwater microbial communities from an aquifer near a municipal landfill in Southern Ontario, Canada - Groundwater well OW334 metaG | ecosystem: Environmental > Aquatic > Deep...
CGTAAGCCATTATTCTCACTTCATCGGCAATTTCGGCAATTTTTGCAATGTCCTGACCGGCAGCCCCGAACCAGAAATTTTTTCCGTCCTGAGCCTGGATGGTCACGCTTAATTTCAACCCTGCCGCCTGCATCACCGACTTAAGTCTGATCAGAAAATCCGTAAATCTTTCCCTGTCTTCAGCCTCAATTCCTTCCAAATCTACATCCAGTCCGTCCACCTTAAGTTCCGCCGCCTCAGCCGTCACTGCCGCAATTATCTGATCTGCCCTGTCTCCCGGGTCAAATAACGGGGACAGTTTCTTTCCCGTCAGTTCAGATCCTAAGGTGGGATATATTTTCACTCCCACTGCCCGCATTTCAGCCGTCACTGCCGCCCGGTCGGATTTACCGATTTTCTCCAGAAGCATATCGGAACTCACCTGCCACCAAACCGGAGAAATTGTCCGGATCTTTGCTGAGTTGCTGGCCACAAGTTCATAAGCCTCAGCCTCTTTCCACCAGGCTACCCAGCCGGATATCTCCGGGTCCGTATAGACTCCTGTCTGTTCGGAAGTATTTTTTTGTAATTGGTTCTCGCCTTCCTGCCGCAGATCAGTCACCCCAAATCCCACCGCCAATCCGGCTGCCAGCACCGCTATCACCAGCCATCGTCTCACCCGCTCACTTTACCCCGCCCCGGCTCTCTTGCCTAGAGTTACCCTGTTCAATTCAGTGTCAGACGGCAACCGCCCTTTCCTTCCCCCGGCCTATCCCAAATACGCGCTTCTTAATTCTTCCAGCCAACGGTGATATTCCTCGTGTTTTCCCGCTCCTATTACTTCCGTTTCCAACTTCTCAAACCTCTCTCTGATATCTGTCTGCATCTCGTCGGATAACTCTTTATCAGCCACCGGAAACAGTACCGTATTTTCCTTCTTTATGTGTTCCGCCAATAGTTGAGTGTAGTCTAAAGCGTTTACCGCTATATGAAATGCGTCGGAGTTGCCTTTCTGATAATTGTCCAGTGATTCTGCTATCCCCCGGATAAAATCCCGGCCCGTTTTATGCTCACCCAACAGTTCATTCACCAGTTTCTCATTCGCCGGATTCTTAATTAATTCCGGGAACAGAATCCCCTCCTCTTTCCCGTGATGACATTTGTCGGCAAAGTTCTTCAGAAACTCCACCACCTTTGCCAGATGTTCTTTATCAACTTCATCACCGTTTTTCAGCTTTCCCGCAATTTTTTCCATTATCCGCAGCATCAGCATTATTCCCCCGTGTTCATTTATCAAATCCTGTGTCGGTTTTTTAGTCAGCGCATCCATCGTGCCTAAAAGTATAACATCTCAAACAAACAGCTCGCGTCTCCTGCTTTGTGGATGTGAACACTAATGTCAGTCAGATGGATTAATTCTGATTATTTTGTCATCTGCAGCATTGGGTTTTCCCCTCCCGTCTCTGTTACTGGTGGTTATATATAACAGATTGTCAGGACCTGTAATTACTTCCCTGATTCTGCCGAACTGTCCTTTAAAATGTTCTTTTAAAGTCAGGTTCTCTCCTCCGGGTAAGACTTGATAAACAGCTTGGCCTCTTAACCCTCCGAAAAATAAGGAGTTACCGACAAAGGCTAACCCCGCAGGCGCCCAGGTAACATCCGGGCCGGAATTCAGTCTGGGCGTTTCCATTCCTGCCTGTTTTTCATCTCCCTGGATATTCGGCCAGCCGTAATTTTTACCCTTCTCAATCAGGTTTAATTCATCCAGTCCGGATCTGGCCCCCGAGCGGCCGTGTTCTGTCGCCCAAAGTTGTCCGGTGTTATCCCAGGCAAGTCCTTGCGGATTACGGTGTCCGTAGGAATACACCGGATTATTAAAAGGGTTGTCTGATACGGCCTTCCCCTCATCGCTTACCCGTAAAATTTTCCCCCCTAAAGCATTGATATCTTGAGCTTGTGAGGGGTTTTCTGCATCACCCGTCGTAATATACAGGGAATTATCCGGCCCGAATTTTATTCTTCCCCCGTTGTGGTTGGACGAACCCGGTATCCTGTCAACAATAATCTTTTCTTCTTTAAGCTGCTTGTCCCTGTAAGTCATCCTCACCACGCGGTTTAACGTCTTACCCCCGCTGGCGCTGTAAGTGTAGTACAGGTAAATATAATTATTGGCGGAAAAATCGGGATGTTTGGTTATACCTAGCAGCCCCCCTTCTCCGACCTCCCTTACCTGGCTTAATGACGCAATTGGTTCGGGTTGCAAATTACCGTTGCCGTCCACCAACCTCACTCTTCCCGGTCTTTCTGTTATCAATATGCTTTTATCCGGCAGAAACACCATCGCCCAGGGAGTATCCAGATTTTCCGCAATTACCGTAATTTGCGGAGTTTCACTGTTAGTTGGTGAAACATTTTGTGCCGGAGTGGGTTTTGAAACCGGCGAAAGTCGTACCCCAGATCTTAACCAAATAAAACCGCCTGCTAAAACAATTGTTATACCTAAAACCAGGGTTAATTTCCTCATAGCTGTCTGAAAGAATAATTCACCCGGCAGCCTTATCGCCTATCGGATTGGGTATATTTATAAACCGCGAAGGCGAGAAGCAATGTTGCCGCCAAACCTGCAGAAACAAGCGGATTAAGCATGGTGGTAAACAACACCAAAAAAGCAGCGATTATCGACATGGCAGATTCCTGTTTATTGTTCATAACTTTATTTTAATTTTAATCCAATATTAGTTTGTAATGATATTCTTCATCATCTTCTCTTATCTTTACGAAACCGTTTTTCTCATAAAAATGATGGGCTCTCTTCATTAGCAGATGGGTATTTAAAATCACTTCTTTGTAACCTTGCTGTCTGGCAAAATCCAGGGCTTTATTAAGCAGCGTCTGCCCGGCTCCTGTTCCGTGGTACTCCATTAAAACAAACATTCTGTTTAATTTGGCAACATTACTGTCAATTTCCCGGATTGCCACTGTCCCGATTACTCTCCCCTGCTCAAGTGCCACCCAGAATCTTCCTCTCCCCTTATAAACCTCCGGTATTTTATACAGGTCTTCGTCATCAATCAGTTCATCTGACGCCGGAATAACTTCCAGGTTTTTCAGTACTGTATCGATGACTTTTATCACCTGATCACGGTGTCCCTCGTTAAACTCGACGATCTCACAATTAATCTTTTTATTTGTCTCCATGCCATAAATTATACCAATACTTTGAAGCGCACTGCCGGATACTGCTGTTTCAATACTGTTGGTTATTTTCCTTTGGGCAGACTCTCGCACGGAACCCCGTCTTTATTGGCATCCAATCTGTTCACATCCCCATTAACTCCGCCCGCCTTATCATAAAACGCCTGAGCTTCGGGCTGCGTATCAAAGTCGCTGCAATTATATTCATCGGTATATTTTCCTCCGGTTTGTCCTGTGGGTACGACGTTTCCGAGTTTATCGCGCATCACCCGGGTTATAAAATTACCGGTTTCATCCTGCATTAAATTACCCTTTTGATCGGTCTGTATTTTTGCGTCCTGAACGGATGATCCTGATAATATACTGTTCAGGTTCCAATCATTATTTGTCGCCGTCAGTCCGAACGCTCCTAAAAGCAGGGCGATAACCACTCCCAAAATCGGCTTCAGAACTTTTTTCGTGCCCTCACTGGCATTGGCTAAAGGCTGAAATTTCGGAATCCCCATACTTTTACCAGATTGAATATAGGCAATAAGCCAAGACCAAAATTAATACCCCGATTACAACCAAGCGGACTACTTTATTCCCCCTAATGTTACTCACAATTTGATTATAGCAAAGGGGTGCATTAATACAATCCAAACTCGCCCCTGTCAGTTCTCTGGAAACCGGCTGCTGCTTTCTGTTTGCTGTTGCTTAAACGAGGGTCCGGGTAAAAAGGTTTTTTGTAACTTCCGGACAAGGCGCGGCATCTCCGCGTTAATGCTCATCACCACAACGGGTAACGTTTATAAATTTCTGCCACGGAAGCCGGAGTAACTCCCATAAATAACTCCCGGGGTTCACCGTTTTTAACTATATTCCAGCATGTCATCAAACTGGTTGCCTGATTTGGTAAGAGCTGATCTCTTTGAACTGCCCCTGTCTGAGTATTCACCGTATCCCCGTCTCCGTTATATATATGCGTTAAATGAGGGAATTCCCGGTGAAGTCGTTGTAATGCCGCATGCGTTTCAACCGGCTCAACGAGCCCCATAGAGACTAAGGCTGAAATCGTCACCACTGGTTGGAACATATACTCAGCCTTACTCTCTCCGGTATCGGGAACTCTGAATTCACGATACTGACCATTCGGATCCAAACCGGCAGAGTAGCCGTAATGCCCTCCGTTATATTTAGTGCCGTAATCCTTCTGCATTTGGACTGTGGCCGCGGAAGTGCTTCCCCAATGCGGGTTTAATCTGCCTTCATCCCACACCAGCTGTGGCCAAAAACATTCAAATAATTCACCGTCCCAGGTCGCCCTGCCGCACTTTCCGGTTGAATCCACAAAAACGCTTCGTTCCGATTTGTGATTAATCAGGTTGCCCATTAATTGGGCCGGGTTTTCACCACAGATTAAATAAGCAATCCGGGCTTCTGAAATGACATTATATTGCCAGGATTCAAAACCGGGAGGATCTAGTGCATAACATCCATGAAAGAAACCGGTTTGGTTATCCAGCATAAAAGGTAAGTCAATCCGGTCAAGTAAACATTGAATCTTCTCTTTATATTGGGGAAATTGGGCGCTTATCAGCTTACTGAAAGCTATTAACCAGGCATTGTCTACGGTAGAAACTTGTTGCTTTACGGGTGTTTCACTCCCCGGCCATCGCCTTAAGACTTTGCCGGTTGAAGGTTGTATCCAGTTAATAAACAGTCCCTTGTTTTCACCTGTTGGAATAAATACTTCCGGATCTTGCATGAGGTCCGTAATAGTTGCCAGAGTGCGATCAATTCTTCGGCCCGCTTCGGCAGAAGTAATAAATCCCATGGCGGTCGCGGCACCGGTGCAGGCAAGCGAGAAACCGATATTGGTGGGGCTTGTTTTATCTATCCTGGAAGTTTTTTCTTGCCGGCCCTCATCTTCTGCGTGGTAATGCAGCTGGTCGGCAGGCAAACCGGTCCGGGGATATATCATTGCGTCTATACTCTTCCAGGTAGAATCAGCGTACCGCCGATACCACTCGCGTATTCCGTTCGGTAAATTCTCTGCTCCCCTGCCTGCTTCAGCCTGGATTTCTGCAGTCATTAACTCTGATAGTAGGTTTTACTCTTGCTAACTGCAATAGGCATAAGCCCTGAAGAAATATCAATACTACAGGATTAGCCACCCGCTTGTATGAACCGGTTTCAGACTATTAACCGGCCGCAGGCCTTTTAGGTTACGATTTCTGTCGTGCTTAATTCTTGGAGCTTGGAAACAAGCTCTTCCTTTGAATAACTCGAAGTATCGATTTGTTTACTGTCAAGTTCCCTTAAGCCCTCGATTATTCTTCGCACAAAAACCGCTTCACTGGGTCTTAGATTCCTAATTCTTATTTGATTTTCTTCAAAGGTTTTCGAAATTATTACCAGCTGCGAAAAGAACAGCGTTGTATTAATAAATATGTTCGAAATGTCTTTAATATCAACGCTGTGTACTTCAGACGACAGTATGTGGCGGTTAATTATCGTTATTCTTCCCTCTTCCACATTAATCTCGTCGGGGAAAAAATCAAAAGGAAGCGCATGCGAAGATATGCTTACCAATATTCTGTTGGACCTCTTAACCATACCGGCAACGGTTCTGTTTTCCGACATTTTCTGATTTTTTGCATCCTGGTGTTCCTGACTTTCTCCCCTCTTCTCAAATAAGTCATCCACCTCCCGCTGTGTATACAGCTTTTCCGGCCAAACATTCACACTCCCCCTTTGATTGTTCATTTTATTATTCCTAATCCTAAAATCCCGACAATGATGAGATAAAAGGCTATCAGATAGTTAAGAAATTTCGGAAAGATTAGAATCAATATTCCAAAAACCAACGAGGCCAATGGGCTTAAATTTGTAGTAGAAAAATTCATATATTATCACCTCCTTAAAAACTGCGATGTTATATCCTTACACCCATAATCCGGGCGACAAGGACCACAACTGCTATCACCAACAATATATGTATTAGCTCTCCGCCGAGATGAAGAGAAAATCCCCCCAACCAAGCAATAACCAATACAATAATAATTATGTCTAACAAGCTCATCTCCACCACCCCCTTTCCTTATGTCTCCGATCAAACACAGCCTGCTAATCTGTTTGCTGTTGTTCGCCTGAGAATATGCGTATTAGCTTGACAATCCCCCATCCCAAAACTGCGTACACAATCAGTGCCACCAGCGTTGACGGCTCAAGAACCGAAGTTGTTTCTATTCCCTGGGTAAAACCCCTCCGGAATATTCCTTCAAAAGGTAAGATAAAAATCCCGGTTATACCGTAGATCACATCCACAAAGTTACTTGCAAGACTCGCTCCCGTCAATTTCAGTACCAAACGGAAAGCCAGAAGGATTTCTAAAACCCCAAGAAAGAAATAAACTAAATATTCAATCGTCTGGGTGTTAGTCGCCCGTCTTTCCGTCTTAGTGGTTATCGTAGCCTTTGGCCCCTCGTTTTGAGTTGTTACTGCTTCTTTTACAATTTCTGCCATATTTATTCACTTCCTCTCAAATTTCAACTTTCTTAATCACTGTTTCTTTAGGTAAATACTTTATCAAAGCCCTTTCTACCAGAGCGGTCAAACTTGATCCCTCAACTATAGCCTGCGCTCTGGAATGTTTGATAATGAAAGGGTCAATAAAAAGAGTCACCCGTTGTTTGTCACTAGTTGTCATAGTTGATATACTACCACAAGTTGTAGTACTTGTCAAATATCAACCGATCTGAAACTTCAGGATCGCTTTGTGCTACTATGTGGGCATGAATTCCTACGCCATGATCGTCTTCAGTTCGGTTATTGTGTATCTTTTTATTGTCTTAGCCATCCGCATATTCGGGAAAAACGAATTATCCCAGCTTTCCATCATCGATCTCGTCTTTATTCTTCTCATCAGCAACTCGGTTCAGAACGCTATGGTCGGAACAAATTCCACCCTCATGGGCGGGCTTGTGGCCGCCACTTCCCTATTTATCGTTAACTGGTTTCTGCGCAACCTGCTTTTTAAGAATAAAAAAATAAACTCGCTCATTCAGGGTTCGGCGCTGATGCTGATTTACAAAGGCAATGTAATTAAAAAGCATCTTGATCAGGCAGGTATATCACTGGAGGAACTTGAAGCATCTGTCAGAGAACACGGTGTCAGAGATATAAAGGATGTAGATTTGGCAGTTCTGGAAGTTGATGGCAATATCAGCATCCTTTCCCACGATTTCACAAAGCAGTCAGTTCGAAAACATATCCCTCACAAAATGCTCAAAAAATCAGCGTAATATTTTGGGTTATTGGAAAACTCAAAAATGCTCACAAACCCACGTTTCAATGTAAGCCAAAGCACTGAAAAATTAATCTCGATTATTAAAAATTTAGCTTCCTTTAGACTCCCCTCTCCGAAACCAGAAGCTCTTTAAACTTTTCCAATATCTCTTCCGCTAATAGTTTCTTGGACAGGACCATTTCTTCAGAAGTTTGTTCACTACTCGGTTTTCCGAATCTCACTGAGCCTTCCAGACTACTCATTGGCCAACCCGGGAGTCTAATCTTGGAAGACGGTGAGAAAAATAATACTTCGTGGTCTTTGGAAACAAGTTTAGTATTTCCATCTGGCATTGCTAAACAATAAGCTATATGCCACCTGCCTGTTCTCTTATCCTCCGGTACTTTTGCTACGATCTCTTCCCAATGTGCTAAAAGCTTATCATCATCTACTTCATCAACCCCGTTAATCCGTCTTACGTGTACTCCCGGCTGTTCGTGTTCAGATAAGAAATCAACCTGTAAAGCTTCATCCTCACAAAACACCGGCAAATTTATCTTTTGAGAATAAAACTTTGCTTTGATTTCTGCATTTTGCTCGGCCGTTTCTCCGGTCTCGACCGGTTTTCCTTCTACCTTCAAATCGTTTAATCCCACTACTGCCGAAGCAAATTGAGTCAGAATGTCCCGATAGTATTCAACCTTAGATGGATTTCTGGTAGCAATTACTAGTTTTTCAATATTCATATAATCTTAAAATACGCTTAACTGCCTCATTTTAATACCAGAGGTCACATTAAAGAGTATGTATGGCCATTTTGCTCGAAAATCGTAACCTTAATATAACCACACATCAATACGCTTCGGTCCCGAGCTTACAAAGGATATCTTTAAGTCGTTTAAAGATTTTAAGAACGTCCAGTTTGAATTATCAGAGCCTTAATTTTTACAAAAAAGTTTATTATTTTTACCGCATTCAAAATTGTCTCATAATAAACTAAAATAATTGTATGAAAAAATGTATTAACTGGAAAATATTTTCTATTCTTCTGAGTTCAAGTTTAATAAGCGTCGCTTGCGTATTTCCTTATATTGTTTCTGTGCAGGGTGAATTATTAAGTAAAATTAGCGTATCAATTGAATTCATCTTTTTTGCTCAATTTATTCAATGTATCGTTATTTTTTCTGTTGCAATATTTTTTGGATTACTTCTGGCAAAAAGGTCAGGTCTCCGGCTTCCACTTCTTGAAGCAATAGTAGAAAAGAAGGAATATAAAAAAATTATAGAAAGTATTTTAGTTAAGTCAATTTTTTCTGGAGTTGTCGTTGCTGTAATTTTGTATGGATTAGATATCCTATTTACGATTCTTGGAGCAGGAATTACTACCCACCAAAGCTACGCACCCGTCTGGCAAAAACTTCTGGCCTCTTTTTATGGAGGCATAACTGAAGAGATTTTAATGAGATTGTTTTTAACGACACTTTTTATTTGGATCGGTACAAAACTATTCAAACAAAAACAACCATCAAGAGTAAATGTCGCAGTCTCAATTTTTCTTGCCGCTATCATTTTTGGTTTGGGTCACTTACCCATTACGGCATCTTTGACGAAAATAACCCCGATCGTTGTCGGTCGCGCAGTCATCTTGAACGGTATCGGAGGAATTATTTTTGGATGGCTTTATTGGAAAAAGGGGCTTGAGTCTGCAATAATAGCCCACTTTACAACCGACGTCTTTCTACTCACCCTCTTACCTTTTTTTATTAAGTAATATATTAAAGCGTGGTTAAAAAAACTATTTTCATCGTCTTATTTTTAGTTACCACAACACTGATATTCGCTTACTTACAATTTGATCGCCTGGTAAATGAAGAGGTCAAAACGCTTTACTCAGAAACTATCAGGCGCGATGAGGTTATTACGGACAATATGCTTCAGGATTTGCCCCCGCCTGTTCAGAGATACATGCGATATTCCGGAGTGGTAGGTAAACCCTGGATTAACACTGTAAATTTAAAACAAATCGGACAAATGAAAACCGGTCCTCAGGGGAAATGGTTTCCTATTGTAGCCGAAGAATATTACTCGACTAACCCACCGAGTTTTATTTGGCGGGTTTGGAGTCCTAAGAAGTGGTTACCGATCATTCACGGGAGAGATAGCTATCAGGATGGAAAAGGGCAACTTCTTATAAAGCTGTTGTCTCTTTTCTCCGTAGCCGATTCTAAAGGAGAAGAACTCGACCAGGGAGCAATGATGCGCTATTTAAATGAAATGATGTGGTTTCCAACAGCTTTTTTAGGTAAAAATATCTCCTGGAAAGCTATCGATGAAAATTCAGCAGAAGTGACATTTACTGTCAAAGACAAAAGTGTGAATGCAATTATGTACTTTAATAGCGAAGGCAAACTGATTAACTTTGTCGCTAAACGATATATGTCTAAAGGCACAGGTTTTTCTCTGGAAACATGGGAAACTCCGATATTAGGCTATAGCGAGGTTAATGGATTTAACCTCCCCACTAAAGGAAGTGCCGTCTGGAAACTGGAAGATGGCGATTATAAATATATTTACATTTCGGTAAATAAAGTTGAATACAATTAAAAGGTTGGGGGTTGTTGGGTTCTATATAATTTATCGGAAATTTAAACATATCTAAAAAATAGTGATAACGTCTCTCAGGTAAAGAATCCAAATATTGTATTTGGATAAGCTTATTATTATTTCTCCAACGTTCATGCTATCGTATTTAACGACTAATATTTCCAATTATGCTAAGTTTTATACTTATAAATAGTTTTCTAATGATCTCAAGTCTCAATCCAATAAATTCAGCGTCAGATTTAGGTATATATCATCGAGATAGTGTTATCGCAATTGATTTCCCTCTGCGCGGCATTTGGATAACACCCCACACTCCTGGAACAAAAGTTCCCAGCCACGGAACATCAAACTTTGGAGAATCATATGCAATAGATTTCGTTATGATCAAAGACAATGATCCATTTAAAAAACCGTATGGAAAAAGTTTTTTTAGTTATTTATTTCGGGGGTTAGCTCTATCCGATTTCTATGGATGGGGACAAACAATATATTCTCCAGTTGACGGAGAAGTCGTTTCGATAGTTGACTCTGTTGAAGAAAGAAATCCTGTCAGAATTTTCAACGACATCGCCAACGCGATTAAAGTTACGAATAACTATACCCAACATGGCGGTTCACCTGATTCAATAGCGGGAAATTATGTTCTTATTAAATATTCCAATGATCTATACGTGCTCCTAGCGCATATGAAAAAGGGGTCGATTATTGTCAAACCCGGACAGAAGATCCGCACCAATCAGCCCCTTGGGCAACTGGGCCACTCTGGCAATTCAACGATGCCACATTTACATATGCAATTTATGAACAGCAAAGATTTTAAGATCGCTGTAGGAATCCCATTTGTTTTTCGGAAATATGAAGTTAAGCGAAATAGTAAATGGGATGTAGTTTACAACTCGATCCCAACCGTTAACGATATAGTCAGGTACTAATCACTTTTTTTTAAGCAACCTGCTCGCTCAAGTGGATAAGTTTAGAACCTTCTCCTCACTAAGAGGTATACTTATACATCGAATGAAAATTTATTTTGCTGGGTCAATTAGAGGAGGGAGAGATGATAAAGATTTATATAGCAAGATTATTACATTACTTAGTAAGTTCGGAGCCGTGCTTACAGAACATGTCGGTGATAAAACTTTATCGGCATTGGGAGAAGACGGCCCAAACAATAAATTTATTCATAAACGAGACATGAAATGGTTAAAAAAAGCAGATTTAGTTATAGCAGAAGTAACGACTGCAAGTTTGGGTGTTGGATATGAAATAGCGAAAGCTGAAGAATGGAATAAAAAAATACTTTGTTTATATAGACCTTCTAAAAGAAAACGATTATCAGCAATGATATCTGGAAGTAGTCAGTTAATATTAAAAGAATATCGAACCATAAAAGAAGTCAAAAATATTTTTTCTAATTTTTTCAAAGAAATAACTTAAAAAACTACAAAACTTACAAAGTTTAGATTGTCACAACAAGCTTGGCTCCGCGGCAGGGATTCGAACCCCGAACCTTCTCGTTAACAGCGAGCCGCGCTACCGTTGCGCCACCGCGGAATGGAACCTGATTATTTTACCGCCCCACCTCTGATATTTCTATCCTTTCCCCATTTTCTCCAAAAACCAGTTCACTACGGACAATACGATCGAAAACAACAGTGCCGTCCAAAATGACGCCACTCCGAACCCCGGCACCAGCTCCGCTGCCAGCAGTACCACCACCGTGTTTATCACCAGGGTAAACAGTCCTAAAGTCATCACATTTATCGGAATCGTCAGTACTAAAAGTATCGGCCGCAGAATCGAATTCAGAATTCCCAGCACCACAGCCGCCACTACCGCGGCCACCCAATCCACCACCACCACTCCCGGCACCAGATATGCCGTGATCGCCACTGCCATGGTCCGTAAAAACAATTTCAGTATCCAGCTCATATTCTCATTATACCCGTTTTGCATTCCCCTTCCCCCTTCTGTTAGTATTTCCCCACATGCACATTCTTGTCACCGGCGGCGCCGGCTACATCGGCTCCCATACCTGCGTTGAACTCTTAAATTCCGGCCATGAAATTACCGTCATCGATAATCTCTCCAACAGTAAACCCGAAGCCTTAAACCGGGTTCAGAAAATTACCGGTAAGCCGGTTACTCTCCTAAAGGTGGATTTACTTGATTTCCCCGCTCTCAACCAGGTCTTTTCCACCTCCAAATTTGCCGCCGTTATTCATTTCGCCGGCCTTAAAGCCGTCGGTGAATCCGTCAAACAGCCGCTGCGTTATTTTGAAAACAATGTCACCGGCACGATTAACCTCCTTAAGGCCATGTCTGCTCATAATGTTAAAAATCTCGTCTTTTCCTCCTCTGCCACCGTCTACGGCCAACCCAAAACTGTGCCCATCACCGAAGACTTCCCCCTTTCAGTCGCCAGCCCTTACGGCCGGACCAAACTCATGATCGAACAAATTCTTGCCGACCTACATACCTCCAATCCTACCTGGAACATTGCCATCCTCCGTTACTTCAACCCCATCGGCGCCCATCCTTCCGGACTGATCGGCGAAGACCCTCAGGGTATTCCCAACAATCTCCTCCCGTATATTGCCCAGGTGGCCGTCGGCAAACTTGAGCATCTCCAGGTTTTTGGTAACGACTACCCCACCCCCGACGGTACCGGCATCCGTGACTATATCCATGTCGTCGACCTGGCCGTCGGCCATGTCAAAGCCATCGACAAACTGACCACCAATCCCGGCCTGGTCATCTACAACCTCGGTACCGGCAAAGGAGTCAGCGTTTTGGAAATTATCTCCGCTTTTGGAGCTGCCTCCGGCCGCCCTATCCCGTATCAGTTTGCCCCCCGCCGCTCCGGTGATGTTGCCCAGTGTTTTGCCGATTCCTCTAAAGCCCAACGGGAACTTAACTGGACCGCCCAAAAGACGCTTGCCGATATGTGCGCCGATACCTGGCGCTGGCAATCCCAGAATCCTACCGGTTACCCCTGATCACTTTCTGTATCCAATTTTGGATTGCACAATGCCACTGTCAGAATTTCCAGCCATCTTTCCGTTGTTAAATTCTTCTCTGCCTTCACCTCTGCTATGTATACGTCACGAATTCCTCCCAATGTTGAACAATTTACCTCATCTCCTGGACCATTTCCCGTTGTTTCCCCCGCCAACGTACAAGCATCACAGTTCTGCTTCATCTCAGCCAGAAATGCCTCCACCTGTACTTCCCAATCCACCGCCTTCTGATTGTATGCCAGCTCACCGTCTTCGTATCTGGGTAGTGGTGGCGGGTAGATCTGCACCAGTTTATGTCCCAGTAAAAACCGGGCAATTACGCTTTGTTCCAATGTTTTTAGACCACCATTTTCTGCGCCCATATCTCCTCCTTTTACAATTCATCCTCTCCGTCACTTTCCGGCTGTCCCTGACGACAAGCCGCTTCACTCAACGCCCGGTCTAGACTCTTTGCATCTTTTGCTTTCAAATAAGCAAATTTACCTGTCCCATCCAGGTCCTCAGTCGCCGCCAAACATAGTCTGTGTTTGTACGGAACGCACCCATTACACCCGCTTCTCAACTTACGCAAATATTCATTATAGTTATTAACTTCCCTCTCCTCCCCCACGATCCCCCCGTATTTGCGCCGCACCGCAAAATCAAAGTCTATTTCCAGTTTTGCCTGTGTATCTGACAACCGCACCACCCGCACCGTATGTCTCACTCCCTCCTTGCCGTTTCCCATACCTTATCACTCTAAGTAATCCTGCAGCTTCTTTCGCCTCGACGGATGCTTCAGCTTCCGTAATGCTTTAGCCTCAATTTGCCGGATTCTTTCCCTGGTCACCCCGAACTCTTTTCCCACTTCCTCTAAAGTCATCGGATTCTTTCCGTCCAACCCGAACCGCATCCGCAGCACCTTGGCTTCCCGGTCAGTCAGAGTCGCCAATACCTCTTCGATGTTTTCCTTCAGTAATTCCCGGCTGGCCGCCTCAATCGGTGACGGCTGGGAAGTATCGGCAATAAAGTCCCCCAGCATCGAATCCTCTTCATCCCCCACCGGAGTTTCCAGTGAAGTCGTATCCTGGGCAATCTTCAGAATTTCTCTTACCCGATGCGCCGTCATTTCCCCCATTGCTGCCGCAATTTCCTCCGCCGTCGGTTCCCGTCCCAGGCTTTGCATCAGCTGCCGCTGTGTCCGGATCAGTTTATTGATTGTTTCCACCATATGCACCGGAATCCGGATGGTTCTGGCCTGATCCGCAATCGCCCGGGTTATCGCCTGTCTGATCCACCAGGTCGCATAAGTGGAAAACTTGTAGCCTTTTCTCCAGTCATATTTCTCCACTGCCCGGATCAGTCCCTGATTTCCTTCCTGAATCAGATCCAGAAGTGACAATCCCCGCATGACGTATTTTTTGGCAATGGATACCACCAGCCGCAGATTACTCTCCGTCAGTTTCTTCTTTGCTTTCCGGTCACCTTTTTCGTTCCGCTGTGCGAGTGAAATTTCATCTGCTGATTTCAGCAATGGAATCTTCCCGATCTCCCGTAAATACATTCTTACCGGATCGGTTGTTATCACCCCTTCGGTCTTTGTTAAGGCTTCAATCTCTTTCTCTAATTCTGCTACCGCCTTTTCGTCCTCTTCCCCTTCCGTCTCGGCAATCGTCTCGAATACATCTACTCCGGCCGTGATCAGCCGCGCAAACATCTCATCCAGCTCTTCCAGTTTCTCTTCCGCATCCGGATATGCCTCCAGAATTTCGTCCAGCGTCAGGTATCCCTGATGTTTGCCTTTGGCCAGCAGCTTAGTGGCCTCGGCTGAGAGTTTGGCTTGTTTTGGCATAGGGTTTGTCTTTATCCAATGAAAAACGGCCTGTGTCAATTCCTTTCAGCGGTCAGGCCAAAAGGACGTCAGGTCCGAAAGTTGTGGCTAATATAGCGCATTTAGTCTACTTCGTCAACTCATTTAGCCTCGTCACCAGCTTTGCCACCTCTTCACTCTTATTATTCTGCCCCGTCAGTCCGGCCAGCTTCTCCCTGATCACCGCCTCTTCCAGTTCCGCCACCGACCTGGCCCATTCTCTGTCCGTATCTTCCTCCTCCGGCTCGTCTTCCCACAGCATCAGTTCCTCGGCCCGTTTTTTCAATTCCGGCGGTAATGCATTTATAACTTCCGGTATCCCGGTCGTTCCTTTTTTCGTCTCCTCTTTAATGCTCTCAATTACCTTCTTCCAGAATTCCGTCCCGAACCACTCCGCCGCTTCCAGAAGCTGCGTCAGCTTTCCGTTTCGCAGCGCAAATCCGGTCAGATATTCCTCCATCACTTCCCGCCTGGACCGCCGGGCCTCTTTTCCCCCCGGCTCTTCCTTCTCCGTTCCGGTTAGTTTATTGGCTACCTTCTGCAGCTGCCGCCGCACATCCTCTTCTTCCACATCCAGCACCCCGGCCAGTTTTTTGATGTAGTGCCCCCGGGTAATTTCATCTTCTATCCTGGCAAAAATCGGCAGCAGTTCTTTCCCGATTTTCATCTTTCCCACCGCATCCAATCCGTACCTCTCCACCGCCGAACCGATATAAAAGTCGTATATCGGCACCGCCTCTTCTACCGCTGTCCGCCATCCTTCCGGATCCGCCACTCCCCACTCGCCCGGATCCTTATATTTCTTCGGATTCACTTTAATCGAACCCGCTTCCACCACTTTAATGATCATGCCCGCCTTCTCGGCCATCTCAATTCCCTTTCTGGCTGCCATATCCCCGGCCAGGTCCGCGTCCAATGCCAGAATGATCGTTTCCGTATATCGCTTCAGCAGCTCTACCTGTTTTGCCGTCAGCGCCGAACCTTTAATCGCCACCACATTCCCCACCCCTGCCAGCGCGCTAGCAATCGAATCCACTTCCCCTTCCACGATTACCGCACTCCCTTTGGTTTTTATCTCCGCCTTATTTACATCCAGTCCGTACAGCAAATCTCCCTTGTGGTATATCTCCGTTTCCGGCGTATTCACGTACTTCCCCCCGGATTTTTCATCCGCTCCCGGCATCACCCGTCCGGCAAATCCCACCGTTTGTCCCCGATGGTTATTTAAGGGAAACATCACCCGGTTTCTGAATCGGTCATACCCCTCCTGTCCGGACCTGGTTCCGGGGATTTCCAGCCCCGCCCGCTCCAGATCCGTATGCGTAAATCCTTTCTTTCCCACCAGAAACTTAGCCAGAAAGTCCCACCCGTCCGGGGCAAATCCCAACTTGTACCTGGTTATTGCCTCATCGCCGATTCCCCGTTTCTGCAGATACTCCTTTGCCGCCTGGCCCAATTCGTGTTTGGTCAGCAGGTAATGATAATATTCCGCCGCCAGATTGTTTACCTGCAGCAGTCTCTCCCGTTCCTCTTCTCCCTTAGTCGGCATATAGGTTTTCAGTACCACCCCGGTTTTCTTTGCCAGGGTTGTCAGCGCCTCGGAAAATTCCATCCCCTCCATCTTCTGTAAAAACGCGTACACGTCCCCGCCTTCTCCGCATCCGAAACATTTATAAATCTGCAGCTCCGGATTGACCATAAATGACGGTGTTTTTTCTCCGTGAAACGGGCATAAACCTTTAAAATTCCTTCCGGCTTTCGTCAGTTTCACATACTCCCCCACCAGTTGCACAATATCGACTTTGTTTTTAATCTCTTCTACCTGGTCCATCAACCCCGATTATATCAATCATTTATCATCTGCCCCGCACCGCCTTAAACTTCTCCTTCACCTGACTAATTTTTCGGTATCTGCAGTAGAGCCGACGCTTCCGCCCCGCCCACATAACTCGGTAGTTTCCCGTCCCACTTCTCAATCCACAATTTCCGCAGCAGTTCGTCCGAAATCGTCGACCTCTGCAGCTCCTGTTCCTTGGCCTGCCCCTCAGCTGCGGTTATCCGCTGCTCTTTCCGGTACTCTTCCTGAGCCGCCTTATTCTTTTCCACTTCCACCTTTACCAACTCCACCTGTTTGGCCTTGATTGCCTCCACGTAACTTTCATCAAAATTGATTTCCCGTATTCCTACCGTATCCAGAGTCAGCCCGTTTTGCTCAAACAGCGGTCTCAGTTTATCAAAAATCGCATTCTGGACACCGGCCGATCCTTCTCCGGTATACAGCTCTTCCGCCGAATATCCCCGCGGGATGTTCCTGGCCCAGATCCGCGATTCGGTTTTGACGATTTTTTCCACCAAGGCTTCTTCCGGTCCGATATTCTGTGCTACCCATGTGGCTTTCGTCGGGTCCACCGCAAATCTCACCGTATAACTGATATCCACCGGCTGCCCGTCTTTGGTATTCGTGTCTACCGGTACATCCCGGTAATCCGCACTGGACATTACCGCCTTTCCTTCCGGCGCCGTCTCATAATTTATCTTTTTCGTGTTGTAATAAATGGCCTTCTCTGCAAACGGTACTATCAAATTAGCTCCCGGAGATAAAACTCTTCCCGTCACCTGCCCGAATCTGGTCACTACCGCTACCTCCCCCGGCTGCACCGTCTTAAACCCGGCTGCCAGTACCGCTATTACCAGAATTATCCCTGCCGCTTTTGGAATGAATCCCTTCATAATTGCAATGATATCACATTAGTTTTTTCCACGGTTCCGGTTCCTGTCGGCAGCATCCGCTGTTTTTTTAATTTAACTGCCACCAGTCCCAAAAACAAAGCCACTGCTAAAAGCACTGCCAGCAGCATCAGTCTGTCTTCATCCTTCCCTATTTTTTTCTTGGCGGCCACCGTTACCACCTTACCCTAAACTCCCGGTCTCTGTCCAGTTCTGTCTCCGCCTGCATCCGCCCGTTTACCGTCAGTCCGTACCAAAAACTTTCTACTCCGGGCTGGCGTCTGACCAATACCTCATACTCATTTCCCCTCATTCGTCCGCTTTCCCATTCCACCTCGGCCGTACCTGTTTCTCCGGCCTCTACCACCAGCCAAAACCCGATGCTCCTCACTTCCCCCCGGATCTCAGTCGCATATTCATCTTCGCTTCTCCCCTGCCGCAGTGAATTCGGCGTTTCTGTTTCTGCCATTTCCCGCAGTTCCTTTCCTTTCACTGTTACCCTTTTCAGTTCGGTTGCCCCGGAGGGGATTATCACCCGGACATAATCCACATATCTGCCTCCGAAAGAAAACGGCGGTTTGGGTGACTCATACGGGTTGTTATTTTGTCTGGAAATAGTCAGCCTCACCCTTTGTTTCTCCCCGTTTCCCTCCACCTCCTGCTGCAGTTGCCTCACAATACAGCAGTCGGATTTGTTTGCTCCCAGATTAGTGTCGACCACATACACCAGATCCCCTGCCCCCGCCCAGCTTCCGGTTAAATTCCCCGTCCAGCCCAGTTTCCTTAATTCCGCCTGCACCTCCGGATCCTTCACCCACACCAGCACCTGTCCCTTTTTAAGTTCCTCCCAGATTACTTTCCCTATCTTTACCATTTCCTGCCAACCCGCCGCCCGGGTTCGCTCCATCAGCGCCGTTCCCAGTGCCCCCAAAAATCCCCTCTTCTGGGTTTTCTCCCCCTCAGTCCTCGTCTCGGCGTATGTCTGCGCCAGTGCATACAGATTCTCTTTTGTTACTTTTACTCCGTATGTGGTCACTTCCACTTCTCCGAACACTGCCACCCACTTCTCCATCAGATCCAGATTCACTGCCGCAATCCCTGCCGCTGTTTCCTCTCCTCCCTGACGCATAAACCAGTCCACCGTCGCCGCTGCCGAAGCAAAATCCGCATCCCAATTTGCATCCCGCAGTTTCCACCACCCCTGCCCGAACGCTTCCTGTATTGGATACGGCGGTTCCACATGTCCCGGCAGTTTCCCGTCCGGTTCATAAATATCCTGTACCGTCACCGACTGTAATCCCCCTTTCTCAAACTTCAGTTTGGCATAACTGCCGGCAAACCCTCCGGTTGCCCGCAGCTCATTATTATTCTGCAATAGCACTATATATGTACCGTTAAGTATCTGTTTCAGTTTTGCCGTCAGCGGTATGCCTTTTCCGCACCTGGCCACCCCGGGATAATACCGTTCCACTAAATCCGTCCGGTTATCTAACACCCCGGACACCAGTTTAAATCCCGCCCATCCGCACCCTCCCGCTATTCCTCCTGTTATCAGCAGTAATCCCGCTGCGGCCAGTAACCCATACCGGAATTTCTTCATATCTCCATCATACCGCCTTCGCTTGTTTTACAAACTTACCCATTTTCATCCCTGGATTTTAATTAAAAATTATCTGACTGTTCAGGACTAAAGTCATCTAAATGAACAAATTCTTCCTCCTGCCCGGTTACGTCGGTTTGACCCGAATGTAACCAGAAAGATTCCCCTTTTCTTTCTTAATCCCCGCCAGCCGGATAAACCCACCCGCTCCGGCATACCGGTTAAATAATTTTAATGTCGGTGATTTCCGGTCCTAATAAAATTGCCTTATCCCAATCAAGCGGAATGAATGGTATTTTATAAAAACTTCCGTAGGTCTGACTCCCCTTCCGTAAATCAATCCCGATAGCTTCATCGCCGCCGCCGCTTCCGATTAGTAGCATCCCCGGAGCAAATTCTTTCACCCTGTAGCTTTCGTTTAATTCCGTCAGTTCTTCGGCTTTCCACATCTGCACATAAGATCCGTTACCCAGTGCGCCTTCAGCCCCGTTGCTGAACTGTAAAAACTCCGCATAGGCGTCGGGTAGTTCCGTCCCGGCATCTTCTTGGAACTCGTCAACAACCGGCTTCTCGACTGGTAAATTCAGTTCACACTTTGAAAAAAATTCTTTTAGTTTGTCTCTGTTCATACCGTATTTATAAACAAATATATTCTCTTAATATCTTAAAGGATATATCCGACTCCTGGCCGGGTATCTATTTCTGAGCAAACTTGTCTCCTGAACAAACTCATTGAATCCGGAACATGTGTTATCATTTTAATGTGGATGAGATCAATAAAAATCCCGGCAAAAAAGATGTAGCTGTTGCCTCAGCAACAAATCCCGGGGATTCTTCAGAATTACCGAATAAACCTTCTGTTTTTTCGAACAAATTTGCTTCCTTTAAAACCTTTGTTGTCGGCAGAAAAAATGTCTTTATCCCCGTGGTGCTGATCATATTGATTGCCCTTGTCTCTTACTCACTCGTATTAAATCGTCCCCGGAAAGGTTCCCTCTTTTTCCAAAACAAAGTCACCCCGAACCAAACAAAAAACAGTGTCACGGACGCTGACTATAAAATCAATTTTGATTTTGCCAAATACAATCTCGTAAACACCCCGTTCAGACCCTCTGTCCCGGATTACACCATCACTATTCCGGAACTCTCCAATCTCACGGCTTTTGAGCAAGTCGCCAAAAAAAAGTTTTCCGATTCCCAAAAATCAGCTTTAACCGACACTAACTTTTTTATAACTAAAAACCCGGATAAATTCTGGAGTGAGGATTTAGACAGCTTCGCATCAAGAAAAGATGACTGGACCGACTTATATGCGAAAATCGGCGGCGGTGCCGACTGGCAGAGATCACCCGAAAATTCAGTTTTTATCACCTCGGACTTTTTGCTGCATATTTATCACAAACTTTTGGAAATGGAGTTTGAATATTTTGAAAATAAAAGTCTGTACCCTGCCCTGAAACAAATCACTGACAATATTTTAACCACAGCTATCCAGACATATCCCCAGCAAACCGATCCTGATAATAAAGACAGCTATGAAAGAATCATCGCTTACTTCGCGGTTCCTAAAGCTATTCTTGATGCGGCAGGTTTAGAAGCGGAAAAAGATGAAATGGAAGATCTCCAGGTTGACTCAAAAGAAAATATCTTAAGTATTCTTGAAGAGCTAAAAGCCACCATTCCTCCCCTCTCTTATCAGAAAGCTCAGGCTGAACTTAACCTGATCCTGGACGCGGAAAGTATTCAGTCCTCCCCTTTGTTTGATGAGTTTTTATCCAGTGCCGGGCTCACCAGCCCCCAGGACTACACTCAATTTACCCCCCGGAGCCATTACAGTAAAAACTCTGTCCTGAGAAGTTATTTCAGGGCCATGATGTGGTATGGACGCAGCAATTTTTTATTAAAGAGTCCTGAATTAACCCGTGACGCCCTGAATATCAGCTTATTAACTAAAAATACCGGTCAGCTTAAAAATTGGGAGTACGTTTACATACCCACGGCATTCTTGGTTGGCAAGTCTGATGATTTGGGAATATATGAATACAACTCCGGTTTAGAAAAACTGGGAATAACTTCAGTTGATTCAGAAGCTGTAAATAAAATTCAGATTGAAATGAAAAATTATCAGGATCCAAAAATTATGTCCAGTGTTTTTCTGGGTAACGACGTCTTTAGTACTTCAAAAGATGATTTGATTGGTCAGACGAAGGGGTTCAGATTCATGGGTCAGAGGTTTACCCCTGATGCCTTCATTTTTACTTCACTTACCCAGGGTGACGAACCTCCCGATCCGGCCACCGGTCAGAGACTCCCCAGCTCTACAACCGCTTTGATGGTTATGTCGGTTTTGGGAAATAAAACATCCGATCCCCTGGTCCAGAACTGGATCTCCGCAAACGCTCCGGACTCAGACAAGGTCTTAGCCAGGAATTTAAGTAGTTTAAAAGCTAGTTTCTCCAAAGTATCCCCGGATATCTGGACTCAGAACATCTATTGGGGTTGGCTTTATACAATCAAGTCTTTATTTACGGAAGATGTGGATAAAACCGGTTATCCCGTGTTTGTTAAAAATACCGCCTGGAATTTAAAGAATTTGCAGGCATCGCTCGGTTCCTGGACCGAATTGAAACATGACACTCTCTTATATGCTAAGCAGAGTTACGCTGAGATGGGTGGTATGGGCGGAGAAACCCCTATTCCCCCGCCGGTCCCCAAAGGTTATGTTGAACCGAATATTCCGCTCTTTGACCGGCTGATTGCCCTGACGCAGATGACCACTGCCGGTCTTGAAAATCGGGGCCTGATCAACAGCATTTTTAGTGGCAGAAATGCCGACTTCATAAAATCCCTGATCTTTTTAAGAGACATTGCTGTAAAAGAATTACAGAATGAAAAAATATCCGATGCGGATTTCGAAGCTCTTAGAACTAAAGCTGAAAACATGGGCTTGTTAGTAGATGTGTTACCCGGAGAAGAACGTCACGAAAAAAACACCAGAAGCGCACTTGTGGCTGATGTTCACACAGATATTAAAAAATATCAGCTTCTTTACGAAGCAGACGGCATCCCGAATTATATTTACGTCGCCGTTAAAGACCAAAACGGTACCCGCTTAACCAAGGGGCTGGTATTTAATTACTACGAGTTCAACGCCCCAATAGGAAAAAGGTTAACCGACCAGGACTGGTGGGCCCTGAATTATACTCAGGATAAATCCAAACTGCCTGCAATTCCCGATTGGACACAGACTCTCTATAAGTGAACTTCTCAAGATTAAAGTCGCTGCTCTTGTTGGCTGCGTCCATTTTTGTTTTTACGTTGTTATCCCGTCACCTGCCTAACCAAAAACTCCAGACTGTTGTCCGTCCCTCCCCTGCCCCGGAAGTTTTCCTGGAAAGTTATTTTCGTGATAAAAGCAAATACGATGAGTCTTTTTCAAAGTTTGAGGACATGCCGAAGGTGCATGTGCTTGCTGCAATAACCAGTCATCACTTTTTAGCCAGGGACTTAATCGCTCAAACCTTTTCGGGAATTGATCCTGCCGGAATAAACACGGTAATTATTGTTTCTCCAGACCATTTTAATCAGCCGGTCCGGTCTGGCACCCTTGTTCAAACCACAGACACGGTCTGGCACACTCCGTTCGGAAAAATGGATTCTGATCAGAATCAGATCGGTAAAATTTTGCAGGAAAATGGGGTTTTGAGTGACATCAATACTTTCAGATCGGAGCATGGAGTCTACACCCTGATTCCTTTTGCTAAAAAGACGTTTCCCGCAGCCGTAATTATTCCCCTGGTTTTACGGCAAAGCCCGGATTATCAATATTTCTATAACCTTGGCGAAAAAACCTCAAAATTAATCAGTTTGCACGAAACAGTTCTCGTGATAAGCAGTGACTTTGCCCATAATACTTCTGCCGAAAAGGCAAAATTAGCTGATCGGAAAAGTATTGGTTTATTACCAAATAAACAACTTGAAGATGCTTCTTTGATAACGAATGATTGTAAACAGTGCACCGCTTTTCTTTTTGGATATTTGAAAAACACAAATACGGATTCACAGCTGCTTTTTAATAAAAATTCATTCGGCTTGTCCGGACAGGACCCGGAAAATGTTACCAGTTATGTGGGCATATACTTCCTTGCCAGATAGTTTGTGGCTAAAAGCCATTTAAGATGAGTTATCCGGATATCAATCTCTTTATGGCTTATAAAGCTGTTTAACCCCCGCAGCTTGATAGTGAACCATTGACGCAGTCAGAACCACTTTTTCCCAAAGTTCTACATCCTCTTAAGAGCGGTTACTCCGACAACCGTCAAAGTAATCCCGATTAAAAATAAACAGGCGGAAATTATCTTCAGGGCCGTTATTTTCTTTGTCACCCCGACAAAGGCAGTAATACCGGCGGCAGTATAAACCAACAACAGGATAAAAGTGATCGGCATATTCTTACCAGTTATGACACAGGTAAGTTGTAATTACATCTCAAAGACATTTGTCTGAAATGGAATTGTGATTAAAAAGACCGTTCAAAAATTTGGCGGAGAGGGGGAGATTCGAACTCCCGGTCACCTTGCGGCGACATGCGCTCTCCAAGCGCACGCACTAGACCACTATGCGACCTCTCC
>Ga0172379_10003705_pt1 | contig 23873 bp, 19 predicted proteins | sample GrowelOW334metaG_FD_119756 | JGI IMG/M metagenome (GOLD analysis project Ga0172379, IMG submission 119756) | Groundwater microbial communities from an aquifer near a municipal landfill in Southern Ontario, Canada - Groundwater well OW334 metaG | ecosystem: Environmental > Aquatic > Deep...
GGAAGCGCGCTCTCGGTGATTCCCGGCAACCACGACATGTCTGCGAACCCGCTCACGAACCTCGCGCGATGGAGATTCAAGAAAGGCTTCTTCGATCACTTCGACAAGTATATGTTCGGATCGGCGGTCTCAGCCGCTAAAGTTTTTCCGTATGTCAAAGAAGTCGGAGACGATATCGTCGTCATAGGAATCGACTCAACATCGGAAATACAGAACCGGTTTCAATATTCAATGCTATGGTTTTCGGCATCGGTGGGCGAAATCGGGCGCGAGCAGATTGATTCGATCCGGAAGGCGCTCACCGATAAGCGGTATGCGGACAGGTGGGCGGTTCTGGTGATGCATCACGACCCGTTCGTTATGCAGAACCCGTGGACGAAGCTCGGCGATCTGAAAAAGTTCAAGAGCATGCTGGACGAGGTAAGCCGCGACCGCAAAATCATTGTCGTCTGCGGACACAATCACTATGGCAAGATCGACCGCTACAACAAGAATGTCCTGCACATCCAAACCCCTGCCTTCTGCGGGCAGCGGGTCAACGAAAAAGGGCTCTTCTACGACATCTCGATCAAAAACGATTTGACATATACGCTGATAAAATAAAACGCCTGACGAAAGCTGCCCGCGGCTTGTTGCTGTATAGCGAATGTGGGAGCCTGAAAGGATTAGTTGTATGGTGTATAGCCTGCCGCAGATACTGGAAGCCGTGATGCTCGCATGTTTCGGAGCGTCGTGGCCGTTTTCTATCTTTCACATGATCAAGACGCAAAGAACAGAAGGCAAGAGCGCGGTTTTTGTTGTTTTGGTTCTTATTGGCTATGTCACGGGATTGGCTGGAAAACTTACCATGGCGGCCGTCACCGGGACAAAGCCACAAATGGTTACAATCCTGTATGCTTTTAACACGGTGTTAGTCGCCATGGATCTCATTTTGTTTGTGAGGCTCAAAAAGAAGTGTTGCAATGAGTAATCATGCGTTTATGCAGACGTTTCAAGGCTGCGCGATCAAATGCAATATGCCAGCGTTGCGATCATAACGAGCAGAAATCCGAAGAATCCGATAATTGCTACTCTTTCGATGTCGATTTCCATTTCCATTGTTAGTACCTCTCTGCGCTCAAAACCGCGTTAGTCGCGATGAGGCGTCGTTTAATCTAAATGCAATAATCGTGCCAGGCAACGAAAATAGGATATTGATAACTACAACGCACGCTGGTTAACCGAAAAAACTGAATGAATAAAAGAGAATGTTCGAAAATATAATATTTTCAGACCGAGATCGCGTCGGCCGTTGTGTCTCGGGAAAATTACACTGTCGCCGCTCAAAATTGAACCAGTGGCCCGGAAAGCTGTCGGTTATTTCAGAACGTTTTCAATGTATGAAAAACGGTCGCTTATGTTTTCGCGGTCGAGAATGTCTTTCATCTCGAAAACGGTTTTGCCGTCTTTTTTGATAGTGAGCGCCCACGGGCGATTGAGTTTTTTAACGCTCATATACATCGCTGAATATTCAGCGAAATCCTCCATCCAACTCATCGAACCGTAGAGCGAGACGAAAGGACTTTCCAACATTCTTGTATATAATTCCGGAGCCTCGGACATGTTTAACTTCGGTCCGTCGTTGATTCCGTAAAACGTGATTTTGTCTCTTCCCGAATAATCGTACGCAGCGGCAGGCTTTCTGTATTCGTTCCATATCCGGTCGATGAACGGATATGCGCTCACCATATTCGGGCTCTTCTTTTTCAACTCAACATATTTCTTTTCGGCGTCTAACCCCGGTTCGCCAGGCGTCACATGTTCGACATAGTCGTAGCCGTGCGCGATCTCGTGGTAGAAGATGTAATAAAAACCCGATGTCCCACTGCCGATGTTTATTTCGAGGTTGTATGCGGGATCGGCTTTAAAGCAGCTTCGCTCCTTATCCGTTATCCACTCTGATGCATCGATTTTCAACACATCGGGGTTGAATACCATAAAGAAGTATGTTTCATTTTCTTCTCCGGCGACCCAATCCGTCAAACCGCTTCCAAGCAGATTATTTACGAAATATATTCCAAGGAGCTTCGGCGCTATTTTGCCGGCGAATCCTTTCGGCAACTCGTTTATATATTTTTTAACTTCCGCGAGTTCAGTCGCGGTAGGCGTGTACGGAGTGTATTTCAGGTTGCTTTTTTTAAGATAGTCGCTGTCGAACTCCGAGAGGTAATCCAGAACGAAATCCGGCGCTGTCTCCACTCTTCCGGCGAGCGGCTTGTTAGGGTCGAAAATATAGCTTTCGAACTTCTTCGCCGGATGGATTGTTTCCGACGCTTTTCTGCCGGAACAGGCGCCGCAAATTGCGAGAAGCGAAATGCATAGCATCAGGATAAACCCCTTCTTCATGATCGCCTCCTTAAGAAATTTCGTTAGCAGAATTGTAACATGTTTAATCGGACTTGATTTGTGAGTCCCAATATTTATTAGCTTCAGAGACGTAGAATTCACGTGGAGCTAACGGCGCTGAGATTTGCAGCGCTGTTTGTTCAGAGATGGAGCGCGTTGCGACTATCTCCCTGCCGGCGGCTGAAAGCGCGGCCTTATAGGCCGCTATAATCGAGTCGAGCGGCGGCTTGTCGCCGAGCCGCAATAGCATGGCTGTGTCGCGGTAGATTTCTCCGGCCACGCGCGTGTACATATGGTGGGCGAATCGTTTGAAGTAGGCGCTGATTATCTGAAACTGTTCCTGTCCCGGAAAGCCGCAGGTCGAGATGATGGCGAACTCCGGATAGCGGTCGAAGCGCTTGCGATGCGTTATTTCGCCGTCTTCGGTTTTATCCATACGCGGGTCGATTAGAGGCACAAGCCTGTCTATGAATTGTTTCATGATCGAAGTTACGTTATCCACGTAAACGGGCGTCGCGAAAACGACGATGTCGGATCCGATGAATTTCGAGAGCAGGTCCGCCATGTCGTCCTTGATGGCGCAGACGCCGGGTGTTTTGATCCAGCAGGACCGGCAAGCGGCGCAAGGCTTTATGTTTTTCTTCGCCACGAACACAGTTTCGACTTCCGCGCCCGCGGCGCGCGCGCCTGCGGCGAACTCTTCCGACACGATCTGCGTTGTTCCGCGCTCGGCGTTAACGCTTCCGTTGAATATTGTAATTCTCATAGTAAATTCACCGATGCTTTCCGGGACGTCCTTAAAGGGCGCCTCTGATGCAAATCATTAGACATAAGTTAATTGGCTTTAAGAACATTTTCCGCATCCGTTATCAGTTTCGCGCCTTTTGACGCGAAGGAATACTTGCCGGATCCGACTTCGTAAACGGCAGCCCCTGGTTCCATGCGCAAAAACTTAACGCCCGTTGATTTCGACGCCGGAAGTTTGTCTTCGGTAACGTCTGCTTCGTCCTTAGCCGGCACATAGACAGTGGCTACGGTGTTTGCCGGAATTGTAACATCGAGCAGAACGTCGTCGCCCTTGAATTTCCAATCGGTTTCAATCTTTCCTCGAATCGAATCGTAACTCGCTTTCGCCCATGTGAGAGAGCCTCCGGGACGCGGGTGGATGAGGAGCCGTTTGTAGCCGACGCCGTCCGTGTCTATCCCGGCCAGCGTTCCGAACATCCATTCCCCGACAGAGCCGTAAGCGTAGTGGTTGAACGAATTCATTCCGGGATCGCCGAATCCTTTTTCCTTCGTGTAACTGTTCCAGCGTTCCCACATCGTTGTCGCTCCCTGATCGATGGAGTAGCCCCATGAAGGATATTTGCGGTTCTCTATCAGGCGGTAGGCGACATCGGTTCTCCCGATCTCGGTCAGGGTCGGCAAAAGCAATCCGCAGCCGACGAATCCGGTGGACAGGCTCCAGTCGCGGTCCTTGATCCTTCCGACGAGTTGTTCTGCCGCCGGCTTTCGATACTTGTCCGGAATCAGGTCGAAATGCAGCGCCAGCAGATAGCCCGTCTGCGTGTCGCCCGATATCTTTCCGTCTGTCGACATTTCGTACATAGTGAACGCTTTTTGAATGCGCTTAAAAAGCTTCATTTGCTTATCGGCTTCGCTGTCTTTTCCGATCGCTTTCGACATCTCCGCGAGCAGCCGGACGCTGCGCCCGAAATATGCGGTTGAAATCAGCAGCCCGTCGGTTGACGAGTTCACGTTCAGCCAGTCTCCGTAGCCGCCTATGCCGCAAATATAATTTGAACTGCGCTGTTCCAGAAATCTTATCCAGTTGTTCATCGCCTTGTAGTGTTTTTCGATGACGCGCTTGTCGCCGTACACGCGGTAAATCGTCCAGGGGCAGATAACGCCTGCGTCGCCCCAAGCGGAGGAAACGCCCGTGGACACTGCAGGCGCTACGTCGGTGAAAGCGCCGTCGGCGCGCTGGCCGTCCTCGACGTCCACCAGCCATTTCGTGAAGAACGGCGCGACATCCATGTTGTATGTCGCCGCGCGAACGAACACCTGCGCGTCTCCCATCCAGCCGAGCCGCTCGTCGCGTTGCGGGCAGTCTGTGGGAACTTCCAGGTAGTTTGAACGCTGTCCCCATAGAATGTTGCTGTAGAGCCTATTAAGAAGCGGCTGCGATGTGGCGAACGAACTGGTTTCAGGAAGGTCGGAATTCATTACGATTCCGGTGATCGCGCTCAGGTCGGGTTTGCCGGGATAGCCGGTGATTTCCGCATAACGGTAGCCGTGAAAGGTGAAGCTCGGCTCCCAAACTTCCTCCCCGCCGCCTTTGAGTATGTATGTGTCTACGACTCTCGCGCTTCTGAGGTTCGTCGTGTAAAGGGTTCCATCCTCGTTCAGCATTTCGCCAAAACGCAACACAATTTTGTCGCCGGCATTTCCCTTTACCTTCAGGCGCTCGCAGCCGGCGAAGTTCTGTCCCATGTCGAAGATAAAAACGCCTGGCTTGGGCTCGGAAACGCTTATTGGTTTGATTTCCTTTGTTTTGCGCACAGGGATTCCGGGATAGGCCTGAACCAGCGCTTTGACGCCGTCCGTCACGGTGACCTTTTTCCATTTCGAGTCGTCGAAGCCGGTTTTGTTCCAGTTCGGAAATTCGAGGCGCGCGTCGTAAGTCTCGCCGGCCTGCATGTCCGCTTCGAGGATCGGACCGAAATTCGCCCTCCATGAGTCGTCGCTGGCGACGATCTCCTCCGAGCCGTCCTCGTACTCGATTTGAAGTTGCGCGCGCAGTCGCAACTGCGAGCCGTAAATCCGCTGGCCGCGGCCGCCTACGTTTCCGGCGTACCAGCCGTCGGAGAGGATCGCGCCGATCGCGTTGTCGCCGCCGGATTTCAATTGGTTCGTCACATCATATGTAAGATAATAAACGCGCTTGTTGAAGTCGGTCCATCCTGGAGTTAAGTAGTCTTTCCCAATTCGCTCGCCGTTGATATAGAGTTCGAAAAACCCGAGCGCCGTGGCGTAAACAAAAGCGCTGCGCACTTTTTTTGCCGCCTTAAAATCTTTTCGCAGGAAAGGGGCGGGCAGGTACGACTTGGAATTCGCTGTTCTCAAAGGCGCCAACTGCGCCATATATTTTTGTTTTGTAGTGAGCGGGATATCGGAGCCGATCCATTTCGCGCGCCAGTCGCTGTCTTTCAAAAGGCCCATGCTCCACTTCGCGGGAGCGCTCCATTCGGATGGCTTGCCCTGCGAATCCCAAGCCTGAACTTTCCAAAAGACACGCATACGGGATTCGAGCGGTTTGCCGGCGTATTCGATCTGCGCCGTGTCGTCGCTTTCTATCTTTCCGGTGTCCCATAGATCGCCCGTTCCGGCGTCGAGATTTTTCAGGCTGCTCGCCGCGATAATGCGGTAGGCTGTCTGTTTTTGAGAGCGCTCGTCGGATGTGAGAGTCCAGCTCAGGCGCGGCAGCGCGACGTCGATGCCGAGTGGATCGACGAGATATTCGCAGCGCAGATAGCCCACGCTCAAAGCTCCGGATTCTTTAGCAAGCGACGGGGCGCCGAATGCAAGCGCTGCAAGAAAAATCGTGAAAAACAATTGTTTGATAAAAGATTGTGTGGTCATGGGAAACAACTCGCTTTCATGGCATTTGCCCGGCCTGTCCCGGCAATTATAACACGGCTTCGGAATAATATTGAAATCGATCGCATTTTGTCGCGCTTGTGTTTTCTATGCTATCATGATGCGAGCAAATGACTTTTGAGCAAGGAGGCGTTTATGCATAATCCCGAAGCGACACAACAGGCTCTGAGCATTCTTAGAAGCGGAGCCCACTTTCAATGGTATGTCATCTCTCTGCTGGCTATCGTAACTTATATTTACACAACCGAGATCGCGAATAAAAACTGGCGTTGCATCGCCGCCGGACTTTCGCTGTATATGGTCCACTGGATGTTTGAAATAGGGAACGCGTTGATCCAGCATTTCACGGGCCACGCGCTTTGGACGGCTCCGACCGGCACGGCGTTTCTTCTTCTCGTCGGAGTGAGCGTTGAACTGAGCTTCATGTTCTCAATCGCCGGCCTCGCGCTCTCAAAACTTCTTCCGGCCGATCCGAAGCAGAAAGTCCTGGGGATCAACAATCGCCTTTTCTTCGCGCTGTTAAATGCGGCATTTTTTTCATTCGTTGAAATATTTCTTGCTAAAACGCCGGCCTTCGTTTGGATCTATCCGTGGTGGGGCGCTTTCCCGGTGTTTGTTACAGTTTACATTCCGTTTTTCGTTGTCTCGATGTATTCCTACGACTGGACGCCGCGCAGGCAGCGTTTGATAATCGGCGGGATGTTCGCGGCAAATGTCGTCGCGCTGATTGTTTTCGCAGGCATTCTGAAATGGATATAAAACCTGAAATTTGCGAGAATTGAGTCTTATTCAGACGGCTTCTTCATATTGATAATGCTCCATTTGCCTTCGATCTGCGCGGTGAACAGCGTATTGCTTTTCGTATCCTGATCCGCCATGAACTCAACGGAGCCGCATTTTTTAATTTCCATCTTCTTGCCGACCTGCTTCATCCTGTCCTGAGTAATGCCCTCAGGCAGGCTCCCGCCTTCATTCATCATCTGGTACATTCCCTCGCAAGGAGTTTCCTGTGCGTCTGTGATTTTACATGTTATCGCCGGACTTTCGTCGTTGAAATCTTGTTCCGTTTTCTCTTCGATCAGCTTGCGGATTGATTTTCCCGCGCTTTTTGCCTGCGCTTCAATTTCCGCGATATCCGCATCTGTGCCGGCGGCTCTCAAAAGGAACTCCATGTTGAAAAACCGCACTATTTCTTTTTGCTTCGTCATGGCGGTTTTGCAAAATGATTCGGCGAAATCGGCGATCTTCTCGCCGGCTTCATCCGCCTTTGCTTTTTCAGTTGTCGGTTTCGGCGGCTTGGCTTTTTTTGAAGCCGCAGGATTTTTCGGCGCCGCGGCGCCGATCGACAACAACATCCCGGCGACAACCAAAAGAATCAACGCTTTTTTCATAAAGACCTCCACGAATATGTTGTTTTAATTGCCTGCGGTTACAAAATCTGCAAACTTGATTATTTAACTTCCTTTATTATTTTCGCCGGGTTTCCGCCTACGAGCACAAAGGGAGGAACATCTCTTGTGACTACCGCTCCCGCGCCAATAACGCTTCTTTCGCCGATTGTGATCCCCGGACAGATCACTGCTGATCCGCCGACCCAGACATGATCGTGAATTGTGACCGGCTTTGCGAATTCCTTGCCGGCCTTCCTCATGTCGGCGTCTAAAGGATGCGTTGCAGTGTATATCTGAACGTTCGGCGCGAACATGACATGTGATCCGATCGTCACCTTCGCGCAATCCAAAACGACGCAGTTATAATTGAAATATACATGGTCGCCAATGTAAATATTCCTTCCGTAATCGCAGTAAAAAGGAGCCTGGGCAATGAAGCTATCGCCGAGCGCGCCGAACAGTTTGTTGAAAAGCAGCCGGTCATCATCCGGGGCTTCTACCACCGAGGCATTTATTTTGTCCATTAATATTCGGGCATTGTTTCTCATCTCGACCAGTTCGGGATCGAGAGCGAAATAGAACTCGCCCGCGAGCATTTTCTCGTATTCCGTCATGACTGCCCCCAGATATCGACATACCGATCAAACAGATGCCCAAAGCTACTAAAATCAGATTAGCCTATTGCATCTTTCATGTACAGTTCAAAAGTCGAGAAAACGAAGAATAAAAGAGATATTCGGATGTGGGTGGAAAGCGCAAATAGTCATTTTGTGGGAGATGATAAAAGGAAACAAGCAAAAAAAGCTTGACGATATTGACCTAATGCGCTATTGTACGATTGTACTAAACGCTTGTTCAGGAGGGCCGGAGTGAGAAGACACATAAAATCGCCACATTCTTCGCCAGATGGAAAGGACCGTATTCTTAACGCTGCTTTGTCGACATTTTCCAGATATGGTTATGACAGCACGACTGTCAGAATGATCAGCGAGAGAGCCGGCGTCAGCCCGAGTCTGATTAACTACCATTGGCCTGGAAAAGAAGCGCTGTGGGGCGAGACCTGTAAAAACTGCCAACAAAAGATACATGCTATTTTATATGCCTCCGCCGATTTCTCGTTGCCGCCGGAAGAGGCGATATCGGATTTCATAGGCAAGCTGTTCGACGCTCTGGCAGAAAACTCGGAATTGATAAGAATATTCACGTGGTCGATTCTCGAGGCGGAATCCATCGATTACCAACGCACGCGAGGCGCGTTTCAGCCGCTTGTCGATTTCGGCAAAGAATATCTCAACAACCTCAAAAAGGAAGGGAAGTTGGAGAATCTGGATATTGAAATTGCTCTTATGATGATACGCGCCATCTTCATCATGATGTTCACCGACCGGCACGGCCAGCTATATGCGTTCGGAAAAGACTTGAGCGATCCGGCGCACGCCGCGCGCGTTAAGGAAAGCTTCATCAACTCGGTGCAGGGCATTATCGGTTATCCGCCGAAAGCATAGCGGAGCGCCGTTTAAGGATAAAAAGGCCTGCTTCGGCCTAATAAACTAAAAGAAGAGAGGCAATAGATTATGAATCTGATCGAATTCTTCCTCAAGAAGCCCATTTTCACCATCGTACTCATGTTCGTTCTGATTTTCGGCGGCATAACCGCGGCGACGCGATTGCGCATGGAATCGACGCCGGAAGTAAAAACGCCGGTAATTTATGTGGCTGTGCCGTTGCCCGGCGCGGCTCCGGAAGAAGTTGAATCGCTGATCACTAATCCTCTTGAAGACCGGATAGGAGAGCTTGAGGATATCGACCGCATAAAATCCACGTCCGTGCAGAACGTGGGAATAGTCGTTGTGTTTTTCAAGGACGGCGTGAAGCCGGAGGAGAAGTTTAAGGAATTCCGTGAGAAGGTGGCTGAGGTTAAGCCGCAACTGCCGAAAGAGTCAATGGAGCCGATCATCGAGGAAATAAGTTTCGAAAATCTGCCCATGATGTTTCTCGGATTTTCAAACAGCGGCAGCGGCCAATATGAAACCAGCCGCTATGCCTCGCGTATCCGCAAACAGCTTCAGGCGGTGCCAGGCGTGAAAAAGGTCGTTATGACCGGGGCTACAGAGAAGCAGGCGCAGATTCAGATGAGCCCGGAAGGCTTGAAAAAGTACGGGCCCGGCGCTCTCAAAACGCTCACTCAGAAGCTCGATAACATCAACACGAATTTCCCGGGCGGCAAGGTTAAGCTTTACGGGCAGGAATACACCGTCCGCACGGTCGGCAAATTCGAGAGTCTCGAAGACCTCGGCAACATGGTTGTCGGCATGTCCGGCGGCCAGCCGGTGCATTTGAATCAGGTGGCGAAGATAAGCATGGGATATCCGGACCCGTCGACGTTCGTGCGGCTTGACGGCAAACCCGGCGTCACGCTCGCGATCATGAAAAAACGCGGCTATGGCACCACCGATGTCGCCGACCGCGTGAAAGAAGTCCTTAAGAAATACGATAACATCGTTATCATGTCCGACTCTTCGGACACGATCCGTAAGCAGATGGGCGATCTTCGCATCCATGCTCTTTGGGGCATTCTGCTGGTCCTCATAGTTCTTTTTATAGCGCTCGGCTTCAGAGTCGCCGCCATAGTCAGTTTCGCCATACCCATGACGGTCCTGATGACTTTCATGGCCATGGCGTCGAAGGATATGACACTCGACATTGTATCGCTGTTCGCGCTTCTGCTTGCGCTCGGCATGATGGTGGACAATTCGATCGTTGTTTGCGAGAACATCTACCGGCACATGTCGATGGGCAAGAGTTCGTTCCAAGCCGCCAAGGACGCTACCGCGGAAGTCGGCTGGCCGATTCTGTCGTCCACCGGCGCGGTGATCGCGGCGTTTCTTCCTATCGGCATTTTCCTAACCGGCCCGATCGGCGAGTTTACGCGACCCATTCCGATCGTTGTGACTTTCGCGCTGATCTCGTCGCTCATTGTCGCCAATTTTCTCAACCCGGTTCTCTGCGATTTATTTCTTAAAGATGTCAAAAAGGAAGAAGACAGGGATCCGAAAAGCGCAGGCGAGCGGGCAAAACGATTCTACGCGCGGGTTGTCGGCTGGTGCCTCGACCACGGCAAGCTCGTCATGGCCGGCGCCATGCTGCTTCTCGTCGGATGCGTTCTGCTCGTGGTTTTCAAGGTCATCGGCCTTCAGGTCTTCCCGCAGTTGGATACGGCGAAGTTCTATATTGAAGTGAAGCTCCCGCCGGGCAGCGATATTGAAAAGACTACCGCGAATGTCGAAAAAATCGAGAAGATTTTCAGGGAGTCCGGTTACGTTAAGCACTACATCGCGAACATCGGTTCGTCAGGCCCGCGCATCGAGATTGACGACAACACATATTTCGGCTCGAACATCGCGCGGCTGATCGTGGACCTTAAGCCGGTGACAGAAATCAACAAGAGTCACAAGGAGGTCCTGCAGCAGTTCCGCAGACAGATGAAGAAGCTGTTTGTCGACGGAACGCAGGCGGCCTTCATAGAAAAGATACTCGGGCCGCCGGTCGGCGCGCCGATTAACATTCAGGTGTCCGGGCAGGACTATGAAAAGATGCGTGTCTTGACCGAAGAAATAAAAAAGCTGCTCGACAAGCAGCCCGGCGTCGCCGACCTGAAGGACAACATGCCGGGCACTGTTCCGCAAATCGTTCTGCGGGCGAATCAGGATACTCTCGGAAGGCTCGACCTCACAACGCGAGACCTTGGCGGTTTCATTTTTCTGACGCTCACCGGGTACGACATCGGAAAGATCAGCGTCTGCGGCGAGTCTGTTCCGCTGTTTCTTAAAATCAAAGCCGGTTCGCAGGAGGACGTATCGGCCATGCAGGGCGCAACGTTCTCGCTGCCGGACGGAACGTCGCTCGCGCTCAGCGACCTGCTCATCTCCACGTTTCAGGATGGTCTCTCCGGCATCGAGCACGAAGGGCAGAAGCGCACCGTGACCATCGAGGCAAATCTCGCTCCCGGCTTCGAGGCCAAGCGCATCATCGACGCCGTGAAACTGAAAATCCCGCCGATGCAGGCAAAGCTCATCGCTAAAGACCCGCAGATGAAAAACGTCGGAATCCGCTTCGGCGGCGAAACGATGCTGATCGGGCAGGCGTTCAACAATCTCTTAACCGCGATCATCGTATCGATAATTCTTATCTATCTGATTCTGCTCATAGAGTTCCGCTCGACCACGCAGCCGCTGATCATTCTCGTGTGCGTGCCGTACGCGCTCGTCGGCGTCATTCTCGGGTTGCTGATAATGCATTACTCGTTCAGCATACTCGCCGGAATCGGATTGCTTTGCCTGATAGGCATTGTCGTGAACAACGGAATAATATATATAGATTACGCGAACCTGCTGCAGGAACGCGGCATGGCTCTGAAAGAAGCCTGCCTGCAGGCGTGCATGACGCGCGTGCGGCCGATCATTCTCACCAAATCAACGGTCATTCTCGGCATAATCCCGATGGCCATGGCGTCCGCGTCGCGCACTCAGTTCTGGAAGCCGCTCTGCTGGGCGATCATCTGGGGTCTCGTTATCGCAACCACGCTAACGCTCGTCATCATCCCCGTGGCGTACTACATCATTGAGGGCTGGCGAGGAAGGTACTATTGCAATCACCCGCGCCGCGCTCCTAAAAGCGCTAAGCCGGAATCCTGCACGGCTTCAAACGCGCCGGATGCAAGCGAATAGAAAGCGAGCGGCATTATGAATAAGACCCAATTAAGATCAATCGTTTCATTTTTAGCGCTATTCACATTGATTTGCATGGTCTCGGCGGCGAGCGCCGCCGAGACTTTTTCTATCGACTCCCAGCGTTCTTCGGCTACATTCACTATACGCAAATTGGGCGTATCGAACATCATCGGAACCTTTTCTGATTTTTCAGGAACGTCGGTTTTCAGCAAAGAGAATCCCGTGGAGGATTCTCTGGACATCTCAGTCGGCGTCGCAAGCTTGAAAACAGGCAGCGACCGGCGGGACAAGCTGATGAGAAGCGCCGATTTCTTCGACGCAGATAAATATCCCACGCTTCGGTTCAAAAGCTCAAAAGTCACAAAAACAAAAGACGGGCGTTACGAGGCGGCAGGCGAGTTTTCATTGCATGGAGTCAAAAAGAATATGACGCTCGTGTTTGAGAAATCGAAAGAACAGGACATGCCGTCCGGCGGGCGGCAGATAGTTCTCAAAACGCAGTTTGCCATCAAGCGCAGCGACTTCGGAATAAAAAAAGATATTCCGCTCATCGGCGACAAAGTAAAAATTACAATCACCATTGATGCGGCTCGGAAATAGTTCGCCTTGGAACGCAATCAGAATTTGATTTAAGCTCATCATAATATATTAGCGCGTCGATTAACCCGACGCGTAATCTCACCGTGCGTTGGTTTGCATCGGCATAAAACGTCTCTCAAGGACGTATTCCACATCCTCAAACCGAATGTTATCACGTTTAAAATTTATCGCGTTTGGGAATAAAAACGGGTCGAAATAAGTCTAATAGTAAACAGTTCGGATTTAAGCATTTGCGGGATAATCCTGATGTGTCGCGGTATCGGGGACGCCGGGAGGATAAATATGCGGCCGCGCTGTTTTCGGAATTAGAAAATAGAATTGCCGAAGGGCAAATACAAAGAGGTGGTTAGATGGACGTGTCCAACATCAGCAGCAGCGCATTAAGCATGATGAAAGCGAACATGGAAGCGATCAAAGTAAAAATTGATGATGCCGTAAGCGAAGCTAACGAGAAGAATGGAAACGCGCTCGGCGCCTCATTAGACCTGTCAAACCCGGCACAGCTTCTTTCCAAGCTCGCGCAGTTGCAAAGCGCGGATCCGGAAAAATTCAAGAGCCTGATGAGCGATATTTCCGCAAGTCTGACAAAGGCGGCCGAAGAAGTCGGAACCGACACGGCGGAAGGAAAAATGTTGAGCGGTTTTGCGGCGAAGTTCAAGAGCGCAGGAGAGACAGGCGACCTTTCGCAACTTCAACCGCCGCAGAAACCGGCCGGCTCAGGCGGACCGGGCGGACCCGGCAAGGCGGGAGGCGCCGGAGGAGCGGGCGGCGCATCAGGAACGGCAGAAACCGGGGAAACTACAACCTGTTCGGTTTGCGGCGCGGAAATTGCGGAAAACGCCTCAACGTGTTCCCAGTGCGGAGCTCCGGTGGAAGAGGAAGAATCTGCCACGAACGTAGGAACAGACAGCTCGAAAATAGCGCAGTACCAGCAGAGCGCTTCCGACAGCGAAACCAAATCTCTCCTTGACTTGCTCAGCCAACTCGAAAAAGACAGCGACGATTCAAGCAGTTCCACGAGTTCTTTATCGAAAAATGCGCTAAGTTCCGTCAGGGATATGCTGTCGAATGCTTTCCAGCAATTGATTCAGAACAAAAAGAATGGTTAATGCAAAATGGAATTTGTTTAAGAGCCTGAAAGCGGAGCCGTTGCGCTAAAAATACTCTACTTAAGGTCAACTCAGCGCGAATGAGCGAGTTCCGTTTTCGGGCCTTTTATATTTACTCCGAGTTATTCGCGATTTTGGAATAATCCGGTTTTAACAATGTTTTCATAGGCGCTAACGTAACTCGGCGAAGGATCGCGGAATACGTTAGCGTCGATGAAAGCGAAAGAGAGGTGTCGAAGAAAATAACTTAAATGGTTTTGTTGAATTTAAATACGATAGATGTTTGATTGAGTCAGGTTTGCAATCCAAGCGACAGTTATATAAATGAAGCTGGAATAACAATATCCGTCTATCACATTGTTCGGGAAGCGTTCCGGAAGGCTCTGGACCAGTTATTGGAGAGGGTCGATCACAGGAATCAAGCGTCGCGGCCTGAGTCTGTGACGCAGCATCCCGATTTTATCAATACAACCGAAAGCCGGCGCAATGACGGCGGGTTGAAATACCAGTTTCTACGGTCCGCAATGGAGCGTCGTTTTTCGGCGCGTGAAAAATAACTGCGATAAGCAGATTTAAAGAGGTGGAATGAATGGGCATTTCCGGGGTCAACAGCGGAATAATGGGAAGCATGATGATTCAGATGAAGCAGATGGTCGATTTGAATATGAAGGACGCGCTCGAAAAGGCGAATGAGGACTATGGGAATCCGCTGGGTACGACGATTGATTTTTCGAAGCCTTCCGAGCTCATTTCCAAGCTCGAACAACTGAAGAATGAGGATCCGCAAAAATTCAAAGATATCCTTAAGGAAATCTCGGATACGCTGAAAACAGCGGCTACAGACACGGAGGGAACCGACTCGAATCTAAGCTCTTTCCTGACGATGCTCTCCGATAAATTCGCGGAAGTCTCAGAGACCGGCGACATCAGTAAATTGGCGCCCCCCGAACCGAAACACCAGGAAGGCGTCAGCCAGTCGAAGGTGGCGCAGTATGATTCGAATAGCGGCGGCCAGCAGTCGCTGCTTGAGATGCTGATGGCGCTTCTTCAACAACTCGGCGCCTCATCAGCCACCGCTTCCAACAGCGATTACGACACGTCGACTACAGTAAAAAGCCTTCTTGCGAAAGCGTTGCAGGAACTCACCAATTCGGCAAATACCGGGACCGCATCGAACGCTACAACTAACTCGGTCGAAAACCTGCTTGCGGAAGCGATTCAGGAACTAAATGGAGATCAGGCGTGAGATTTAAGAGCGGGCTTGAAATCCTTATTCTAGGGAGGATTTGAGGCCAGCCCATAAAGCCTTGCATCTCATCTGCTCTGAAGCGCAGTTTTCCAATACTATTAGCGGATTTGCTGTCGATCAACTAATTTAAGCGACAGCCGCAGCAGAAAATGAGCCGTCATATTTTTATCGTTTAAGTATCGCCACTGAACAGATTGCTCAGCGCCGCAAGGGATCACAGCATTCCTCTGCGGCGGCTGCTGCATTCCTGGAATGTCGGGATATCATCATTTATTGCGCTTCTTAACTGCCTCTTTCCAGATTTCGTGATCACGGTCCCAGCCTTTCTTTTTCGCTTCCTGAAAAACATCTGTAACCGGTTTGTACAAATCCCTGTTCACAGGCATAAACTTGAATTTGTAAGTTGTGAAAATCGGTCTGTATTTTTTTAAAGCCTCTTCCTTGTCGGCGGTTGTGAAAATATTTCGAAACTCTATGAGCAATTCATTCGGAACGCTTTTTGAAACCATTATCGGCATGAAAGGATATTTTTCAGAGCAAAGCAATCGAGATATTTTTTTGAACGGCCCCGGATTGTTCATCTTCATGAATTTTTCAGTGATTTCGGACGCGTAAACCGCATCGGTGTCGTTCATCGCAAGCGAATACATCGAAGACATTCCGCTTACGGACTTTTCTATTGTTCCGAAGACGTTTTCGGGCTTGTCATTCAAAATTTTTCTTAAAACATAGTATTCGGGCATCCCCTCGGCAACCAATATTCGCTTGCTCTTCAGGTCCGCCGGTGATTTAATGCCGCTGCCGGCATTAACGTAAAGGCACATCGAAAAATCCTTGCTGCCTAAAAGGTAAGGCATAAGAAACGGATCGTATTGTCCGCTCATCATCAAGTCGTAAATGACTTCGTACTTAAAAGCGTATATAAAATCCAATTCTCTCTTTTTAACTGAATCAACGAATTTGTTGTAGTCGGAAAACCACACGAACTCGATATTGTATTTACTCTTCTTGGAAAACGCAGCGACTAAATCCGAAATGATCTGTTTGTTCTGCGCGTCGAATTCGGTTCCGACGCCAAACCACATTCCGAACTTGTAACTGTTTTTCTCCGCCGCGCTCAACTGAAATGCGAATAGCGCTATTATCGTTGCGGCTGCTATTAGCATTGTTAAAGTTTTTCTCATGATTATAACTTTCCTCTGAACAATAATTATAAAGGGAAATAACATTCGGGGGCAAATGGACTGGGTCAGCTTTTTCGACTTGGATTATAACCTATATCTACAAGAATTAATCAAAACACTTTTGAAATAGGGACTGATAGGTTAATATATTCTGTAAAAGAGCTTTGTAAATAAAGGTAAATATATATTAACGCTGTTCTTGATGAGGGAAGGAAATGCCGTCGAAATCTGATTTTAAATACACTTTTCCAGCTGAAATGTCGCATAGAAAAAAGCCGATGATCGAGTTTATTTCGAAGCATTGGAAACTAAACCGGTCGGCGGTGAATCCTGATACAGACAAGTTGATTGAAGGTCTGAAAAAGGAGATGCCGGAGGGGAAGGTTGTCGAAGCGGCAAGCTGCTCGGAATGCCTTACGTGGATAATGCCGCAGAGATGGGAAGTAAGGAGCGCGCTCTTAAAAACGAATTCCGGGAAAATTATCGCCGATTTCAGCGATACTCCGCTTACTCTTTGGATGCACAGCGTTCCATACAAAGGAACCGTTTCGCGTGAAGAGTTATTAGAACATGTGGTTTCAGATCCAGACAGGCCGGAGGATGTTTTATTTCACTACAGGAACGGGTTCCGATACGGCGTCAGGGAGTGGGGTTTTTCGCTTCCTCACAAAACGATCCTTGAGTTGAATGAGCCCGAATACCTGGTGGATATTGATTCGGACCTTGCGGATGGCGGAACGCTTAAAGTGTTCGATGCGTTTCTACCGGGACGGAGCGAGGAAACTATTTTCTTTATGGCCCACACATGCCATCCCGGAATGGTTTCGGATGGCTTGGCATGTATCGCCGTTTTAATCGAACTCTACCGCTCAATCAAGCGCATCGAAAATAGAAAATACTCATACCGGTTTCTTTTCGGCCCCGAGTTTTTCGCTGCGGCCGCTTATCTCGCCAACGCTCCTGAAAATGATATAAAGAATTTGAAATACGGCATATACACCGACATGTTGTCGAATCACGAACCCATCGGATACCAGTCGTCGTATCAGGGCGACACTAAAATAGACGCCGTCATTGAAAATGTTTTTAATGCGCATTGCCCGCACCACATAAAAAAGGGATACCGCGAACTCTGGGGCAATGACGAGACTTTTTACAACGGGCCGGGTTTCGATATTCCGACCGCCGGCATCGGACGCGGCATGCATCGGGAGTACCACTTTAGTTCGGATAATCTTGAAAACGTTGATGAATACCACATGATTGAATCGTTGTGGATCATGCAGAGAATCGTTGATGTGTTTGAAAAGGATTGCATTCCCGTCAGAAAATATCGGGGCCCGATGTATCAGTCGCGTTACGGCTTGTATATAGATCCGGTGCAAGAGAAGCGCGCCGCGCAGATAATGGAAAGCGTTCAGATACTTATGGACGGAAAGCGTTCACTTACTGACATAGCCTTCGAATGCAAAGCAGACTTCTTCATGATTCATTCCCTTGCGGAAAAAATGAGGGAACTCGGATTGATCGACCTTCTGAGCGAGCGCGCCGGCGAATAATGAATTTTAATCTCCGCATTTTTTACGAAGGTGCCCGGTTTGGAAAAATACACTCGTGAAAATTTAAGAAAAGGGCTGGCTGATGTCGGGTTGCGCGAGGGCGATCTCGTGTTTTTCCAGTCCCGGCTATACGGCCTTGGCATGCCGGAAGGAATTAAGGACCGGGACGGGCTTTGCCGTTTCTTTCTCGATACTTTGCTGGAGATCATCGGACCGGAAGGAACGCTTGTCGTGCCGACATATTCAACACAGGTTGCCAGATACGACAAACCTTTCATAGTTGAAGAAACCGTTCCGAACTACGGACTATTTCCCGAGTATGTCTTCAAACATAAAGATTTTGTGAGAAGCCTGAACCCGCTCATATCGGTGGCGGCGACGGGAAGGCTTAAGGAAAAAGTCTGCCGTTCCGGTTCCATCACTAACTACGGAGCGCGTTCGCCATTCGATGTTATGGCCGCTAATAACGCTAAAAACATTTTCCTCGGCATTGAGCCGTGGGAAGCTAATTCCGTGGCGCACTACATTGAAATGCATTTTGGAGTTCCTTACATTTACAATAAGCTTCTCAAGTGGCGCAGCATCGAAAAGGGGCGCATCAGCAACAAGCATTCGGTGGCTATGGTCAGATATTTGAGCTATGAGACTAAATACAATTTTCCGAAATATCAGGCGAAGCTTTTCGAACGCGGCGTTATTAAAACGTCCGATGTCGGGGGGGGCAGGATTTATGCAGTTGAGTTGAAAGACATGATCGAAGTCGGATATGACTGCCTTGAAAAAGACCCGTATTTTTTTCTCGCCGAGCCGCCGGAATTTCAATATGGCGATGTTCCCTACGACGGCCCGTCATATTCAAGAGAAGCGGCGTCCGGCAAAACGGAAGATTCGCGGCCGGTCTGCCTGAATCTCGAAAAATATAAAGGCATCGCTCCTGAATTCGCACGCATAGCAAAAGCGGTTATTGAAAAACTGGATGAAAACAGCGGCAAGATGGTCGCGGAACATTTACAAAGGCGGAACGAGCACTTTTTCACGCTTGCCGAAGATATCGTATCAAGCTTCAACGCCGGCGCCGGAGCGAGCAGTTTAACTTCTAATGACATTCCAGATCTGTTTGAGAAATATTTGAAAAATCTTTTTGATTCCCAAGACTTGTCTGCAATTTCGCTCGCATCGGATTTTGAACCCGGCATTCTGATGCTCACCCGCGTTTTATGGGAGCCATGGTGGCGGCTTTATAATTTCGCAAGGAGCAATTTCTTTGCGCCATTTCTGCTTACGAGCGGAAAACATGCGGAGTTTCACGCCGGCAGCGGGTGGTTTGCATTGCTCGCCCGCCAATTCGGCGCCGGCAATGTTTTCTCCTTCCAACATTCCTCGCAGGGCGCCGCTCACGCGGTTGCATTGATGAAATCGCAGAATATCGATAGAAGCGAATGGGCTGTAGAACAGACGGAGAGTTTTGACAAATTGCAGTTTGCGGATGGAGAAATCAGCACGGCGGCCGTATTCTCATTACATGAAATGAAAGAAAACGCAGCTGGATTTCTAAAAGAGTTGCGCAGGGCGCTATGCTTTGGGGGAGCGGCATACGTGGAGGCGGCTTGCGATTCGTTGAACGAAACAGGGCCGTTTGCCGATGTTCACAAAATAAGAAATATGATTCAGGAAAGCGGACTGAAAATAGAATGCGCCATGGAAGTTGATATGAAAATAGGAGGTAGCCGGCCCGGAGCAGGCTTTGGGGCAGTTGTCAGGAAGTAGGCGACCCGCCGATGCCGGGATTCATTGTTATGGAGGCAAAAAGCTATTTTCAGACTCAGAAGGAATTCCGTGAATGGCGTGCGGATAATCCTGAGCGAAAACCCGGAGTCTTGGGTATTTCGCTGCAAAGCAACTTCACGATAGAACCGCTCGCGGCGTATATCCGGAGCGCTGCTGAGAGCGAAAATATCTCAACGCATTTCCAGATCGGCGGCTTCAACCAATACGCGCAGGAGTTTTTCGAGGAAGACAGCCCTCTTCATCAATACCGCCCGGATATTGTTTTTCTGATATTCGGCCTTGCGACAGGCGCTTCAGCGGCGAAAATCGCCGGTTCTCTCAAATCGCCGGTCGAAGCTTTTCGAAACAGGTCCGGGGCGACTCTCATCATTTCCAACTTCATCGCATTCGACAATCCATTCAGGCTTGAAGAAGATTCAGAGTCAGATCAACTCGCGAAGGCCAACGATGATATCCGGAAGCTTGCCGCGCAGAACCGGAACACATATTTTTTTGATCTGAACGCGCTCGCCGCAGATTTCGGGAAACGGAATGTTGTAAACCGGAAATTGCATTATCTCGCAAACATCGATTTCGGCCCTGAATTCCAGGAATTTCTTGCAAAGAAGTGCATGACATATGCGCGCCTTATGGTTAAGCCCGCCAAGAAAGTCCTCGTATTGGATTTGGATGACACGTTGTGGGGAGGGATTGTCGGCGAAGTCGGCGAAAATGGAATATCGCTTAACAACAGCGGTCCCGGGTCCGAGTTCGTCTCCTTCCAGAGAGAAATTCTCAAGTTGAATGAGAAGGGCGTTTTGCTCGCCATAAATTCGAAGAACAATCCGGACGACGCGATGGCGGTTCTGAAGAATCATGCTTCCATGCTTTTGCGACCGGAACATTTCGCGTGCATGAAAATAAACTGGAACGACAAGGCCGCAAATATGAGGGAAATAGCCGCTGAGCTGAACTTGGGGTTGGACAGCTTGGTGTTTCTGGACAATAGCCCGATTGAAAGGGGATTGGTTCGCAGCCAGACACCCGAAGCGCTAACGCCTGAACTGCCGGATGACCCGGTTGATTATGCGCCTTTTCTCAGGGATCTCGATGTATTCGAACAGACGGCTCAGACTGAAGAAGACCGCAATCGCGCGGAGATGTATCGGCAGAACGCGGAGCGGGAATCATTCATGCGCAGCGCGGAAACGATAGAGGATTTTATTAAAAGCTTGGAGATAAAGATTGCCGTCGCTCCGGTAAATGAAAAAACATTTTCACGAGCGTGCCAGTTGATAATGAAAACCAACCAGTTCAACCTCACGACAAGGCGACATCCTGAAGGCGCGATGGACTCCTTCGTTCGCGGCGCTGACAGCGAAATATTCACGCTCCACGCAACGGACATCTACGGCGACAGCGGCATCACCGGAATCGCCATACTTGTTTACGAAAAAGATAAGTGCAGAATCGACACGCTTCTCCTGAGTTGCAGAATCTTGGGGAGAAGAATTGAAGACACGTTTCTTTACGCGCTTGCGGCGGTTGCGGAAAAGCGCGCGACTAAACTTATCGGCGAATACATACGGACTGAAAAAAATATGCAGATCAAGGATTTTTATATAACACATGGATTCGCGCCGGCGGGCGCCTCCGGCGGAGCGGAACAATTTGAGTTGTCGCTCGATGAAAAAGCCGGCGGAATCCGCCCATGCGAACTTCACAGCCTTGTGTTGGAGGGAATTGCGTTATGAAGGAAAGGCTCGCGGGAATTTTCAAAAAGATGTTTGATGTGGATGAATTGTCGGAAGACATGAAGTTGGGATCGGTCAACAAATGGAATTCATTCGCGCATGTGGAGATGATACTTGAGATCGAAAACGAGTTTGGAATATCGATATCAACGAAGGATGCGGTGGAGCTTGTTTCCGTGAGAGCGATACTGGATTACTTGGAGTCCAAGCGCGGATAAACATAAAACCGCCAATAGAAAAGGAAGGCATTTAAATGTCTACAAACGATTTTGTAAAAGAGACAGGACGCGACAAACTATGGGAAGTGATGGCGGAGGAACTTCGGGAACTTCAGGACGAAAGCGGATTCCTGAAGAAAGAGTTGGCGAAGCATGTGGACTGTGTTTTGTGTGGAATAGACGAAACCGATCCTGTTTTTGTAAAGGAAGGTTTCCACTTTGTGAAGTGCAAAAAATGCGGACTGGTTTATGTGAATCCGCAGGTGGACACCGAGAAGGCGTATTCGTGGTATAGAAAGCTTAAGTCCCACGACATTTGGGTTGATATGGTTTTGACAAACGACCAGCAGAAAGAATTCGACACGAAGAAATTCGAAGGGTTCTGCGCTGATCTTGAGCGGCTTATCGGGAAAAAGGGCAGGGTTTTGGATGTGGGCTGTTCGTCAGGGCATTTTCTGGACATTGCCCGAAAGCGCGGATGGGATGTGGCGGGGCTTGAACTCAATGATAAAGCGGTGAAGCATGCGAGAGATGTCCTCGGCCTCGATGTGAGGCCACAGTTGCTGAACGAGTCCGATTTCGAGCCGGAATCTTTCGATGTGATTTCTTTATGGGAAGTTCTCGAACACGTGCCGGACCCGCGCCTGGTGCTGAATGATTGCCGCAAGTTTCTAAAACCGGGTGGCATACTCGCTATTCTGGTGCCGAACCGTAACGCTCTTTCAGCCATGATTTTACAGGAATACTGTTCCTGTTTCGGTGGGCGGAACCACCTCTGGTATTTTTCTATTGACGCGCTTTCGAAACTGTTGATTCAAATCGGGTTTCATCCTATTGAAAGCGAAACCAAAACCATTTTGAGCCAGGTCAATGAAATCACCGGCTATATGAGCTATCGAAATCCATATCTTAGCAAGCCCGATGAACACGATTTCAAGTTTCAAGATGATATAAAAGAAAAACTGGAAAAATTCATATTCGAAAACAACTTGGGATACAAACTGCTTATGTATTCCGCTAAAGACTGATTAAAGAATGAGTATGGCCGTATATAGTCCAAAGTGTTTTGGGCGTAAAGATAAAGAAGCGAGGGATAAAAGTGGGCGACGACGAAAAATGCTTGGTCTGTTCGAGTTCTGATGTCAAAAAGATAGATAAAAAAGACGAATACGCATTGTACAAATGCCGGTCCTGCGGGTTCGGGTTCGCATGGCCGCGGCCGAAGATCGACGCTCTCAAGGATATTTACGACGAAGCTTTCGACGAAAACAGCGAAAAGGGGATATGGTCCGGCGAGTTGACTAAAGACAACCCCAAGGGCAAGCGGAGCGGGATGGATAATTTCGGGACGGATGAAAAGGAATATACAGACAGACTGGATATTCTACGCAAGCATCTTCAAGGCGGCGATCTGTCTATACTCGACGTCGGCTGCGCCGCCGGTTTCTTCGTCGATTTTGCGCGTCGTTCAGGATGGAAAGCTGATGGCCTTGATGTGTCGGGCTACAATGCGCGGATGGCAAAGGAAAATTTCGACCTGGACATCGTTCTCGCGCCTCTTATGGAATCCGGACTGCCGGGCGAGTCTTATGACGCGGTGATTATGCGCTGTATTCTCGAGCATTCAGTGGATCCTTACGGCGATTTGGCCGAAGTATGGCGATTGCTTAAACCGGGCGGAATTGTTTATATTTATATTCCCAACGAATTTAATCCGCTCCAGAATTTAGCCACCCGGCATGTGGTGAAAAAACGCTGGTGGTTCGCCGCTCCGCATCACTTGAATTTCTTCACGCCTTCATCACTCGAAAAAATCCTGAATAATGTCGGATTTGAGACGGAGTATCTTACAACGTCTTTTCCGGTCGAGATATTCCTTCTTCTCGGAGTTGATTATGTGAATTTTCCTGAAAAGGGGAAGCGCGTCGGAGCCACGGTGGACGCTATCAACAAACTTTCCGAAAAACATGAAATTATCGGCCGCGCAAGGGATTTGATCTACGAACGGCTCATTCGCGACCTCAACATCGGCAGGACTATTATCTCGATAGCAAAGAAGCGGTAAAGTTTTTACTTCATAGGAATCAAACGAATTGAAGTCAGTTTATTTTTTTAGCGATTGCTTTGATTTGCCCGATATATCCGGAGCCGCTTTTTATGGACAACGGTTCCCAGCCGGTTTCGACAAGCAGCCTGCGCAGAGTGGCATAGCTGAAGAACTGAAGATGTGTGGGCGGCTTCCAGCCTATCCAATGTTCCCTCAACAC
>Ga0172379_10003706_pt1 | contig 23870 bp, 20 predicted proteins | sample GrowelOW334metaG_FD_119756 | JGI IMG/M metagenome (GOLD analysis project Ga0172379, IMG submission 119756) | Groundwater microbial communities from an aquifer near a municipal landfill in Southern Ontario, Canada - Groundwater well OW334 metaG | ecosystem: Environmental > Aquatic > Deep...
AATTCGACCTCATGAAGCTGGAATCGCTAGTAACCGTGAATCAGCATGTCACGGTGAATACGTTCTCGGGCCTTGTACACACCGCCCGTCACACCAAGGGAGTTGGTAATACCCGAAGGCTGCTCTTGCAGCGGACTAAGGTAGGACCAATGACAGGGGTGAAGTCGTAACAAGGCATCCGTAGCGGAAGCTGTGGATGGATCACCTCCTTTCTAAGGAGAAATTGAGACAGTTCTCACGAATTTGTCTCATGGTCGCTCTTCTGCCGAATAGGCAGAAGAATGGGTTTGGTATACTTTTTACCGCTATTTAGTTGTCAAATTTAATTTGTCCATTGAAATATTAATTCAACAGACAGGAGGAATAACAAATGCAAGTTAAGGGAGTTGGATTTATTGATACCCCGATGGGCGGATCAAATATTGGTATTCCAGCCGGAAGCTTTGGTATCAGAATCAGAGTTAATTGCGAAGCGACTGATGAAGATGGATGCACCGATGAATCGGGCAGGCAAATTATGGCTGCTATGAGTGAACAATTAGAACGTGGAGAAGTAAACGTTGTCTGTATGATGAATAATCTGATAAGGCCAGGGAGATTTTTTGATGTTGCATTAATCTTTAAGTTTCCCAAAGAGAATGAAAGCTAAAAAGATTAGCATTGTATATCCCGCCCCGCGGAAGAGCGGGAGTCGGGATTTTTTTATGGATATTGAAGAACCGGTATTATTTTGATATATTAATTAAGTGATTGTTTTTAACTGTTGTCAAAGGAGGAAATTTAATGCCACATAAAGAGTTAGTAAGTTGCACAGAATGCAACGGGAAAGGTTACCACAATCGCGGTAACCACAGAGGAACTTTTATCGAAGATTGCAAAGTTTGCGGCGGGTCAAAAATAATTGAGATTATCGTGCTTGATCCGGATGATTGCACAAAATGCAACGGAAAAGGTTACCATGACTGCGGTAACCGCAGAGGAACATCTACTGAAGATTGCAAAGTTTGCGGCGGGTCAGGAAAGAAAAAGAAAGATTAAGTCCTTTGTAATAGAGAAGACGCAGAAAGGAGGAATATCATAGATTCCTCCATTATATGCGCATATAGCTCAGTTGGTTAGAGCGCGTCACTGATAATGACGAGGTCGATGGTTCGAGTCCATCTATGCGCACAGCAAAAAAGCATATAGCTTATGGCGTATAGTTTTTAATAAATTACTATAAGCTATTGGCCATTAGCTATAAGCTAATTTGCCGAGGTAGCTCAGTGGTAGAGCAGAAGACTGAAAATCTTTGTGTCGCGAGTTCAATTCTCGCCCTCGGCACAATTTAGTCAAAAGTTTATAAAGTCCATAAAGTTCATAAAGTTATTTTTTCTGACTTTTGACTTTATGGACTTTTGACTAATTACGGGGTGTAGCTCAGTTGGCTAGAGCGCTTGCTTTGGGAGCAAGAAGTCGCACGTTCAAGTCGTGTCACCCCGATATATAAAACTTAAATAATTTTAGTTTATGAAAAAGCCGGGCATTTCCGCTCGGCTTTTTGGGTACAATTTGAATTATCTGCAAAGGATTAAAAGCGTATTTTTTTCACTTGTTTTAAAACCGTAAATTAAATAACCTTGATTATACAACTCAATCAAAGCTTTTAGTTTTTTGGCGTTCTTCCAGTCATTTGACAGTAAGAATAATAAGTAATTACTAGTACAATACTTAATTGTGTCATAAATATGGTCAGCTTCACGACTATTGCCAAGGCCGCCCTCTTCAGATTTAAGTGTTTTGTCAACCATGTCACTTAAGTAGGGATCATAAAGAAGATACGATAGATAATCGTCAATAATTTTGCAAGTTTTTCGTTTCTTTTTGATAATCATTTCACCAATGTCATAAACGTATGAGGTGCGACTCCAAAAGTTTTTAATATCTCCATTAATTTTTTCAATCCATTCTTGAAATTCCTCGCGTTCTCGCTTGCTTACCCAATAGGGTTTAAATAATTGACGAAGGGAGATCACCACTACCTTCATTCTTGTTTTCCTTTTATTGAGACACGAAGATACGATACGCCTCACCATTTTCTCGTTGGCGTTAATTTTATTTTCCGATATTACCGGGAATTGTGGATTTTTTTGTTTTTTTATCAGTAACAGTCCATCCAAAGGAGCCATCGCTTCATCAATATTATTGACCCCGTTTTTTTTCAAAAAGTCAATTAATTTAATTCTTTCTTCAATACTTCCAAGATATTCAGCGAACTCTCTTGCGTCTTTCATAATTCCTCTCCTTTGGTTTTATTCTTACCACTCAACGACTATTCTGATAAATATATCATGTTCATAACTACCGTAAAACTCGTGTGCTTCAGTGTCAATCTCAAAACAACATTTGAATCCCTGCTCCCTAAAAAAGGAGAGAACCTTCTTTCCGACTGCGGAATTATTGATTATTTTTTCCCAATTGGCGCAAAAATATTTATTCATTCTCGGATTACCAAATTCAATAAGGGTTTTCTGAATTTTTCTTTTTTCGGGAAAGCGTTTGATTTCTTCTATCATGTCCGCAAGCATATCATCAAGGGGAGGAGTACCGTAGCCACGCTTTTTGATCTCGCCTCGTCTTTCCAGCGCAGAATATAACATAGAAGCGGTTATTTCTCTTTCTTTTTCTTCTTCCATTTGTTTCTTAATTATCCCATCCCTTAGTTTTTCGGCCAAAGTTTTTTCCATGTCTTGTCTCCTTGTTGTTTAGTTGTCAAGGTGCCGTTGTTAGCCCGTTGCTAACTACCCAGGATATCATATTGTATTAATGGTGGTCAATACCACCATATTTTTACTTTTTTAAAAAAATAGGTTATAATGCTGTCAGCCATCAAAAATCATTAAAAAACATATGTATATTGAAGTGTTAAACAATATCGGCCTGTCAACCAACGAAGCCAGGATTTATAACGCGCTTTTGGAATTGAAAGTCGGGACGGTCAGCGCCATTTCCCGCCATGCCGGCATTGACCGGCGCAATGTTTATGATACTATCCATCGCCTGATCAAACAGGGGTTGGTTTACCAGATTATGCCCAGGAAAACCTTGACTTACGCCCCGGTCAGTCCGGAAAAATTGCGCGAGTTCGTTGAGGAGAAGGTAAAAGAATTAGAAACCGCGCTTCCGGGCATGCTTAAAAAGTTTGATTTGGTGAGCCCGATCCAACAAATCTCCATTTTTAAAGGCATTAGAGGATTAAAGAGTTATATCAATTTGATTTTAAAAACCGGTCAAGACGTTTACGGCTTAGGCAGTAAGGGATCATGGTTTGATCCGCGTGTTAGAAATTTCAGCATCCGGGCTTGCCAAGAATGGAAAAAGAAAAAAATCAAAGGAAAATATATTTATGACGCAGAAATAAAAAATCATCCGGAAGTGATGAAATGGATCGGCGGAGCATATAAATTTTTGCCAAAAAAATACTCTTCTAACTCATCTTTGGAAATTTTTGGCGATTACGTGGTTATTTATTCCGGCATGAGTCCAAAAGAATTAGATGATGATATTAGTTTTTTTGTTCTGCGCGATAAGACATTGGCTCGCGATTATCTGAAATGGTTTGAGTTGATTTGGGATTTGTTGCCGGCAGTAAACAAAAAACCGACTTGTTAAAACAATTCAGTATATAATAGCCTATAATAATTTTCGCCGTTTGCGAGGGTTTTTGTGTAAGAATTCGTATTATGTTATAATTGTATTAAAGAATAACGTAATTTTAGTGATAGTTTAAGTCATTATTTCATTAACCAGTATATCTGAAATGCCCTACCTACAATATTAAAATAAACTGCCAAGAGGAATTTATTTTTTATAAATAAGCCAAAGAATGAAATAAATATGGCTTCATTTTCACAAAAAATAAAAAAAGCAGTTAGTCGAACCGGGACAGCCACCCTTACAATTTTAGGGTCAGCTGTTTTTTTATTAGTTATTTTTATTTTGATTTTTTTGGGGTATGGTTTAGTAAAAAAAACTAATGTGGCTCAAGCATTAACGGATGAGGGTTTAGTTATTTCTCAATCCCAGAATTCAAACAGTATCGGTCAATACGAAAAGTTTGAATTAACTTTCATACTGGAAGGAAATTATTCTGATCCTTCCAATATTGCAACTTATAAAAACCCCTTTGATGCTGATCAAATAAAAGTAGATATAATTTTTACCCAGCCGGATGGCACAAATAAAACCGTTCTCGCTTTTTATTATATGGAGTATGATATTGTCTCTGGCAATCCGGAGCGCTATGGCAATGGCAGAGATCCATCTTGGAAGGCGCGCTTTGCTCCCATTCAACTTGGCACGTATAGTTACGTAATTAGTGTAACTAATAATAATGGCACCATAACCACTCCTGGCGCAAGTACTTTTCAATGCGTTCAATCGTCAAAAAAAGGATTTATTCGCGTTGACCCTTACGATCAATATTTATTACGCCGTACTACCGGCGAACAATTTTTCCCCATTGGTTATAATCAGACATGCGCCGGTAATAACACAGGCATAGCTTGGTGGAGAGCTCATTTTCAGAAAATGCACGAAAATGGCGTTACTTGGGAACGGATTTGGATGAGTAGTTATAATACCGGTGAAAATATAGAATGGACTCCGAATAATATTTCGTCCCCCCCGCCTTATTACCATGGCGTAGGGAAATATGGTTTGGAAATCGCTTGGCGGCTGGACCATATTATAGACCTGGCCGATCAAAATAATATCGCTATTCAGCTTACTCTGCAATATTTTCAGCAGTTTCTAAGTTATGACGAATGGCGCAATAATCCTTATAATAGCGCCAATTCAGCTTATGGCGGCTGGTTGACCGATCCGCAACAATTTTTTACTGACGCAGAAGCAATCCGCTTGACGAAGAATAAGTATCGCTATATTGTAGCGCGTTGGGGCTACTCTACCGCCATAGAAAGTTGGGAATTATTTAATGAGGTCAGGTATTCAAGCGGGGCCAGCAGCAATATAACAGCTATTATTGCTTGGCACGAACAGATGGCACAGTTCATAAAAAATATTGATTCTTTTAACCATCTTATCACCACCAGCGTTGAAGCGGGTTATTCCGAAGCTAATGAAAATTCTTTTTGGATAATACCTAGTATAGATATTATACAGGCCCATTCTTACACAACCGATATTTTTTCCTATCTTAAGACAGTAACTGAAAAATTGCTTAAATATGGAAAACCGATTTTTACAGCCGAATTCGGATTAAGCGCCGATGATGACACGCCTGAACTCACTTATAATTCTCTTCCCGAACCCTATCGTTCGCAATTAATAGAGGGATTAAACTTCCATAATGTTACATGGGAAGCATTTTTCTTGAAATCTGCCGCGCACCTATGGTATGCCACTTATATTAATAATCTTAGATTGTATCAACTTTATAACCCCTTATTTTTATATATTAATGGCGAAAGTTTGGGCGATAAGGGTTTAGAGATTGCTACTGCCAACGTAACAACGCAGACGCCATCTATTCAGCCACGTACCCAATCAAATTATCCGGGATTGATTGGATTCTATGATCCCCCTCAACAAACTACGTTTACCGTAGACCAATACGGGCAAATAATAAATTTTGACAAAATGTCCGGTTATTTACATGGAACAATCCAGGAACGTCTTCGTTCCGATCCAACCCTGTTGGTGAATTTTGATGCGCCGGCAACCCTTAATCTTGTTATTTCAGGTGTTTCGGGTTATGCTTATCTTCCTAGTAGCATGAACATCACGCTGGACGGAACTGTAGTGGCATCCTTGGCTCCTGCAGCTGGCGCCGCCAATCTTCAATTAACGGCAGATATTCCCGCAGGGGAGCATGTTGTACAAATTAAGAATACCGGCCGCGATTGGTTTGATATAGAAGATTATGCTTTTAGTTGTCCAACCTCGGCCGTCTTTAATTCACATATTCTACGCAACATCGGTTTAGCAGGTTCCGATTCCGCTTATTTTTGGGTTTATGATGTCGACAGTCAGTATGGTTTGACGAACAATGGGGTGATCAGCAATACCACCTTTTCATTATCCGGATTCAATAATGGCACTTATAAAATCCAATATTACAATACTTGGGGGGCAGGAGGGGTGATTAGTGAAGAACAAACGCGAGTAACGAATGGCATTTTGACTGGAACAATACCCGCCTTTTCCAAGGATATCGCAATAAAAGTTAAGCCAACTGCTTATAGTTGTACAGAAAATTGGTCTTGCGGTTTATGGTCAACATGCTCAAATAATATCCAAACGAGAACTTGCACTGATTTCAATAATTGCGGCACTACTGCCGGCCGGCCGGCGCTTTCCCAATCCTGTACTCTAATCTGTTCGCCAGAGTGGAATTGTACTAATTGGTCAACGTGTTCAAAAAAAATTCAAACGAGAACTTGCACTGATTCCAATAATTGCGGCACTACTGCAGACCGGCCGCCATTTTCCCAATCCTGTACTCTAATCTGTTCGCCAGAGTGGAATTGTACCAATTGGTCGGCATGCTCTAAGGGTAAACAAACCAGGGTCTGTACTGATAGCCATAATTGTGAATCGGATAGCAGCCAACCAGTAGAAAGCCAGTCTTGTGGTGATTCTTCTAATCAGGATGTAAGCCCAACGATTGGCAGTTATATGAAAAAAGGTGTTTATTCATCAGGAAGAATGATAAAAACAGCCAATAATTCCGCTATTTATCATATAACCGATGATGGCCGGCGTCACTTATATGTCAATGAAGCCACCTATTGGACTTGGCATACCGGCACTTGGAAACAGCAACAATTAGAGATAATTACTCAAACTGCTTTTGATGCTTTACCGGAAGGTGACCATATTTGCATAAATTCTGGTTCAAGATTGATTAAATTCGACAATAGCCCCAGGATTTATATTGTTTTTGGCGATAATAATTTAAAATATATAACCGAACAAATGGCTGTCAGCTTATTTGGGTCGGCCTACGCAAGTAAGATAGCTATTATCCAATCCAGTTTTGAAAATGATTATATTAAGAACGATACTGGATTTGTGGATGCTGATAATGACGGCTTAACGGATAATGATGAGATCAATATCTATAAAACCCAGTCAGCTAATATTGATAGCGATGGCGACGGCTATAAAGACGGACGAGAAGTTTTATTCAATTATAATCCCGACTTAAAAGATTAGAAAAGATAAAATTAAGCCGGGAAAAATTTTTAATTTCATTCAAAGCATCCAATAGCCCGTTTTGCGGAAATAAAAATTTTGAAAAAAATTCTTTGGATATCGTAATGTCGCGATTGCTAAACGAAACTAGACAAAATTAAATATTAATTTCAAACAAAAAACCGACTGCCTAAGCAGCCGATTTTTTGTTTTGAATATTCGCTCTTGTCGGGGTGCGGGGAATTGAACCCCGTCTACACCCACCCCATGGGCGCGTACTACCGACATACTCCACCCCGATATTGTTTTAGGTATTGAGATAAATCTCGCCTCGTTCTCACTCGGCTCGTCCAGGGTTAGCGAAAATATGCCACCGGCATATTTTCGATCGTTCGCTGCAGCGCTCTCGCGCTTGGCTCACTGCTAACCTTTTAAAATCCTGGGAGGATTTTAAACCACCCCATGGGCGCGTACTACCGACATACTCCACCCCGGAGTATTAGTCAATATTTTATCATATTTTTCAGGAAAAATCAATCACTGGCATACCTGTTGACATTTAGCCGATTTTTTGATAAAATAGGATATCAAAGAACTTTGACAATGGAGAATAAACATGTATAAATTGCCTTTTATTGAGCCGGAAAGATGCGGTTGTTGCGGCCGTTTGTCAGTGCTTTATGACCGCAGAAACCAGGTGTGTTTTGCCTGTTACCACGATTTAAGTCCGTATAGTAAACAGAATAACAAAAAAAGAAACGGCGGACAGTCCGTAACTGTTCCGTCAAGCGGAAAAATACTGGACGTAAGGGTTTAACTGAAAGGAGTATGTAAAATGAAAAAGTCAGCCGCTATCTTGTGCATGATTCTGGCGCTCGCTCTAATATTGTCTTCCGGTTGCGCCACCAGGCAAAGAGTTGAAACCGTTACCACTTATAGCAACGGCGTAAAAACCACTACCACGTATGAGTATGTTGATGCGGTCGTTTATCCCGATCCCGACGATTATTATTATACCGTTGACAGCGTAACGCACCACGTTTATTTCGGCGTGGACGCCGTCTGGGTCAGATCCGTGCCCAATGATTATGTTGTGTTGCGTCATTATTGGCGCCCCACTCCTTATTATCGCAGTCACTTTCATAAGCATCACGGACACCATCACGGTTACGTGGATGTGAATGTAGATTTGGATCTGGATATTCATGGCGCTTTTATGCCGCATCATTCGCCGCGATTCCATTCGCAGTTAGGGCATAAACCATTTAGTCACAAACCTCGGTTTGAGCCCCCGCGGCAACAGGCGCCACATAATAGTCCTAACATGAATCATCCCTCGTCGCATCAGTCGCCGTCGCGATCAGCCGCGCCTTCACGATCCGGCAGTCCGGCGACGCGCAGCGCGTCTCCGGTTCAACCGCCGCAACGCAATACGCCGACCGGAACAGTGACACCGGCTCGACCGATGCGCAGTGTTCCCTCGGCTATCCGATCGGCTGCTCCCGCGCAACAACACAGCAGTCCTAACGCTCATTCGCCGTCGCTGCTGAATCAGAAGCCGTCGCGGCAACCATCCCACGCGTCTTCGCCACGACAGCAGACACCGGCAAGAGCGGTAACCCCGGCTCGACCGGCGACGCGCAGCGTGTCTCCGGTTCAATCGCCGCAACGCAGCGCGCCGGCAAGATCAGTCGCTCCCGTCCGATCATTAAATCAGACGCGGCCGCGATCGGCTGTTCCCGCGCGACAACACAGCAGTCCCAGTGCAATTCATTCGCCGTCGCGTCAGTCGCAGCCGCGATCAGTCGCGCCTTCGCGATCCGGCAGTCCGGCGACGCGCAGCGCGTCTCCAGCTCGATCGCTGCAACGCAGTATGCCAATTAATCGATCCAAGCCCGCTCGCCCTATGAATAATGGTAAACGCAGCAATGGGCGCAACAAATAAGGAGGAGTAACATGTTTACATTCTTAGTAACACTCTCAACAGTGCTGTTGTTTATTGCAGGAGCCGTATATTTGTCTCTTTCGGCGTCATTTTTTGACTCAATGAATATGACGGAAGGAAGTTTTAGAAATCTAGTCATTGCAATCGCGCTGGCTGCCACTTTTTTTCTCGCCTCCCTGACTTTGCATGATATTTTGATGTAGAAATCGCACCTTTTAGCCGGAGAACTTGTTTCTCCGGTTTTAATATTGCTTAAAAACCGCCGGCTTGTTAGTATATTAATATTATGAAAGTCATTGCTGATTTACACATCCACTCCAAATATTCCCGCGGCTGCAGCCGGGAATTGACTTTGACCAATATCGCCAAATGGTGCGGGTATAAAGGCATCGGCTTAGTCGCCACCGGTGATTTTACCCATCCGGCTTGGTTCAAGTCAATCAAAGAGGAATTAGTTCCGGCGGAATCCGGATTTTTTCGTCTTAAAGATGATTCTTCCGCGGTCAGATTTGTTTTGGGCGGAGAAATCAGTTGCATTTATACTCAAGGCGGAAAATGCCGGCGCATCCACGTCTGCCTGCTTCTGCCGTCAATTGAATCGGCGGAAAAGTTAATTCAAGAATTGACTGATCGCGGCTGCAACCTCAAATCCGACGGCCGGCCCATTATCGGCTTGTCGGCCAAGGAGCTGGCGCGTTTGGCTTTTGGAATCGATGAGAATATTATTGTTTTTCCCGCGCACGTCTGGACGCCATGGTTTGCCGTGTTCGGGTCAAAGTCCGGCTTTGATTCGCTTGAAGAATGCTTTGAAGAATTGACGTCGAAGATTTTTGCGCTGGAAACCGGCTTGTCTTCCGACCCGGCGATGAATCGGCGTTTGTCAAAATTAGATCGGTTGACGCTGCTGTCTAATTCCGACGCGCATTCGCCGGCCAATCTCGGGCGCGAGGCCAATGTTTTCGATTTTGCCCAAGGCAACTTTGATTATCAAGAGTTAAAAAGGATCATTGAAAGCCGGGATAAAGAAAAATTTTTAATGACTTTGGAATTTTTTCCCGAAGAAGGCAAATACCACATTGACGGCCATGCCGCTTGCAATTTTTCTTGCGAGCCGGAAAAAAGCAAACAGTTGGATAATAAATGTCCCAAGTGCGGCAAACCGCTTATCCTGGGCGTACTCCATCGAGTTAATTTATTGGCCGATCGGCTTGAAGTTCCGACAAGCGGATTCGTGCCTTACAAAAATCTGATTCCTCTGCAAGAAATCATCGCGGACGTTCTGGCGGTGGGTAAAAATTCCAAAAAAGTCCAAAGAGAATACTTCAATTTAATCCAACAGCACGACGAATTCGCCGTGTTGCTGGATTTGTCCTTGGCGGAATTGCAACGAATCACCTTGCCGGAAATCGCCGAGGCCGTAAGCGCCATGCGCCGGGGCCAAGTGGAAATCGCCGCCGGCTACGACGGCATCTTCGGGAAAGTAAAAATAAAAAATGCCCGGCCTCGGGCCGAACAAAAAAGATTATTTTAAAATTCAAGCAAAAATTTTGCCTAAGAAAAAATCCCCTTCTGCAGAGAGGGGATTTTTCCCTTGAGAAAATTTTTATTTCTTCTTTCTTTTGGCAGCTTTCTTTTTCTTTGCCGGTTTCTTAGCGGCCTTCTTTTTCGCTTTCTTCTTTTTAGCCATAATAGCTCACCTCCTTTCTTTTATAAGGATAAGCTGAAATGATTTTCTCTGCAAAAACTATTTCAACTGAATATATTATAGCATATTTTTTTTCCGTCAACAAGAGTTATCCACAACTACGGCAATTATTTTTTTTAAATTATTTTTTATTATTTTAATCAGCCGCCGGCCAAGTTGAATTATTTTTTTTATTCCGCTAATATATCCATATTATGGCTAACAGCATGACACCGGAACAATTAAAAGAAAAATACCAGAGTTTCCTGAAGACGGAATTCACGGTTTTTGATTTGGAGACTTCCGGTTTGGATCCCTCGCGCGCCGAAATCTTGGAGATTGCCGGCATCCGTTTGCGCGGCGGCGAAGAATTAGCCCGTTTTGAGGCCTTAATCCGGCCTACTCGCCCGATTCCGCCGGAAGTGGAAAAAATTAACGGTTTAAACGAAATTTATTTATTGGTTAACGGCCGGCCGAGCAACCAGGTATTGATTGAATTCCTGTCTTTTATCAATGATTCAATTATCGTCGGCCACAATATCAAAGAGTTTGATTGGCTGTTTGTTTTGTCGCATCTCAAGCGCCATACCTTGAACGCGCCCCAGCATAAAATGATTGACACTTTGGAGTTGTCCCGCAAATTGTTATCTCTGCCGCAATATAATTTGACGGCCGTAGCCCGCCATTTCGGCCACGAGAATCGCAATGCCCATCGCGCCATGCCTGACGTAGAAGTCAATGCCAAAGTGTTTGTCAATTTAATGGAGCAAATGTTGAAAATCAATAATTAATGGCGCGAGCAATCCAATTCCGGCTTACGGCCGGAATTTTCAGTTAAAAATAAAACCGTTCCGACGGAAGCGTCGGAACGGTACGAGAAGGTGCTATTGTCGGTTTATCGGTTTGTTTACCGGGATGTTGACAAGCTTTGCCAAGGCCGGCAGAACTTTCGTCGTGATGAAGGGCTTGACCTTGGTCACGATGAAGGGCTTGACCGTATTGCGCCAGAAGGGGATGAGTAATTTTTCCATTACTTTGAACTTATACTCAATAAATAACCCGACGATCAGAACGGTGATGGCTACGAACATGGTGGTTCTCCTTTGGTGACGAGTCGCTCTTAGCGGCTTCGTCCGGTTGCTTTTTTGTCTTTGGATTTATCCGGACATTCCGAATAAACTCGTCGCTTATTTTCTACTGCTCCACAATAATCTTTTCACTAACCGCTGGTTCAACTTTTTCCGCTTGCGGCGCTCCGCCCATTACCGGCTTAAAAGTAACATTAGCTTCCAATTGCGTCTTCCAGGTTTTGGGATCGGCTGATTCCATCCAGTAGACACATTGATTGGCCGCGTCAGTCAGCACAACGTCTGGCCGACTGCCGGCGATGTGATGCTTATTGTCCTTGCTATCCAGCGTGACAATGGTCGTCAGCCAATAGAGCCGGGTTTTCCCGTTGATTTTGTTGATGTACGGCCGTTGCTCAACCGGTCGAATCATCGTCCAGTCAAAGAACTTGTGATCGCCGATAACCTTGCTGGTGACGGCGGTTACGCCTAACATCGGTTCTTTTTTGTGGTGAGAAAAAATAAAGTTTTTCCCTCGGCCGTCGGCCGGTACAAACAAGGAAATGGACAGGCCTTGCGATTTTTCCGCGTAGGGCTGAAGGGAAAAGTAATGATACAAAGTGTCTTTGCCGCCGAACTGCCCCAGCCGGAAAAAAATAGTGAATGGCTGGTCGTTCATGTCTTCCGGCATATCCGCGATCCTGATATCGCCGTTATGGATGCCCGGCAAAGGCGACAAAATACCGTTATGGAATTTGAAGCTGTCAGCAACATAACGCGACACTTTGTATGACAGAACGTTCTGTCCGTTTAAAAACGGATAGTTTTTCATTTTGGCCGGCGAGACATAATAGCCGCAGCCGACCAAGGTTCGCCTGACGCTTTGTAAGAGGCCGTCAGGCGATTGTTCAATCACTTGCACGCCGCCGAAAATGGGACGCGGGAATATTAACCCCTTCCATCTGATCAGCGGCACTACCTGCACCAGCTTTCCGGAATCATCTTGAAGATAGATGACACCGTCCGGCTCGTAATTGAAGTAGCGCCACGGACCGAAAGCGCGGCTGACGGCAACATAGGCGTTTCTGCCCCATTTAAGGTCTTCGCCAACTTCAAACCTGACATTAATCAGGTTCTGCAATCCCCAATCCGGCGCCGGAGTGGTGCCGTCAATGTTATACACTTGGCGGACTCCGGAAAAAATGCGAGGCATCAGGGGGATAGGTTCAATACCCATGGTGAAGCGGTATTGGTCGCCGATTCGCACGAAGTGCGGCTCATCCGGTTGGACATTGTCCTGCACCAATTCCCGCGCTTGCGAGAAAACGGAGTTGAGCGGTAGAATCCTCTCATAAGCCGTTTCCGGCAACTGTTCCAGTTCCACCGTATCGGTGACTTTGTAACAGTAATATTGCGCCAGATAATGGTGTATCGGTTTGCCGATTTCGTAAATGCCGAAGCCGATAACCAAGTAAATCAGTATCAGCAACAGCTTCCCTCGCCACTTGTGTTTGCGGGCCAGCCAATAGAAAATACCTACAGCGGTAATTGCCGCCAAAAAAGAACCGAAGAATTTTCTGACGGTGATAACATACTCATACACATAACCGCGGGCTATAAACAATTCCAAGCCGCTTGCCGCAAGAATGATCGCAAAGATCAACCAGTGCCGCTTGGCAAAACCCAGGGCCCAGCCGGTACTGTGTTTGAGCAACCAGTAAAACCGGCCGTGATTTTCTTGTTTTTCAGTCATTGTTTTTATTACCTCCAACATGTTGTCCCCGATTAAATTCATCCAATATTCTTTGAGCTTCGATCAGGGACAAATCTTCAGTAAGCGGAGTAGAAGATGCGGTTGCTTCTTCTGTTGCGGTTGAATTAGCGGTTTTTTCTGCTTGGACCAATTCATTCATAATCACATCCATACTGTCTTCTAGTGGCTGATCGTTCTTTTTGATATCAACTGCGGAAGTTTCAACTTGTGTCGGTGTTGGCGCAGGGGCAATCGGCTTTTTGGCCGGCCAAGCGGAAGAAGTGGCTTTAGACAGCTTGTTTTTCCAACCAGTCAGGCCGCCGGATATTTTTGACATCCAGCTACGCGCCCGGTTGCCGGCTATTCCCACCACATCAATTTCGCCGCTTTCAATTCTGTCTATAGCGTCCACGCGCCTCATGATTTTTTCTTTGCCTTGCGCCAGTTTTGGTAACAGGCGCAAGAGCCAGGGACCGCAGTAGAAGCCGGTCATGGTGGAGACCAGCGACAAAAGGCATAAGAAAATATTAATGACGATCGAGTGGTTGGTAACCAGAGTAATCAGCCACCAGTTAAACAAACCCAGAGGCAAGGCGGCGTAAAAACGTCCGCGAGCTTTCTGGTTGACGATAAACCCCAGTGCCTTGCCCTCAGGCAACTTTTCCTTGCTGGAAAGATTGTAGAAGAAGGTGTAAACGACAATGCCCAGGTAATTATCCAGAGCATACCAAATTGTCCCCATAATGGCGAAGGTGAGAAGGTAAGCCATGGTCAGCATTTTATGTTCCTTTCCCCGGTTAGAGGTCTTGACTGGTTGGTAACTCTCTCAAAATTTTCATTTTCGGTTGGTAATTATTTTTTATTACCTCGATGGCCCAAAGTTTTTTGACTTCAGTCCAATTCTGGTAACGTTGGTAAAAGAGATTCTTGTCATTGGTAAAACAGATCAGCAGCCGCCAGGGTTGTAGGCGAGCTAATAATCGTCCGACCACTTCTTGGATGTCTTCGGCTAATTCGGGATTGGGATGCAAGAGCAGCAGCTTGACGTCTTCCGACATTTTTTTGTTGTCGGGCAATTTTGTCGAGTTAAGCTGGCGCAACAAGCGTTCCAAATCATAATATAGCTTTGGCACCTTATCACCCAGTCGTTTGATCCAGCCCTTTTTTTGAGCCGGATTAAGATCAAGAAAGTTGATTCCCGGATCCTTATCAGCGATTAGGTCAATCAAGATGCAATCAAGCTTCTCGCCAATTATCTCCGGATGTTCGCAGTAGAATTCCATGTCTACCGCCACTAATCCGGAGTCCTGGAGTTTTTTTACCAGACCCTTGTCGTCCAATCCGAAGACCGGAGTTTTACGGGTTTTGGTTTTTTTAGCTAATGACATATTTTCAATGACCATAAAGTCACCGTCCTCCGTATCACGGAAGACAAAGACGCCGCCAAAAGCCAAGTTGTAAAAAGATCTGAGTTCAAAGGGCCAGTCGGATATTTCCACCTGGCGGAATCTCAAATCACCGTATTGCTCGATGCTATCTTTGAGTTGTCGGCGCAATAAAGGGTCAGCCCAAGCCCGTTCTTCGGTTAGATATCTGGCGACCAATTCTTTTTGTTTTTTGGCTGTTTGAGACAGGTCATCAGCCATAGCCCTGACAATAACTTGATCGACCAGCAACAGGTCAGTCGGATCTTCGAAACCTGATAATTCCTGATCGATGTCCAGACAGACGCCATTAGTGATGGTAATGTCGGCAATAGCCGTTTCAAAGCGCTGGAAAAATCCAGCCATGAGTAGCCGATCAAAAGAAGTAAAGGGAAAGTAAATCGGTTTGAACCTTTGGTCGGGAGTCAGTATAATCGCCAATTGATTGGCAGGCCCGTGCGATAAATACATGGGGCTGCTTTTTTCTTGAGCGATTTCCGGACTCCAGCCGATGCCGTCGATATGGAAGGAGGGCAAAGCCGTCTCTTCCAAACCCAACTGCTTGAGGCAGTCGTTGTAACGCCGAACCATTTCCGGCGTTTTTATCAGCACTAGGCCTTGGCCGAATAGTCCCGCGTCAATCAATCTTTGCATCAGTATCTCCTTGTTGTGATTTTTTTGTCAGGGACGGTTTTGGTTCGCCGTCCCTGACAAATGCTAATTAGAGGATTGTATCTGCGCCAGTGCGATTTTTCTCGCTTCCTCGGCGATGAGAAGTTGCTGGACCTGACGGTCGATTTCCCGTCGTCTGCCGGTGTCGATTATCGCCACCATGCCGTCCAAGTAGCGCATGGCTTCTTGGCAGCGGATTTCGGCAAAGGACTTGCCTTTCATATTCTGCCGCATCAAATCCATCACCAGCACTTTCTGCCGGTCATAGGGTTGGCGGAAGAACGTTTCCGGATTATTCATCCAGTCCTTAGGAAAGTCGAAGTCCATCAGGCGTTCGTCAATCGCTCGTTGAATATTACGGATGTCGCGAGAGCTGAATTTGGGGAATTCTTTTTTGACCTCCTGATAAATTCGGCCGAAGAACATCTGTTCCGTAATGTCATGCTCTTTGCCCACCCGGTTGAAAATATCCCCAATAACCGGTTCTTTCGGTTTTTGGTAATCAATGTAGGTTTCAGCCATGCTTTTGACCAAGCGTTGGGCGAATAGATATTCATACTTTTCCGGATCGGTCATGGCGATAAATTCGGGATCGATTTCCGCGATCCGTTTCCACCACAAATAATCCTGATCTATGATATCCTCCAACGTCGTGGCACCTTCAATTTTGAAGCGTGTCATAATGCGTGACAGAATAGCCGGGTCCAGCTGATCGGGGATATTGGTCAGAAAGAATACCACGGCGTTGCCTCGCCAGATGGCTGAGGCCCCTTCCAAATTAGTCAGAGCTGCGCCGATAACTTCACGGACGCCGGCAGACACGCCTTGGCGTGTTCTGTCTTCATAATTAACTTCAGCATCATCAGCCGGTCCGAAAGAGATTCTATTGGGATTCAAGATGCGTTGCCACCACTCCTCGGCCCGTTCTCTGGATCCGCCTTGGTAGGTAGAAACGATATTGGGAGGATGAGGATCAAACACATAAGGTAATTCCAGCCACTGGCAAAGATCGTAAAGCATAGTGGAAAAGGCGCCAATCATCATGGTTTTGCCTGTACCGGGGATACCGAAGCCCATACTGACTTCAGACATGCCGCCCAGATCATGCATAATATTGCGTTTTTCTTCTATCTTATAGCAAACCGTTCTGACAGCGAGCCGATGAAAGAAATGCTTGGCATCCCTGTTGCCGACAATCGATTCAATATCGACGCGCTTGAATTCAGTGCTGACAATACTGCCGCCCATTTCCGTTTTGAAACCCCTGACGAAGAAATCCTCGTCTTTGAGTTTATAGCCGATAGCGGTGAATGGTTCAGTGTATTCCAGCGATCCTTTCGTTTGATTGATTTGATCAAGAACTTTCTCAAAGTAGGCGATGCCCGCATTGATAAAATCCAGATCGTTCTGCACTTTGCCAGAATCGCGCACAAAGGTGGCGAAATAGGCCAGGACGCAAGACAAGGTGTCTGCCACAGAGGCCTTAATAGTGCTCTCGGGCAGGCCTGGATATTCAAGGCCCGCGGTCAGCGTTGCGGGTTGCAACTGCTTAAGTTTCCAAACACAATAGTAGGCCAGGCCGTAAAGATTTATGGCCGAAGTAGTGATGTTCTTTTTCAAAAATTCGCTTTGCTCGACTTCGGACTTCAGCAATCCTCGATTATTGGCGTCTCGCAGAGCCGTCAATCCCGAGGAATTCATATAAGCCGTAGCCAGATGCGAACCGATGCGTAAGCCCTGGTAGATAGTATTGAGTACAGCATTGGCATTCTGGGAAGCAAACAGTTTGTTACCGCTGATTGCTTTAGCCAAATCCGCTAAACTAATCTCAATTGCTTTGCGAGCTTCACCTAAATCCAATTTGCGGAAACCGCCGGGGCCATTGGCCGTCGGAGCTTCTTCAATCGGTTTGGGGGTCACTATCGACCAGCGGATTACAGAAAGAAAACGTTGCGCTCCTTCGCTATGGGCTGCTAACGCCTCTTCAGTGATGGGCAAGCATGATCCTTTATCCGCCATTGATTTCGTCCTCCTGAGTAAAAGTTATTTTTTGGTAGTCGCCAAAACCCAATGCCAGCAGTTCTTTGTTATCTTCGACATGCTGCCTCAAGTAATGAGGCATAAGCGCGTATCGATGGATAACCGAAGCGTGGCGCCGGTAGCATTCCAAATCGCTTTCTGGAATTTGGTAGATTTCTCTCACCCGTTTTGTCAACAGGGTGCGAGACAATCTTTGTTCTTTGGAAATGACCGTTTCATCTTCAAGCAGCAGAATAAAGTCATCCGGTTTTTGGCCGAATTGCTTCAGTAATGGCTCAAAGGTTTTTTGCCAGGGGTCATTGATTATTATAGCGTTGTCGAATAGGAATAAGCTGTACAAAGGCCCCAAATCAATGCGTTTGACCATCTTGGGGTGAATATTGGCCAGTTGCTCATCGAGCAGCATGGCGAATAAGCCGATTTGAGGCGCTTGCGAACCCTCGTTTCTGATGACATTTAAAAATTCTTTGTAACCGTTACTTTCCGGATTTTCCAGGGGTTCAGCCGTCGCGTCTTGTTCAAAGGCCATAATATAAATATACGGCCGATTACTGACTACGTCATAGCAGGCCCAGGAAAAAACGTAAGAACGGACCTGATTTTCTTTGCTCTTGCGGTTGATTAATTGTCCGGGCGTAAAAGGGAAGAACAATTTATTGTCCTGGAATTTTTTCAGCATCTCCAGATAAGACCGTTCGCCCAACGCTTGCAGTATTTCCGGCGAATCTCGGCGGGTAGCAAAAAGATATTTTAGGTCCTGCGCCTTGAGGATACTCAAGGAATCAGAATCCAATAATCTCTCGTTACACAAACCGAAGTCAGTGGCCAGCTCGTTAATTTCAACCCAATTAGGGAAACCCGAAGCCGTCAGATCAACCCGTAAGCGGTGTTCTGAATTGTAGGTGTATTTCAGACATAAACAATTGATCGTGTTGATCAAGCGAGTCATGAAATCCCCAACGGTTTGAGCTTCGAGGGTGTCCAGATTGCTTTGTTTCTGATAGTAGGCAAGAATAATCTTACTGACTCTTACCAGGTGACGGAAATAAAGTTGATACTCTTCCCCGTCGGTCAAGATAGAGAAATTAGGATTGTCGCCATGGGTCCGGCTGTCTTCCAGTAATTCATTAATTGATTGCTGCGCTTGCCGGATATCCGCTAAAGAAAGCCGGCTGCTAAGATCGGTGATGATTTCTCTCATTAATCCTTCTCCTCATTCAGTCAGGTTTTACGCTTGCCCGGATAAAATAAACGGGGGAGACCATTAGGATCTCCCCCGGCAAGTACGTAAATCGCCTATGCTTTTGATTGTCCCGTCTTCATGTCAATATCGAAGAACACGTTCAACCTCTGGCGAGTGGCCTCGAGGCGACGCATGGCATCTTCCTCGGCTTCCTTGGTAGCGCCTTTTATGGCGTACAGTCTTTTCATGCGTTTTTCGTAGGCCTCGAACACTTCAGCGATGACCTTATCGGAAGCGACAGACGCTTCTGACACCACGATGTCGAGCCGATGATCAATTTCGTTGCCCGCATCATGGATTTTTTTCGCTCCTTGTTCGTTGGCCGCATTGCGCATGATGGCCAGCGAGCTGTTGAAACTCACTGCGCGGTCTTCCATTTGCGACCGCAAAATGCCGCGGTGGATTTTATGAGCTGCTAATTGTTTTTGTAACGCTTCCTGGATTTTGGCAAAACGTTCTTGCGAAACCATTTTGTCTTCCAAAATGGCCTGCGCCGCGTTATGCCGTCCGGTTAGGTCGGTCAGTTCGGCTCGCAAATCCTCGACTTTGTTTTTTTGCGCCACCTGATCTTGGGAACCGCTGACCATTGAATCAAGCTTGGACAGCTCCGTCTCAAGCAGCGGCTTTTTGGCATCGATTTCTTTGCCAAGCTTTTCGCGCGCCGCCGAGGCCTGTTCCAAGATTTTTTGGATTTGTTGCCGGTATTTGGCAACGACGGTCAGTTTCTCTTCTGTTTCGGCGATGCCTTTTTTCATCAGTTCTTCGGCTTTGGCGCCGGTTGCCTGAAACAGGTCAAGGCGTTCGTTCATGGTTGTGTTAGCTAGCCGGCCTCGCACTTCTTTCCTAACCCGCTCTTCCATCAATGACAACCGTTGCGTTGCTTCTTTGATGGCTGCTTCGGCTCTGGCCGCCCGGCTTTTCTTACGAAACCAAGCGATTTTGGCCACGCCCAGCGCTTGTTGGGCTTCTTCGATTTCCTGCTTGGCCCGTTGGAGCCGCGATTCTTGTTCGCGAGTGGGTTTCTGCAGAGAAGCATACTCAATATTGATGCTGGCGAGAACTGTTTCCAAACTCTCAACAACGCCCGTCAGGTCTTGATCAACCTGTTGAACGCTCTTACCAAAGGTTTCGAAATTGGCATCATGAATTTTTTTGCGTGTGGCCAAGCTCTGTTTCAGCTCGTCGGCCTTTACTTTTCCCAAGTCGACTTTTTCATCGGCCGTCGCATCCATGTCTTCCATGATTCTGGACCAACTTTTGTCGGCCTCAAGACGCGCGGCCTGAAGACGGTTTGCCGTTTGATTGGCGCCATTAGTGATATCATCAAGAATCGATTGGGTCGTTGGCTCTAGCATGGTTTGCTCCTTTGCCGGTTTTGCCGGCTTTGTTAGCTTCTGGTTTAATGAAAGACAAAAAACTGCTTTTTATGCATAGTCACCTAACTAAATACCCATTTACACTATTACACTACCCATTTACACTATTACACTAAAAGGATCCCTCCTATTAAAGTTAACTGTATTAAGTTGTCAAAGTCCCGTTTTTTCACCCCGAATAGGGTGTAAAACAATAGATTACCTTAGCAAAAAATTTGACATTTGTCAAGCAAATTTACTTTAAAATTAGCCCATTCACATTATATATGTATAGTTTACAATATTTTTGTTTAAATTTAGCCAATTATTTTGGTAATTTTTATCATAATAAAACCGACTATCAGGAAAGATAGTCGGTGTAAGGTGCTGATATTATTGTTCGTCGTCTTTTTCTTCTCGCCCGAATTCTTCAGCCAGATCACTGAATCCCGAAGAAATACTGGCTTGGCCGGATGATGGGTTGCTTTTCAATCTTTCCTGCTCGCTTTGCAGAGAGGCAATTGCTTCCTTCATGGCCTCAATTTGTCTCCGCACACTGTCGTCGGGGAGAATCTTATCCGCATATCTGTACATCAGATAGCCGCAAATGCCGATAATCCAAAGCCACCAGGCGTACTTGAGCGAAAGGCCGACAAGGAATAATATGCCATAAATGGCAGCAGCGGGCACAATCGTAAAGAGTAAAAAGTAAATACTGGCTAAAACCAAGATGGCGATAATTCCTTCCTCGCGAACAAATGTCTCATCCGTCCGAAGATTCGCCCTTTCTTCTTTACTTAAAGAGAATATCGCCCAACCGCTATTTTTTTTAATGATCCCGTCTATAGTGTCCCACATCTTGTCAACGTTTTTACTCCACCACTCGGGAGGGGACCAAACAATCTTAAAATCATAACGGGAAAAACCGCATTTAATACTATTGATAATAACGTAGAGCGGTACGGGTAAGCAGGCGAAAACAAGGAGACAGAAAACAACTTCGCTGACAAAGAAAGCAAGATGCAGGTAGACGGCGGTAAGAATACTCATATTTTCTCCTTTTTAAGTTCCTCAATCATTGCCCGCAATTCCTCATTATTTTCTCGTTGCTTTTTCAGAGCCGACTGATACTCGCGATACTTGCGATAAAGAAACGAGAAAGCGAGGCAGGCAACGATGAGCGGCAATGTCAGCCACCACAGGGAAAGCAGTAAGAAAAGCAGAAAGCTGGTTATTCCTAAAATCACCCAGACAGCCCCGCCATTGATCATCGCAATTATTAAACAGGCCAAAAAAGTAAAAAATAATCCACCAATAATACCACCGCTTTCTTTGACTATTTTTTCAACGGTATTGAGAGTTATTTTAAAGCTCTTTTGAGAGTTCTCTTGATATGTCAGAATGGGGATCTTTTCAATCCTTCCATAGTTTTTAATTCTGTCACAGACAGTGTTTGTTATGTAATCCACTACATAGTAGTAGCCCATCCACCACCGGGGCGGCAACCAGACGACCTTAAAATTCCACCAGCCATTATGCCGTTGCTTGATGCCATTAACCAAGATCATGATCGGAAGGACTAAGAAGGCAAAAAGCACAAATGCGGTTACCAATCCTCCGATGTATAGAGAGTGCCAGAGGCAAAGATTGAGCAGGGTATTCATTGCTTATCCTTTCTTGTTTGAGGTGATGTTTTTTTTGTCCTCGGCTTTTTTTCGCCTGCCGGTTTTTTCTTTTTTGAAGCTTGAGCCGCGCCGCTTGCTGCAATAGCATCCGTCAGAACGGAAATAACATCAGCGGAAAGGGCATTCGTCAGGGCGGATACGGAAATTTTCAAGTTTTCAATTTCCTCGTCAATAAGTTTTTGCCTAAGCCGGTAGCTTTTGACGGCTCGCCGGCTGATATAAGCAATCCCGCCGATTAGCCATAGCCACCAGGTGTATTTGAGTAACAGCACGACTCCCAAAATGATGGGAAACAGCAACGCGCCGAATAAAAATAAGACGAACCAGATGATCAGCGCGGCTGCGACCGGGATGATTATTCCCGAGATGATGGTATATAACACCACATCAGAAAATGACAGGTCGTGACAGTCAACAAACCTTTTCTTTCCTCGCTCCACCCACCCGTTCCACGTTTCGCTGGCGGTATCATCAATTCCCAAAGCGAAAAAAATAATATAATGATAAACGAAGGCGTGATAAGCGATCAAACAATCGGGCGGCAACCAGCCAATCTCGCTTTTTTTCCAACGGAATTGGCATTTGGCCCGGTTTATGATAATAACCAACAAATGGATAAAAAAGGCCAAAAAAATGGCAACAAATGCCAGTTTGGCCGTCCAATAAACCAAAAACGTTACATAAAATTCAAAAACGCTCCAGCATGCTTCGGTCAATGCTATCATGGTTTTCTCCCTGCCTTTTTGGCTGTTTTCTATTGTTTATTAACAATTTAGTTTTCAACGTGCTAAATCATATAATATTAGCATTTATCAAATTAAAAGTCAAGATTAGTGGAGAAGCTGGGGAAAAGTCAAAAATTACGTATAAACCAACAAATAAAGAAGTTTAGGCGGCAGTAGCTGAACTTTTATTTGCTTTTTCCGTTTCTAATCAATAAATACATAGAATTTGTTTAAATTTAAACAAAATTGTCATAACACTACCCCTGTTTTTTTCTGCAGTGTGCCCGTTTATCGCGTTATTATTTTATTTTTTCATTTATCTCTTGACACGGCGCAAAAAATAACATATAATTGTAGACATCTGGCTGATACTGTTGAATAAATCAAAAGTTGGCTTTGCAGAGCCAAAATTCAACCGCTTCGCCTCTTTAACCAATAAATGCCGGAGGGCATATTGGAAAGGAACAATAATATGAGGTTAAACATCACTAATAATTCTTCTCCAAGTCAGACGGACTAACTTTTTGGTGTCCGCCGGAACCGCTTGGAGAAAGCGGTTTTTTTAATGCCCGAATACTGTTGAAACAACCTAAAAGTTGGTTTTTAGAACGGCAGTTGATAAGGATTATCAATTGGATTCTGAAAGTCAATGAACGCGTTCCGCTGAAACTAAAGGACAGGAACATTGACAATTGAAGTGCAAGTAAAGAAATGGGTAATTTAATGCCGCGCCAAAATTTATGGGCGTGGCAGCGAATTGCAATTATAATGAGTACATACTTTTAGCATTTTAGTAATAAAATGCAAAATAAGGAAAAACTCTTAAAACGGAGATTCTTTAATACTGGATTCCCGATAAATTTTAGTTCGTTTCGACATTAGTCGAAAACTCACTGCAAATTTTCGGGAATAACAGGATAAGGTAATTTTCTTTTTATAAGTTATCCAGATTCTTGTGATTAAACATTAAGGGCGAATGGTGGATGCCTAGACATCAAAAGGCGATGAAGGACGTAGCAGCCTGCGAAAAGCTTCGGGGAGGTGGCAAGCAACCTTTGATCCGGAGATATCCGAATGGGG
>Ga0172379_10003707_pt1 | contig 23865 bp, 20 predicted proteins | sample GrowelOW334metaG_FD_119756 | JGI IMG/M metagenome (GOLD analysis project Ga0172379, IMG submission 119756) | Groundwater microbial communities from an aquifer near a municipal landfill in Southern Ontario, Canada - Groundwater well OW334 metaG | ecosystem: Environmental > Aquatic > Deep...
CAATAACTGTTTAAGCCTAACACTTGTACCTTCCCTCTATAAGCAGCAGCCGAGCAGGTCATAGGTCAGGGCAACAAATGGGGCAAGGCTACTACTGCTCAAGAAACTTCTCTAGCTGTTTAGCATCGTCCGAGTTCGGGTCAATCTCAAGTGCACGTTTGACGCAGCGCATTGCTGCAACTTTATCTCCATCGCCAGAGAAAGCTCGTGCGAGATGAAGCCAGCCGTTCAGGTAATTCGGATTAAAATTCAGTGATTTCTGAACCGTATCCTGAGCTTCTTTAAATCGGCCTACTTTAGTGTAGATAGAAGCAAGATTTCCATAAGGCCATTCGAAGTCTGGATACTTCGCTATACATTCATTGAACGCAACAATTGCTTCGCTGTCTTTGCCGCTGACCATTTGATTGAACGCCATAATATTTTGATCAATAGCAACTTGCGGTTGAGATTTAAGGGGTAAATATGCAGTTAGGTATACACTTGCGTTTTTACCCGCTTTACCATTCGGATCGGCTTTTACAGCACGAGACAAAGCCTCTCGCGCCTGCTGCGGCCAGCCGACGAGTTTGTAATTGACACCCATTTTGTAATATTCGTCCGGTGTCTTACCTTCGGGCACAATTTTCGGCGGCTCATAAAGAGCCTCAGTCAGACTGGCACAACTTGTGAGCCCTAGAAGCGCGACCACTATGACGGATAAGGCAATTAGTTCGTTCATTTTTCATGCCTGCGAAAGTGGGCCAAGCAATAGTAGCGGCAATTGATTTAAGCATTGCGCTCATCTTACTGTTTTCTAGACATGGAAACAACATAAGCCACGAAACAGAAACCTCAGAAATTACGCTTATAATTGACGATAACAAAAATGCAACTCAGAGTTTCAGCCAAAGTGAGAAGTCGAAATCTGTTTGAATTTCACGGAAAGAAAAGCGCTCGGATTTTTCACTTGGATCCAGTCAGAGTATTTCTTGTTCAGAACATTGATGACAAATGGCTATTTTGGGGAAAGGTTTATATGCAATCTCAAACTGTTTCGAAAGTGCTAGACCAAAGTGCTGTGCCACATATGCAAGTGACAGGTTGATTGTGCGGCCAACACCTCAATGCAATAACTTTTTGTATGCGTTCAATCATAGAACAAACGAAAATCAGTAGCGAGGGCGCAGATTTTACCCTCCGCATCAAGCCCCCAATAAGATGGATAGTAGCCTGGACCAAGCCCGGTTGAGAAGCACACAAGATTGTGTCCTTTCGAAACGAGCAGATCGGCAGCATCATAGGTAGGCTGAGCATGAGCACTCATATTCTTCAAAATTCTCGCATTATGGCTCCGAATATCTGGCAAGCGGACAATCAACTTCGCAGTTTGCATATCAGCAAAACAACCAATTCCCGACGGGGCCGAATAGGCATCACCAGGTAAACTAGGTACAGATAGCCAAGGTAAGATATCTGCAGTCTGCCAGGATACCGGCGGCGAAGAACTAAAGCTGACCTTAGCAAAAGCTATGCACCTAGCGGCTTTGGTAAACTCCGAATTGGTCTCTGCTTTAGCAGTCTTAGAAACGGTAGCAGGCACGGGCTCAAAATCGGCAATTGCAACAGAAACAGGATGACACCCAGGAGCAACTTTTTTTAAAAACGGCGACGGAACATGCGAAGTAAAATAAACATCCCAGGCGACGATTTGACCAGTCGGCAAATAAAGGTCACCAACTTTCTCTTGAGAAAAAGAAACTAGCCCGGTCCTTGTTCGCAGCCTCGCACCCGGTGTAAAAGCCTGGGCAATGCAATGAGGTCTATGCGCTTCTGAACCCACAGGCGCGAACACTTCCTCGGCTTTGCGTGCTTTAGCAACTTTGCGCGTGGGGAAGTCGAAGCTAGTAACTTCAGTACTAGTAACGCGTCCATTCTTGAAACTAATATGCAGAACTCCAAACCGCAGTCTTCCACTGGCCACATATGTAAGTGACAAGTCGTCTGGTGACTCTGCGTTCCTATGTACCTCTCTCGCATCTTCCTTGCCCAACATCTGCACGACTTCAGGCTCTGTCATTCCACGCAAGTAACCAGTTTCGACTAAGTTTTGCGCCATTGGCCAACGGTCTCCCAGGTCGGTCTTGTTCTGCCAACCCGCCTTCGAAAACGGTACCTTCTCTGTGCCCCAACGCTCAACCGCAAGAAAAAACGCACCATACAGCATAAGCATAGTGAGACCCAATACGGTTGTTCTAAGATTGGAACGTTTGATCATAGGGGACCAATTTACTTTGGCAAATCATCAGCTATGTGGTTAATCATAGACCAGACCATAGATATTTACATGCATTATAGTAGACCTCAAAAGTACATTCAATTTACCCACAGTTGCGAAAGCATATATAACCTGGCGGGAGAATCTGTACGTTCGCCTGGTGCCATATATGGTGCTTTAGTTATGGCGCCTTATGCACTAGCGATAACGGGTGCGATGCTGGTACTATTGCATACCAAAATTGAGTTCGTCGTGATTGCGTATGTTAACCGCGCAGTACTTAAGCAACGACACTCGCAAGGGCACATGTTAACAGACTAAAAAGGCAAAACGATGAAATTTAGATTAGCGCACACGCTGTTGATGCTCACATTGACTGCATCCTCGATTGCAGAAACAAGTGCTCAATCAATGAAGATGACAACTGCAATTCCAAAGTCCATCGCTACGCCTGATACTGTCGACTCTCGAATCGGAACGCTGAAATTCAAAGACGGCTTTCCGGATGAGGCTACAGTAAGTAAAGTCTATGACAATCTTGATTTCCAGCGCGGCGTGCAGGCATTTTTAACAGCTTTGCCTGGAGCATCTGTTTATGGATTTAGAAAGGGATTCCGTTCTCAGTCTGCAGGTGATAATCAAACGGTCCTCGTGACTGAAACTTTGTTAGATTCCAAATCTTTGTTTCTGACTGCAAATACTGAAACCACTTATAACATGATGTGGCTGGATTTAAAGGATGGTCCCCTCGTCATCGAGACACCACCAAATGTGTTAGGTATCATCGATGATTTTTGGTTCCATTACGTTGCCGACATAGGCAATGCTGGCCCAGATAAAGGTAAAGGAGGAAGGTATCTACTACTTCCTCCAGGTTACAAGGGAGAGATTCCCGCTGGCTATTTCGTTTTGCGTTCGCAGACATTTGGCAATGTCTTCTTCTGGCGCGGTTTTGTAGAGAATGGCGACTGCAAGCCAGCTGTTGAAAGCACTAAAAAATATGCGAAGGTCTATACACTAGATCAAATCAACAACCAGCCTCCGATGAAGTTTTTGAATGTATCTGGTAAAGAATTCAATACGATTGGAGCCAATGATTTTAGTCTTTTTGAGGATGTATCAGCGCTCGTACAAGAGGAACCAAATTCTGCGATGGATCCAGAAACCCTTGGTTTGCTGGCATCGATAGGCATTGAGAAAGGCAAGCCTTTTGCACCAGATGAGCGCATGAAGAAAATACTTGTGGAGGCGGCGGCAGTTGGTAACGCCACGGCAAGAACAATCTCGTTTAGAAACCGCATTCCAGGCGCCTTCTTCTTCCCCAACAGTGCTTGGGTCACTCCATTTGTTGGAGGAAGTTATGAGTTTCTACAACCACCAGGTGTACGTAATCTCGATGCTAGAACTTTCTTCTTCTACTGCGCAACTGGTATTACTCCCGCCATGTCTATGCAAATGATTGGCAAGGGTTCGCAATATGCCGCAGCTTTTGTGGACTCCAAAGGCAATGCTCTTGATGGCGCAAAAACTTATAAGCTGCATCTGCCTGGTAACATTCCAGCCAAAAACTTCTGGTCGTTTGTTCTCTATGATAATCAGACGCGTTCGATGCTTCAGACTGACAGCCGATTTCCCAGTGTGGGCAGTGCAAAAAAAAATCTCGTAATCAATCCAGATACTTCTGTAGATCTGTGGTTTGGACCCAATGCCCCAAAAGGACACGAAGCAAATTGGGTGCAAACAGCACCGGGGAAAGGCTGGTTCACGCTGTTGCGTCTATATGGTCCACTCCAATCGTGGTTCGACAAATCATGGAAACCGGGCGAACTTGAATTACAGGAATAGCCTGTTTCTAAGCTCCAAGTCAAATATCAGGGGCATGCATGTAGAGCGACGATGCGGCTTCAAGCCGAGGCAACTTCACGCCTAGACGCTGAGCCTCGGCGGCCACGTCGCGGCAGGTCGCGCGGAGTTCTTCTGTATTAGAATGAGCGTTCAGCATTACGCGAATCGGTTTCACCAGCTTCGGAACGAGCCCCATGATCGAGCCAACCAGCCAAGTCGGAAGTCGAAACGGAGTCAAGTAACTAGATTGACCTTTTAGATCGACGGAACGTGCCACAAGAAGAGGCACCAACTCTCGCATGTTGAGAATCGAATCGCGACGGTGCTTGCCGCTGGCCATCATTTTGGCCATCGAGCCGGCCTTCAGCCCCTCGGTCTCCACAGCGCAATCAAGCGCGAAGTGTACAAACAGCCAGCTACGGAAGTCACGTTGCTCGTCGATACCGAATCCCGCCCCTGAGAAGAGTTCTCGTACAGCCTGTTCCCGGGGGCTAGGAGCGGAGAGAAACGTACCAAGGACGACTTTGCCATATATAGCACCACTCAACACGCCGTCCGCACCGAAGCCACCACCCGCCTGAGGGAACCCCCATGCCAGCTGCGCAGCAGGGAAAAGCGAAGTAGCCTGCTGGGGCTCGGTCCAAAAATTGTTAAATACCAGCACTGTTGCCTTGCCGGTGCGCGGTCCGAGAAACGCCGCCGCCTCATCGAAATGGTAATGCTGCACACTCAAGATGATCAGATCGTAGTCGTGATCAGCAGGCAGGTCTTCCCGCATTCGAATTGACCAACTCTCGTGTACTTCCTTGCCGATTAGTGACTTTCGCGCATCGATTATGTTGAGCGCGACCGTCGATCCGTATTGGGATGCTCTGCCTGGGCGGACGTAGAACTCGATGGTATGACCAGCCTTCTCTAGAGCCCAGCCATAGAGCACAGAGATTACACCTCGCCCAAACATCAATATCTTCATGGTGGGTGTCCTTATGCGAGATCAAAAACAGAGCCCCGGCTCTGCTTCTTTTATCACAGAATTGTAGTTTGACGAAAGCTATGCCGATGGACCGTCCAAGATATCGGGAAGAACCAAATTTATTTCGACTGGAAGTAGTTAACCACAAGCGCAATTGTCACCTATGCAACGGGAGCAACTTTTGAGGAGCAGATTACATTTCAGGATCAGGATCATCATCCTCTTCATCATCTTCAGAGCAAGAACACTGCTCATGGTCAAATTCTGGATGTCTGAAATCATAATCTATTGCACGAAGTTGTTTTCTTACGTTAGCTGGTAATGCATAAATCCAATCGATTGATGTCCACATCTTTCCCTTTGGAACGAGAGGTCCTGTAATTTGACGATCAACAGAAATCACCTCTTCGACAGCAGTTGAAACGAGGCCGAGGTGAAACTCGTCAGCCTCTTTACAGCAATCTTGGTTAAAATCCCACATTTCAGCAGCTTCAGCCAGTTTTCGGAGAAGCAAATAAACTTCCAAATCTACTTCAACAACCTGCCTCTTGTTTCCGGTGGCTTTCATAGTTTACCTCTACTAATTAAAGACCCCTGAGATGCAATTCAAGTAAACCTTCCACTATTCAATCAAGGCTTCCGCAATCAAAGAAGGCATCAATATTTTTGCTTTGAAGAAACTCTACAATTTTATGAGCAGATTGCTCCCACACGATGTTACCGACTGTTCGTCCGAGTATCTCCACTGGCACAATAAGAGCTTTCTCTTTCCACTTTCTTTTGCGTGGTGCCAAATATCGTATCTTTATACCCTCGCCGCGCACACTCGAGCCGCCATCCCCATGCGAAAGCAGATAGCTTTCGCACTCTTTTTTCCACAACTCAGAAGCTTCAGCAACAGCTGTTAGAAACTCAGGCTTTTGAATATCGTCATCGCGATAAACAGTATGCATAGAATCGTATTCTTCAACCCATGTTTTCAATTGTTCCGATTGGAGCAACTTTTGTTCCACATCTACGACGCCGACACTGTTATCAGCTTGAGAATGGCCAGAAGGCGAATCATCTTCTTGCGCAGAAGTTTTTGCCTGAAGAAGAAGGAGGTCAATTTCATTTTGCTTTGCATATCTAATATCGCCAGCGTCAGACAAAATATATTTATCTTCCAGAAGGTCGTGAAGGAAAACCTGTCGGGTCTTGGTATTAAAATGCAGTGTCATGCGCTGAGGCTCATTGAAATGTATTAGGTTATTCCGATCTTTTAAGCATGCGAGCAAAAGTAAAGACGTCTCAAGTCCAAGGCCATTCTCCTGAATTAATATCAGATTTTGTCTAGCAACTTCTTCCTTTAGACTCAGTGCACCCACCTCAAATTCAGTTTTTATCTCGTCAGGACTGGGCAGCTTTTCTTTATAGTTCTCAGGCAGGGCATCAGTAACTCGGTATTCAGCAACGCCAATTGGTTTTTCTGAATTGCGCAATGCATATCTAGTTACCACGGCATTCGCAGTTTTGCACATAATAATTCCAATCGAAGGTTGATCATCAATGTGCTTCAAATGATCATCGACAGCAGCAAGATAGAAATTCATTTTTCCTGCATGCTCTGGCATAAATTCGCCTATTTTCAGCTCCAGTACCACGAAACACCGTAAGCGTAAATGGTAAAAAAGCAAGTCCAAATAATAATCTTGACCTCCAATTTCAAGATGATACTGACTTCCAACAAACGAAAATCCTGAGCCCATTTCAAGCAGAAACTGCTTCATGTGCTCAATAAGACCACGCTCTACGTCCGCCTCGCGTGCTTCTGGGCCTAAACTAAGGAAGTCAAAGATGTACGGATCTTTCAATACCTTTTGCGCAAGCTCAGATTGCGGCTCAGGGAGAGCTTTCGCGAAATTAGTTTGCGCATTAGCTGCTCTCGCATGAAGGTTACTTTCAATTTGGAGAGTTAGAATGTTCCTCGACCAGCCATTTTCGATAGCTTTTTGAGCATACCAAAGGCGTGTTTCTGTCTCATCAAACTTGTCTAGGAGGGTAATGTTATGAGACCAGGGCAATTGTGCAACTACCTGTTGCACAATTGCCTTGTCTGTATACTGCTCAGCAAATTTGCGCATATATTGCATATTTCGGAGCGAAAAGCCTTGAACACCGGGAAATTCCTTCTGTAAATCTATAGACAATTGCTGAATAACCTTAGTCCCCCAGCCATTTCGGTCCTGAATTTCGAGAATATCGTTGCCTATTTGCCAGTAAAGCAAAACCAGCTCACGATTAACTGCTAGACCTGCGCGCCCTTGCGCAGCTTGAATTTTAGCTTTCAAATCTCGCAGGGTGTTTTGATAACCTTTGGGTAAAACACCAGGTTGCTTCACCGCCGACTGCATGCGCTCCCGATACTTTTGAAGCGCCATTCGCCCGTCAAGAGTTACCACATGAATTATTCCGCTTCTCCACCTCACATATAAGTGTTTGGCCAGCACTCCATCGAACGCTGCTGACGCTAATGCCAGTTCAGCGGGAGTGGTAAAGGTCATTGGCCGCTTACCATCAATCTGAATGCGTTTACGGTGGCTTAGAGTTGGAGGGAAGACCAAAATCTCCCAATCGGCACCTTCGGCGGCCTCAAGGAGACGAAAGCCCATTTCATCAAGTTCTTCCTGACTCCAAGTCATGTCTTCAATCCTTACGCGCAGACGTTTGCCGGCTTGAGTCTTAACACCCTGATGACCCTCTTAAAACCAGAGTGTTGAAAATCATCTGCGTTGAAGAGATGCAGATTTTCCATCAAACCGAATCCGCAAACATCTTCGACTAGGCCCGCTAAAAAGACTCTCCATATCAAGCTGAATAGTTCAGGCTAAATTATCACGATAAAACCGTTTGTTAGGGCACAGCAAAACAACCAAACAAAAATAATGTGAGCAATTTCCACAAAAAGTGTTGACTTTACTCACACAGTCAACTAAGGTAAATAAATGGAGGGGGCGAGCACTGGCTGTGCACCGTTACCTATCAAGTCTCCGGGACGGGGTCCGATTCCCCTCGCCTCCAACTTCTTAAATATATCAGAGGATGAAAATTGATGGCAACAAAGAAGAAACAAATTGCTTTCTATGCTGATGATTACGTAGCTGAGTGGTACGAAAAATTAGCGCCAGGAGAAGGAACAAGGCGCATAAACGAATGGGTTCACGCTGCCATAGAAGCAGAACGCACGAAGGAGGAAAGGATCAACTCCCTCGAAAAACAAGTCAAAGAGCTCGAGAGGTTGAGTGAGAGTGACGCTTCAATAACGACTGCAATATTAAATGCTCTCAAAGATTTGGCCAAACAGCAGGCGCGCATATATAGCTTCGGCAGATGCGGCCCGGTCAATGAGATCGAAAAAGAATACGATCGCTTAAACAGCGAAATTGTAATAGCTTCGAGAGACCACCTCATTCGAAACATATAGAGCAAATAAGGCATGCGTCCCCAAATTGTCGTTCAGATGAATCATCTGCGCGTAACGCAAATGATTCATCTGGCAGAATGGTGAACCAACACTGATTTAAACACTCATCGCGAAATCTGCCGTGGCAGCATTTTCAACTTCCGACTTACCTTGGTTTGCAATTTACTTTGGTACAAAAATGAAAGACGAGTAGGAGACTTCGGCTTAACAACCTTTCCAGGAATAGTATCAGAAAACTCGGTCCAGTATACTTTATTGCGCCAGAGATGCTAAACGGACCAGCCACTGCATATGGTATCAAAGCAGATGTTTTTTCCTTTGCCAAAACCTTATTCGCAATTGCATAAGGCATTCTTTGAGCCTCATCAGCGATGACCTTGCACTAATACTCAACAGGAACTATCTGAGACGGCATGGCAGGAAAAACGACCGCTGATCGTTGGGCTACGATTGGTAAGATTGCGCCTGAACTTATTGGCAAAACAAGAGCCGAGGTGGAGAAGAAACTAGGCAAGGGAATGTTCAATACTGAAACCAAAGTGTTGGCCTATCGAATTTCAGAAAATCCAACTGCCAAAACTAGTCGCTACGACAACCTGACAATTTGGTTTGATAAATGCAATCGTGTCTATAAAATTGAGGCCGAGGACAAGCCGCTCAACTAGATTTGGTCTCAACAATGAAACCTATCGGCTTGCACTAAATACCTTCTGTACCTGGCTGTTCTAAAGCTGTTCTAAAGCTGTTCTAAGGCTGTTCCTCCGGTGTACCTATGTACTCAAAACGCCTGCCCTTGAGCGCCACCGGATGATCTACCAACATCCAAATCTCTGTACCAATAGGAATGTCAGCTTTGGACAAATCGCCAAACCAAAGAGAAACAGGAGGTGAATACTCAGGATTTGATACAGCCAAAAGTGGGTCTAAGCTGTACCGCACCAAAGAGCTTACAGACTGAAAGGCGCTACCATCAGGTTTTCGCAGTTCGACAAGATCACCACCGCAATACCCTACATCCAAATCAGTAATATCAGATACTACTTGGACACCCTTTCCAAGGACATCTTGCACACCTTTCACCTTCAATAGCAATCTTGGTAATGGCTTTTCTATCATAGAGCTGTCCACCTGTAACCCTTCAAGCGCAATTTCTCAATCTCTACTTGCTTAAGCTGTTCTAGCAGCTCAATGTCATCACCACTCAACCCTAACATTCTACGGTGTCTTAGCATGAAGTCCTTAACGTGAACCTCGGCATATTGCCTTGGTATTGCTGGATTGTCCAGAATTCCTAGGGATTTTTGAGTGCCATGCAAAAACTCTTCTAAAAGGCTAACCTTTGATGCCTGCGGCTTAATGATAACTATGTGGGGCTGCCCCTCACCAGGAAATACAGACGCTTCAGCCTTGGACGATATTAGATGTGCGTCTAATTCCCCGCCTGGTTCAGCAATTAAAAACTCTCTCCCCTTAGTACTCATTGCCTTTATTAACTTAGGATCCGCTTTGGTAAGCTCCAAATGATTTAAGCCTTCCGGTACCTCTGGCATGCGCATCTCAACACGCTCTATGCCTAACTCTTTAAGCTGCTGGGCCGTCATCTGGTCAAGCTTCATTTGATTGACTGCAGCTTTGTCTATTGGCTTTGCGCCGCCACCTTCAAAAAAGAACATGGGCATAAGAGCACCAGCGGCACTGGCTCGCTGTTCCGCTGTCATTGGCTTGTCTAGTTTGTCTACAGCGCCCCCAAAAGCTCCAACTACATCCTTTTCAAATTGGAATGGACTCTGTTTGAGATGATTGGCTGTGTTCTCGATGTCGTGGTTAATTGCGCCCGGCTCGGTCATATGGACTTCAATCTGCCTAACTGCGGCTACTCCAGTATCCATAACAGTACCGACGTACCTTATTGCTTCTTGCGGGTTCAGCCCCGGTGAGACTTCCGGAACATTGGTAATCTGTACATTGAGCTTGGTTATTGATTGATACTCGCCTTCTGTAAGCTCTTTCGATATCTCTCCTGGCTTTTGCACTGCCTGTGAGGCTTCAGCGGTGTAGACCTGGTATGCCTTTCCGTTAGCATTTCTTTTGTCGTGACTTGCTAAATTTGATTCTTTTATTGGATTGGCTCTCGATATGGAGACATCGCCGTCTTGTAACTCCAGGCTTGCGTTTTGCTCATGCCAGTCGGCTGGGAGCTTTCGTCCGGCCTGATTTGTTACCTGGTAATGCCGCAATGAGCCATCACTAGCATTAGTACGCCCTTGCTCTACGCGGTTCATTTCTACATGCCCGCTTAGCCTTGCTGTTTGTGCATCAGGAGCTTGTAGCGACTGTGCTTCTATTTTGGCCTGGTGCTGTTCGCCTTGGTCTTTTGCTTTAGCCTCTGACATCGGCGCTCATCCTCGATCCAATACTGGCTATTATTCCCAACTGAGCCCGATAAGAAACTAGCATTCAGTCGTCTTGCAGTACTACAACTTCGATTGTGCGATCTAAATTCTGTGCTGGTCAACATCTAGCATGGAAATCATTTTCTGCCTTTCTGACTCGCTGAGACCGTTGTGCCTCGCTGCTCATCTTTTGGCACACGTACATATCTAATGATGCCATTGTCATTGATAGTCTTCATTGCAGGATTAACCCCATCCTGATTTTTGTGCCTGCTCGACACTACCCACAGTGGCAATGAATGGTTTTGGTCCAGAGCTGAGACATCAACAACTTCTAGGCGAGTTTTTTTTGTAATTGCATGGGGACGAAGCAAATTCTCAACCTCTGGATCAACGCTCCCAAGCCTCGAATATTTGCCATGTAGAAATTTGGATGCCGCAAGAAGGTCATCGTGCTTCGATTGGATAATTCTGGTTATGCTTGCGCACCGAATAATCTTATCTATGTGTTGAGAAAAAGCAATGGCATCGGTATCAGCGCAGGCAAAGATAATCTCTTTAATTCGTTCTTTAATATGCTGTGTCCTGAGAACCTGCTCTGCCTGGCTAATCCCAGCGCGGCCCTGACCTGCTATATCTGCAGCTAGTTTCTTTTGCAGCTCACTTTCCACTACTTCATCTGACTCTCCGACTGACTCTTCACTTCCGCGTTTGCTAAGCTGCACTGAAGGAGCAGACTCTTTGGTCACGATCCGAGTCCGTTCTTGGACGAGATAATTCTCTATTAGCCTATTTCCCATGCTATGGCCAACTATCACGATTCTGGAAGCACCGAACTCTGCTATAAGACTGTTCATAAAACTGTTAAAGCGATCTTGATTTCGTTGATTCAGAATCTCATTCTTTCTATACGTGGTCAGCTTGCCTTCAGTTGGTCCTACATTGGGTGAAGTCCAGTCGTATGAAATGATTGGCACTTTCATCCAGGTAGTTAGAAATGCTGCGTGATCTATATGATTATTGAACGGCTGACAGCACCCATGAACAAACACGACAATCTCATCGCGAGCCTGACCTTTAACGCATTTGTCTTGATACGCAGCAAGCGAGTTACTAAAACTCTGAAAATCAGTAAATTTCTGGTTAGGGTGTGGAAAAGCAATCTGCTTCAAATCATCAGTTGTGGGTCTCGTTCTACCAGACGTCCTTGTCCATCCACAGGCTTCACCTAGCTGCCGTTCGTCCACCTTGTCTAACTGAACTGTTCTTGGTGCAACTACATTCCTCAAACCATAATGCATATTCGGCTTTGCTTTTGCGGGTTCTTGAATTTGCGAGAAACATTTGCACGATGCATCCCTATCAGTAGCGTAGAACACAGGTACGGTGACCCAGCCAGTTTGTTTTGTGTCTTCCTCAGTGTAAGCAAGACTCTCAACTTTCCGCGGTTTTACTTTCTTACAGTCAGAAGCTTGAAATTCCTGAGCATAGCAAAGCTGTATTTGCGAAAGTAGAATTACAATTAGAGCAGTTAAAATTCTCTTGAACAAAATAACTCCTTATTGCATGCTGACTAAAATCTGAATGCTCTAGCTGCGCTGGCACTAGCGGAATGGCAAAGGATCAGGGAGATCAAAACCTAGTAGTCTTGATTTTCGAAGATCTGCTTGATTGCCGCCTCCCAGCTGTACAGGAAGGCTATATCGAACATAATAAGCGGCCTCGAAATCAGGAAAACGTTTAATTGTTTCGTCTAGCTCTTGTTTGCCTCTTACAGCATTATTAAAATCATTTGTTCCATGAATGTAAGCCAAGGCAAGGTACAAATGAGCCCACCGATCATTTTTATTCAGCAATATAGCGGTTTTGAAATTGCCAATATCACCAGAATTGCCAGAACGATCCTGCCTTCCTGTCACATAACCTCGACCGCGATAGGCGTCACTGCAGGAAGAATTAAGCGAAAGACACTCATTGAATGCAGCCAAGGCTTTGTCCCACATTTGTAGGTTAGCCTGACAGTATCCGCACCAATAATGAGCAAGGTAATCTTTTGGCTTTAGTTTTACGATCTGCTCGTACTTACTACCAGCATCTTCCCACCTTCCTTCAATGCGATCTTTTTGAGCTTCTTTCCACAATGAGCTAGCGGAACCCGCACTTGGATTTTTTGTGGATCTCTGGTCTTTCGCGCGGGAAGGCGCTTTCCATATGCGAGCAAGATCATCACTGATATTCTGTACATCGGCGGGATTCGTAATACGACACGTTGACAATAACTTCTGAATGGCCAACTTATTCTTTTTGACCTCGTCCGCGTCCACGAGAGGAAGAACAGAAAGCGCAGCAGAAACTCCCTCTTTTGATACGCCTGCATTTAAGTCAGTGTAATAGCATAGCAATGGAATTAAATAACGGCGCATACGAATGATGTCGTTAGTCTTCAAATGATTAAGGCAAATGCGCCGAGTTTCAGATCTCTTAGAAAACAGACCTGTTACTGCCCACACCGTCTGAAGGCGACGCATGCTTGAATACTTGAGAGATTTAGAATACTTTGACGTTATTTCGTTGACGAGATTATAGGTCTTCAATGTTGCATTTTGAGGATTGCTTTCAATGTCTTTAGCCAATTTCTCGGTCAAAACATTTGTGTAAATGGCTCCTAGATTGTGATAATTTGTATTTTCCGAATCGGCTTTCTTGAGATACTCTCGCGCTTTGGTCATTTGACCAAAGGACAGGGATTCCATAGCGTCCTCTTCGTTTTGGTCTGCTTCGCCGACTGCCATTTCAACTTTCTGAAGATCACTCTTTAAAACATCGTATTGCTTAGCTAACTTGGCTCGGTCGATTGAAGCCTGTACGTAGGAGTATCCAAGCCAGCAACCGATCAGGACGATGGGCACAACAACCGCTGCAATCTTTGCATATCTCTGCCTATTAGCAATTTTCTCGCTAAGGCCAATGAACGAAATTACTTTGGCAAAATTGTTAGTGTCATTGACACCTACATACAGCTTTGCCCAAGCTTCATTTGGTTGATTTTGCTCTCGCCAACGCACTACATTCGCCAGATGCAGTTTAACAAGTGCGGGTGGAAAACCGGGATAGAGTGATACCGTTGCATTGAGCTGCTGAAATATCTTTGCAGCCTCTCTCTCGTCTTTGGCCCAACGGGTCAAATCCTGCCAAAGTCGGATCAGACTTTCATGTGTGATATCAATTACAGTATCACCAGTCAATTCTTTTTTATCACCCGGAAGTAGAAATGAGCATTCCGGACGCCTGAAAGCGTCTATAACCGGCTTCAACTCTTTGGACGAGTAGCCTGTGATGCTACAAATAGAAGCTAAAGTCTGTGGTCGCCTAACATATTGACCTGACTTATAATCGGTTAGACACTTAAATAGCCTCTCTACGACTGGCTCATTGTCAGCTCCCAATTCCTTCATGATCTCGTCCGCATGGTGAGAAATAGCTTCCTCCATTCCTCCCGCATTTTTGTAATCTGTCAAATCTAGTGAGCCATCGCGCGACCGCTTAAGATGTTGCGTAAAAGACCGCATCAAAGCGTGTTGCAGAACAGGCAATTCATCTGGTCTATCACCCAATTCGTTTAGCAGGGCATTTACGAGCACAGGCGAAATTGGAACTTCTACTACGTTCATTGGACCGTTGACTGCAAGCTCCAAATTCGAACGCGACATGCGAGGAACTAAATATTGACTCGTGTTTATCAACTCTGGCAGATCGCGGAATGATGCTGCCTCACCAAGAAATTCAGATCGCATAGTCAACAAAACATATACGCCTTCATGCTTAGAAACGGATTCAACTAGTAACCTAATAAACGTATTTGCATCTTCATTCCTGTCTTTTTCTTGATGAAAACGAAAAATCTCTTCAAACTGATCTACGATCACCAAAAGCTTCTCGGTCACATCAACTTTTGAAGACTCATTGCTAGGCTGGCCACCGTCCTCAGTCACATCAGAAATAACACTGAACGGCCTAGGATAGCGGCTATGTCGTCCGCGTTGACCATACACATTTAACAAGCCGTGAGAATTCTGTCGCAACTGCTTCTCGATTGCTTTCTCGCGCCCTTGTAAGTGGCGATCGGTTTCGAAAAGCAATCCGGCATTTGCTAAACTTGTAGCCAAATTTTTGATGGGATCATCTCCCGGTCTCATTAGCGCGACCCGCCAGCTTGAGTCAGAAGCACCCGAAAAACTTCCAAAAAGCAGAGGGACTAGACCCGCGCGGACGAGAGAAGATTTGCCACAGCCGGAGAGGCCCAGAACTGCAACGAAACCATTTTCGTAAAGCCTATGCAATAAATCATCGGCCTGACCCTCGCGGCCAAAGAAAAGATACCTTTCGTCAAACTCAAAAGGTCTCAAGCCAGGGTAAGGGTTCTTTAGCTTGTGGGCGTTGTTGGTTGATATAGGGAAATTCACCTACAGCTCCTTCACCCGAGAAACCCAAGAGAGTAAATCGTTTATCTCTTTTAAAATCATGGCCGCATCTGATTTGAATCGTGTCTTCTGTTCTTCCTGCTGCGGACCAAGAAATACACAACATGGTAAATGGTCTTTTCTTCCGAAGCCTTTAATCCGAAAAATGTCTTGAAGCTTCTCTTCAACCCAGGGTTGTCCGACAGAACCCCAGTAGATAAGCAAGGTATCAGCGGTCATTAATTTAGACTTGTGATGCTGATAGATTTCATCCAAAGATCCAACAGCCTTTGGCATTTCAATCTTTCGCTGGCCTGATAGAGCTACAGCAAGCTCCTCAGCCTCCACTTTGTCGCGCTGCTCGTATACCAAATAAGTTGATGATTCAGTCTTCGCCGAGGACTGAATCATCGAGTTTCCCGCTTGTGTAATCTCGCGAACGTGATGCTCAATTTCATCGGCAGAAGCGACATAAAAATCAGAGCAAGTGGTTTTCACTTTTTCAATAAATTTCTCTTGTCGCGGATCGGTCGGGACTGTTGACTTGGGTAACCATATTACTCGACGCACGCCCCCTTCCTTGGAGGCAATTTCTCCAGCAGCCTCGATTTGTAATTGTGTTGCAGATCGCTCATCATCAACCATGCTGCGCCCATAGTTTTGACCAAGAACGTGGAGCGATAAAGAGCAATCCTGCAACAACTGATTTGTCTGCGATAGAAACTCTTCCTTTTGTTGGCTATATTTGAAACGACTGCGTTCAGGCACCACTGAGTACTTTGTTTCGAGCTCTTTGACTAACTTTGCCTGAAGGTTTCTCGCATCTTCAGTACACTCAGCCACAAAAACGCTTGGTGCGAAACCTTTCCAATAATTTGATCTAGCCGAATCGAAATCTTCGCTAGCACTGTATAAGTCTTGAGCAACCTCGGAAATAATTTCCTGAAACTTATGACGATGAGCACCCAATCGATCCAATTCGTGATGCCTGCCACTCACCGGATCGTAAGTGAAAAAATCATGACTGTATAAATCAGCAATAGAAGGTACTTGTTTGTTCCTATCAACCGGAGACTTACCAATTTTCAGCACTCGCTGCTTTGTAGAATCGGGAATTCTCGATGGATTACCGTGAATACGCAGAAACTCTTCCAGCTCATGCCTACACTCGTCAGTTGAATGCCATCGTGGGGTTGAAATTACAATTAAAAATTTTGTTTGCTTTAATGCAGCGTCAATGACGTTTAGAGGTCGAAACACTCCGTCAGTTTTTGGATCACGGTATAGGTCAACGTCGTTCGTGCCTAACAAGTCAGCAAATTTATCCCGCAGACCCCGTTCAAAATCGTCTACCCAATGACCTGCGTTAGGATCAATCGGATTATTGTCACGATGTGCATAACTAATAAAGATGTCTGGCATAAATAGTAAGACAATGAGCTCTGTTGCTATTCTCAGTGGTTAAGTCGCAGCACTTCTTTTCTACGATTTCAATTCTTCGAGTGCGTTAGCTATTTCTTGTGCGACCTCCTCTATTAGCCGAAAATACTTCTCATGATCCCGTCCAGCACGGTCAAATTCGTGAAACTTCTCAGTAAATTCGTCTTTATCATAGAATTTATAATCAACACTGAGCTTAGCGATTGCCTCATGTTGCTTATTACGAGGATAAGGTGTCTTACAGACCTTCAAAATACGCTGCTTGGTGGTGTTTTTTATTACTGGCGGATTTCCATGCATGTCCAAGAACATCTCAAGTTCTTTCCTACACCAGTCAGACTTGTGCCAACGTGGTGTTGACACCACCAGAAAGATCAAAGTCTGGCTCAGTTTTGCTGGTATTGTATCAGCCAGTATGTGAAGGCCACCGATTGACGTATCCCGAAAAATCTCAGGCGCCTCTCCCAAATACGTACCAATAGAACTAGCCAGGTTCTGATGAAAATCATTCATCCACAAACCAATGTCTCTATCGCGCACTGTATTGTCCAAGTGTCCATAACTTATAAAGACATCAGGCATGAGCCCTCCGAAACCGACAAATAGGTCCAGAATAGCAATGAGATGATCCTATTGACGACACTACAGCGCGGGTCAGGTTTCGTCAACCATTTTCTAAAGAAAATAATGTACAACAGGACACCCACCAACGTTGAAATTTCCCATAGAATCGTAATACGAGATTGCCGAATTGGAGAACTGTCATGGACCAAGACTGGAAACATTGGGGACCACTAGCAGAACGGTATCAAAAGCCAGGGCCTCGCAAGATGCTTGCCTTAGACGGCGGAGGTATGCGCGGTGTCATCACACTAGAGATACTTTTGGCTCTTGAGCAAAAATTGGCGGCACAGAGTGGGAGAGGCGAAGAGTTTTGCTTAGCTGAGTTCTTTGACTACATTGGAGGTACCAGCACTGGGGCCATTATTGCAACCGGCCTCGCGCGCGGGATGAAAGTCGCGGAACTTCAAGACTTCTATTTTCGCTGCGGCGAAAATATGTTTGATAGAGCCAGACTGTTTGATATGTATAAACAGCTATACAAGAAAGAACCACTGATAGAGGAACTCCACAAAGTTTATGGCGCCGAATCTACCATGCAGCCGGAGCATCTTGAAACTCTTCTACTTGTAGTAATGAAAAATGTTACTACTGACTCACCATGGCCAATCAGCAGCAATCCTTGGGCCAAATACAACGAGCCAAATAGAGCGGACCAAAACAGTCGAATACCACTTTGGAAAATAGTTCGCGCCAGCACTGCTGCACCTGTTTTCTTCCCGCCAGAAGTAATCGAATGGGACCCGAACAATCACGATAAGACCTTTGTTTTCGTGGATGGTGGGGTAACCCCGTTCAACAATCCAGCATTCCAGATGTACAAAATGGCAACGATACCTGAATACAGATTAGGATGGCCAACTGGTGAGAAAAACCTATTGATTGTTTCAGTAGGCACTGGAATAGCACCATCCGACGAGGTAATAAAATCTCCCGAGATCTCCATAGCTCACACAATAAAAACACTGCCACCAGATTTGATGTTCGCTATTCAGGTTGAACAGGATGTAAACTGTCGGACTATTGGGCGCTGCTCATATGGTGTAGAGATTGATCGCGAACTTGGCGACATGATTCCAAGAAATAACGGTGTACCGATCTCGCTCAACGAAGACACTGGAAAACAGTTTCTATATGTACGATACAATGCTGATATTAGTAAAAAGCATTTGGCAGAGTTAGCGATAGAAGGCAAGAATGCCAAACATGTTAAAGACATAGACAAAGCAAGCGCGATTCCAGACTTGCGCACAGTCGGACAAGATGCTGCCAAGTCTGTTTCTCTCGACCATTTGGGCAGTTTTTCAAAACATTGGAGCACTGTTCGAGGAATAAGATCATGAAGAGCCTAAACAAACATTTAGCCCCTGCTCGAATCGTCGAGATTATGCTATTCCAGCCGGAATACTCTACTTATGCTCCCATGATTGCCAATCCTAGCCTATGAAACTCTATACTCAAAAACCAGTCCAAGTTACTGCTGTAAGACTAACCGATCAGACCACCATCAATACCCTTGAGGGAATGGAGTCTGCAAACCCTGGCGACTGGCTAGTCACTGGAATTCTAGGCGAACACTGGCCGGTGAGTCATGATACGTTCAATCGAAAATACAAGCCTGTCGCCAATCGTCCTGGAGTCTTCGAAAAACTTCCGGTAAGAGTACACGCGCAAGAATTGACTAAAGACACGACCATTGAAACTAAGTGGGGGTCACAATCCGGCAAAACAGGGGATTGGCTAGTGAAGGACATCGTTAGTGGTGATTTCCATATCGTCGTTGCCACCGTATTCGAGGACTGTTACCAATTGATAGCCAATCAAGTTGATGACTAACACTTGATTCATACAGCCGGCTTGCCGGCTCTGCTTGGACCATCATCGACTATGTCGATGTTTCGGATGGGCTGGAAAAAGAGCGCGATGCGGGAATTACTGCACCGGTTCCAGTAGCTCAGCTCTGGTTTACAGCATTGAAAAGCGTTTCCTTCTACCCATACTTGCTGGCACGCTGTAAAAGCTTAATGGCTCCTTTTTACACCTTAGATTGCGCGACGCGCTGCGCCATATATTTGGCAGGCGAGCTTCCTAAGGCACGGCGAAACATCAACACGAAACTGCTAGCACTTTCGTAACCAAGGTCTTCAGAAACTTTCTGCACAGACATGCCTTGACCTAGCCATTGCAAGGCCAGCGCAATTTGAATTTGTTGTCTCCATTGGCCAAAGCTCATGCCTGTTTCTTTTACAGCGAGACGAGCCAAAGTGCGTTCGCTCATGCCGATGGCTTCAGCCCATTCGGTCACACTGACACGGTCAGCAGGTCTAGCGATTATAGAGTCGACGATTGTTCTCAGATGTTCGTTTCTTGGCATTGGCAAATGCATTTTCTCAATCGGCGCGACACTAAGCTCATCGATGAGCGCCATTGCCAGTCGTGATTCAGGACCATTCACAGGATAAGCTAGCGGAAGTTCGGCGCAGCGAAAGAGCATTTCTTTGAGCATGGATGAAACAGACAAAGTGCAGCAAGTTTTTGGCAATGGCAAGACGGCGCCTTCATCGACGAACAAGCAATAGGTTTCAATGGCTCCAGATGCTCGTACACTGTGCACAGTTTCGCTGGGAATCCAGAGTGCGCTGCCTGGTGCGAGAATCCACAAGCCTTGCGCTATTTCGCAAGTCAAAACTCCCTTCACCATATAGATCAATTCTGCTTTGTTATGCTGATGCTCGGCTAGATCAAACCCATTTCCAGTCAATTCGCCACCAGCCGCAATTACCGGTCGCGCGACTGAATCAAAGTCGAAAAGCTTCTCTTCTTGCAGAGTTTGAGTTGATCCCTTAAAAATCGGCATCACATCTTGTCCTTATCGCTGGCAAGTACTTGCTATCGATTAAAAACTCATTTTAGAACGAGTATCTACTTGTCTGTTTCTCAACACATGTTGGCAGATTGTCCCAATGCGGTCAATGGCGATCGCCTGTATGGTCAGTTAGATGGTCATTAAGATGAGCAGGCAATTCGCTAGCCGCTCAGGTAAGGAAGCAATGAATAAACGAAGAGAGAAAATATTGATATGTGGCGCAAGCATTGCAGGGCCTTGCCTCGCCTACTGGCTTGTTCGCGCGGGATTTCAACCAATAGTCATTGAGCGAGCTAAGCAACTCAGAGATGGAGGGCACAACATAGACATTCACGGTGCCGGCAGAAAGATCGTCGAGCGCATGAATCTATTGGATGCCATTAAGTCACATCACACTTCCGAGCGCGGCATGAAGATGATTGATGCGGATGGAAACACACTCGTGGAGCTTGCGCAGGATCCCGAAAACGATCGAGGATTGACTAAAGAGATTGAAATTTTGCGCGGCGATCTTGCAAAGGTTTTCTTCGATGCTACAAAGGCGACAACTGAGTATCGCTTCAGTGTAACAGTAAAGAAGCTTGTTGACAGGGGTAGTAGTGTCGCTGTTGAATTTTCAGATGGCACCATAGAAGATTTTGATCTGGTTATTTCAGCAGAAGGAGTAGGCTCTCCCACAAGAAAGATGGTTATGGACGAATTAGTTAAAATCGAATATCTGGGAATGTGGATGGGGTTTTTCCGCATTCCGAAGATAGCTAGCGATGGTGATTGGGCCGAAGCATACTGGAGCGGTGAAGGAACCGGACTTGTAATTCGTCCAGCGACTGAACACTCTAGAGGTGTGTTGGTTGCTTACAAGAGCGACGGTTCGAAATTTGATTATCGCTCTCAGCAAGAGCAAAAAGAAACTATCAGAGAAGCTTTGAAATCGGCTGGAGGCCAAAGTATTCGAGTTGCAGAAAACTTAGACTATGACGATGATTTGTACTTGGGACCACTCTCGCAAGTCAAAGCGGAATGCTGGTCTAAAGGTCGATTTGCTCTCGTTGGCGATGCGGGATATTCACCCTCAATTGCAACTGGCAAGGGCACCACTCTTGCGATCACAGGCGCATATGTCTTAGCAAGAGAGCTATCAAAAACCGATAATATTATCGATGCTCTTAAGGCCTACGAGTCTATCCTTCGTCCATTTGCAGAGGAGTGTCAGAAGTTGCCTCCGGGCTATTCGAATTTCTTGCATCCGTCAGCGGAAACTGCCAGTTGGAGCGGTGATATGGCAGACATTGTTTCAGAGGAAGTGTTCTTTGCTGTGCCAGAATACAATTTCGATTGACTAAGCAAGCCTAAATCAGACAAACCTGTCCAATTGTAGTCTGGCTTACCGTTATTTATCAGAATAACGGGTAAGTTAACAACAAGGCTACACGGGGGTAAGGCCGGTGGGGAAATTTGCTTTAGCGGCGATGATTTGCTTCACCGCCTACTTCAACGCGACCGCGTATGCAAGTACTTGCATCGGAGCCACACCATGCAACGCCTGCAAGAACTGTAGCGCGTGCAAACGATGTTCGGTGAGGGGTTTGACCTGTGGGGTTTGTAAGGGTGGCGGGAATGGGCGAGATCCTTCTCATCCCAAAGAAAGGCCGAAAACTGAAAAATTCTGAAATAGCTTCGTCAAGGCTCTCAATCAGAATGTTTGCTACTTGAAATATTCTGATACGGCATCATCTTATTGGATCTACACGATTTTGTGGCCGAGGTTTGGTGTAATTTGGCAGACAGACTGATTGAACATCTGAAATTGCGAGGCGCAGAGCATTCTGCATTGCAAGCCTTAGTGAATCAATGGGGTTTTGATGAAAAACTAATTCCGAAAGCACTTCAATCGATTGGAGTTTGGTTTCCCCACTTCAGTAGACATGATGAATCTCACAGTAGACAAATCCTAGTCACGATTGAGCGCCTACTTGGACCTGGCATAAAACTACTATCCGCCACTGACACATGGCTGCTCCTTGAAGCTGCATACTGGCACGATATCGGAATGGTGGTACCGCACGAAGATCTGGGTGAAGCAATTAAAAGCCAAGAATTTCAATCATTTTTAGACGCAATTCGCTTAGATTCGCAACACGAGCAGCACGACTTTGCATGCAAATGGAAAGCGAATGGAAAGGTTGATTTCTTTTCCTCAAATCTTTCACCTATTGAAACCGTGGACAATTTTAGAAACTTGATGGCAGAATGGTTTCGAAGACAACACGCTAATAGATCGGCAGCTATAGTTCAAAACCCGTGGGAAGCGTCCGGCATAAGCTCACCAAGAACTGAGTTAATACCGGACCGCCTGTTTAGATTACTCGGTCGAATTTGCCAGATGCATGGCTCAAATTTTGAAAATATTTTATCGCCTACCGGCCTCCCCTACAAAGAAGCCGGGATTGCTCAAGATGATTGCCATCCACGCTTTATTGCGTGCCTTCTAAGAATGGGCGACCTACTGGACCTTGACGGCAATAGATTTTGTCCGGTTATGCAGAAAATAGCAGGAAATGACAGATCCCCTACTAGCAAAGCGCACGAAGATAAGCACAGCGCAATAAGGCATCTTAGAATTGACCGAGCTCGGATAGAAATCAAAGCTGAGTGTTTAACAATCGAAGGCTACTTAGCAACTTTTGATTGGTTTGACTGGCTCAAGTCAGAAATTCAGAATCAAATGACCCGATGGCTTGACATAGTTCCTGATCGCGAGCTTGGACTACTACCTACTCTTGGAGAACTAACAGTCAGCCTTCAAGGAGACTATGAGATCTTAGATGCTGGAAAGAGGCCACAATTTTTACTAGACGGACCACGCGCGATCCAATTATTGCAAGGCAATAATTTGTATAGCGATGAATTTGCATGCATCCGAGAGTTACTACAAAACGCGGTCGACGCAACACTTTTAAGAATCTGGCTAAACAAAGCTGAAGTTGCAGATGATTGGAATAGTCCTTTCACGAGCACAGTAAAGGAACTTTTTACACAGTTTCCGATAACCGTGGCACTAGTCGAGCAACAGCCTACTCCTGATCTACCTGAAAGCAAATCTTTGTGGACTTTAACCATTACAGACATTGGAACGGGAATAAGTAAGCTTGATCTTTCTCACATGAGTAAAATCGGCGGCTCACCTAACAATAGTAGTCGACAGGAAAAAATAGCACGCATGCCAGAATGGATGAAACCGTCAGGAGCCTTTGGAATTGGACTACAGAGTACCTTTCTAATCTGCAATGAGCTTGAACTCTCCACAAAAAGCATTGTCACCAACGAAGTTCTTCAGATTTCCATGCACAGCCCACTGGGCGAGAAAAAAGGTCTAATTCTAGTCAAGACTTTAACGGCCGATCACGCTCATGAGTTTGGAACAAAAATATCAATTAGATTCATGCTAGAAAAATTCGCCACCGGATTTTCGACAATTCGGGAACATAATAGTTCAATTGCTTGGAAATTCGCAAGCACACTAGATCCTATCTTGCATGACAGATTC
>Ga0172379_10003708_pt1 | contig 23864 bp, 16 predicted proteins | sample GrowelOW334metaG_FD_119756 | JGI IMG/M metagenome (GOLD analysis project Ga0172379, IMG submission 119756) | Groundwater microbial communities from an aquifer near a municipal landfill in Southern Ontario, Canada - Groundwater well OW334 metaG | ecosystem: Environmental > Aquatic > Deep...
ATAAAAAAACGCTTCATTTCCATCACAAAATGAGCGCTCAATTAAAGCTATTTTAGCAAATCTTTTTTAGATTAGCAAACTTCCTACCTCTACCCCTAGCCCCCTTCTCCTTAAAACTACCTTCCTCCCTAACCCTCCTTCCTCTAAGGCAGGAGGGAATAATTTCGTAATTCTCCCTTCCCTCTTTATAGGAGGGAAGGGTCGGGGATGGAAGGTAGAGGAGAGGAGGCCGGGAGGTGAGGTAGGATTTATTTTTTCGTAAACACTATTTTCCCTTGTTTAAAATCTATAGTAACTTTATCACCAGATTTAATTTCATCTTTAAGGATTTTTTCGGCGAGGACATTTTCAATATCGTTTTGAATATGGTGATGAATAGCGCGGGCTCCTTCAGTTGGCGTGTAGCTAATATTAGCCAGGTGGCGGTGTAACGCTAGAGTAGCGGTTAAATAAATATGTTGGTCTTTAGCTCGGGCAAACAATTCGTTAAGTTGTAAAGTGACTATTTTAATTAAACTAGTTTTTGTGAGTGGTTTAAATATTACTATATTATCGATGCGATTTAAAAATTCTGGCTTAAACACATCATGTAATTCACTGGTTACTTGTTTAGTTATTTTTTCATTAGTAAGTTTGTTGGTGGTTTTTGTTTGAAAGCCTAAAGCAGCCTGCTGTTGAAAATGTTGTAAACCGATATTGGAAGTTAAGACAATAATAGTGTTTTTAAAGTTAATTTTTTTACCAGCGGCATCAGTTAAAGTACCCTCATCTAATATTTGTAATAAAATATTAAAAACATCAGGATGAGCCTTTTCAATTTCATCAAAGAGTACCAAAGCATAGGGCTTATGTTTAATTTGATCGGTTAATTTGGCGCCGTCTTTATAGCCAACATAGCCGGCTGGCGCACCAATTAATTTTGAGATGGTAAAGCTTTCAGAAAATTCAGACATGTCTAGGCGCAACATATTTTTTTCACTGCCAAATACTTGGTTAGCCAGTGTTTTAGCTAGTTCCGTTTTTCCTACGCCGGAGGGCCCTAAAAACATAAACGAACCAATTGGGCGATTTGGCCTAGCTAAACCAGTGCGGGAACGTTGAATTAATTTAGCTACTAGAGCAGTAGCGTCGGTTTGGCCAATGACGCGCTTATTTAATTCGGTTTGTAAATTAAGTAAACGTTTTTTTTCTGGAGTAACCAATTCAGGCAGAGGAATGCCAGTATTTTGCGCAATTACTTGAGCAATATCTAAAGCGGTAATAATACCATGTACAACCGGCTGGGTAGCAGTTAGTTTATTATGTACAGTGGCTAATTGGTCTTTAAGCTGTTTTTCTTGCTTTTTTAAAGCCAACACCTGCTCAAATTTTTCTTGTTTTACTAAAGTTAATTTTTGGGTTTGAATGGTTTCTAGTTGTTGTTCTAAAGCTAGTAGGTTTTTTTCTAAAGGGTTAGTAGGAGTAGTAACTTTATAACGAGCGGCCGCTTCATCGATTAAATCAATAGCTTTATCTGGTAAAAATTTATCTTGAATGTAACGAGTAGAAAAATTAACCGCTGCGGTGATAGCTTCGTTGGAAATAGTTACGCGATGAAATTTTTCGTAGCTGTTTTTAATACCTTGCAGTACGGTAATAGCTTCAGCACTGCTTGGTTCGGTTACGTAAATTGGTCTAAACCTACGCTCTAACGCAGCATCGGACTCAATGTATTTTTGGTACTCATTAATAGTAGTAGCACCAATGCAGCGAATTTCGCCGCGCGCTAAACCAGGCTTTAAGATATTAGCCGCGTCCATGGCATTGGCGCCTAAGCCGCCGGCACCAATAATAGTGTGGATTTCATCAATAAATAAAATAATATTGGTATGAATTTTTAATTCTTCAATAATTTGTTTAAAGCGAGCCTCAAATTCACCACGATACATAGAGCCGGCTACCACTAAGCTTAAATCTAAGCGGTAAATTTTTTTACGTAATAATATAGCCGGTACATTGCCTTGTAAAATTTGTTTGGCTAAGCCTTCAATAATAGCGGTTTTGCCTACGCCAGGCTCACCTAATAGTACAGGGTTATTTTTGGTGCGCCGAGATAATACATGAATTAATTGCTCAATTTCGGCCGAGCGGCCAATTACTGGATCGATAGTTTTCTGAATGGTAGCATCGGTTAGATTAACACAGAAAAAATCTAAAGCCGGTGTGCCCAGATTAGTAACAGCGCGGGGAGACAACTGCTCTCCAGTGGCAGTTTCTACTACCACTTCAGCATCCTCTTGAAATAAATTAGCCACATCCGGAAACCGCGAAGTACTATTTAATATATTAATAATTTGTTTACGGATCTGTTCTAAATTTACCTGATGAGCTTTAAATATATGAGTTAATTGGTCATTAGCTAAATCTAATAAACTTAACAACAGATGTTCGGTGCCAACATACTTGTGTTTACATTCAAAGGCAATTACAGCTGCGTGTTCTAGAATGCGAATTGCTTCAGCAGATAATTGTGGTAGGGTATACATGCGTTGCTGGTTAATCCAGCGCATGTGTTCTAAATGAGGCTGTAAAGTTTTAGTAGTAAGCTTGTGTTGATTAATAATTTCTGTGGCAATACTGCCGGTTTGTTTGCTTAAACCAATTAATAAATGTACTGGCAATACTTGAGGATGTTTTAAGCGAATGGAAACATTAATTGCTTCTACCAGCGTGTTTTTTAAATGATTGGTAAATTTATTTAAAATATCTAAAGCCATTTATTCATTGGTAGTGAGATGCAAATACAAGGTATAATTGAATACAGTTAAAGTAATATTGCTAATAAGAATAGCTAATGACCAGCCAACCAAGGGAATAAATTGCAAAAGCGTAGTAAGTAATATTAGTATTATTAATATTAATCCTAAACGTATCACTATGCCAAAAAAATGTTGTTTTACTAGGCGCCAACTAGTTAATAAAGCCGCCCAGGCGCCAGCTTGATTGGTTACTAACGCAAAAGGCGCAAACACAAAGAAAATGCCACTAAATAACACTAGTACATTTGGCACTAATGGAATAAGTAAAAAGAACACAGTATTTAAATAACTATGATTAATATAACCAAAGATGCTAGCAATAATAGTACAAACCAGATAACTAACTATTAATATGCCAAACAAACTTAAACTAATTAAAATGGTTAAACCAATGTAGCTAAAAAAGAATTTAGCGGATTCTGGAATAATGGTTTTCCAAGTGATATGTTTATTGTACGAGGCAACAATTGGATTGGCTATTAAACCAAAGATATTTATTAAAGCGATTACTAAAAAAGCAGCGCTACTTAAATAAGTAGTAGAACTATTTAAAGAAAACATGGCTTGCAGTTGCTCTACAGAATGAACAGTAGCTAAGGTGTTAATGATTTTATTTAGTAATAACCAATAAATAGCATAACTCACGAATAATGGTATAGCTGTAACTGCCACAAACAGCATGATTTTTTCTTCAAATAACAACAGAGCGTTACGTAATAATGTACTAAAGGGCAACATGGTTTGGTGGGTGGTAGTCCGAGGCATAATTTTTATTAGGCAATAGATCTTAAGGCTTTCACACGCTCACTAATAGGTGGGTGCGTGGAAAATAAATTGCGCCAACTATGTTTGGTGGCGCCAAATGGGCTAGCAATAAATAAATGGGCGGTGGCCGGATTGGTGCGTTGCAGTGGTTGAGCTGCGGCTGATATTTTTTCCAGCGCTTTAGCTAAGCCTGCTGGATAGCGGGTTAATAATACTGCGGAAGCATCAGCTAGGAATTCGCGCTTACGTGATACCGCTAGCTGGATTAATTTGGCAATTAACGGCGACAGTATCATTAGTATAACACCAATTAACATAAAAATTAATCCCGCGCCATTTTTATCACGGCGACCACCGCGGCCGAAAAAACTAAAGCGTAAAAACCAATTCGCTAACAGGCTTACAATGCCTACACAAATAATTACAATCATCATTAAGCGAATATCGTAATTTTTAATATGTGATAATTCATGGGCAATTACACCTTCTAGTTCTTCATTTTCTAATAGCTGAATAATGCCGGTAGTCATGGCTATAGAGGCGTGTTGTGGATCGCGGCCGGTAGCAAAAGCATTTGGCGCACTATCATTAATAAGATAAATCTTTGGCATCGGCAGACCGGCGGTAATGCACAAGTTTTCTACTAGGCGGTACACATAAGGGTTAGCTTCTTTTTTAATTGGTCCTTGCGCGCCACTACTCCATAGGGCAATTTTATCACCACTATAATAACTAGTCAGCGACATGATAATAGAAATTGGTATCGCTAATAGCAATAACCCCGGGCTATCATTAATATACGCAAACGTGTAGCCTAAGGCGATAATAAACACAATAAACAGTATTACTAATAAAACACTGCGGCGTTTGTTGGATTCAATTTGTTGATAAATGTTCATTAGAATTTCACTTCCACATTTTTTCGTTCACTAACATCTTCCAGTTCAAAGAAATTACGGGCTTTAAAGCCAAGCATGTTACCAATCATATTGGTAGGAAACACCTGTAATTTGGTGTTGAAATCGCGTACCATGCCGTTGTAAAAGCGGCGGGAAGCTTGAATTTTATTTTCCGTATCCGATAATTCATCCATTAACTTAGACATGTTCTGATTAGCTTTCAAATCGGGGTAAGCTTCAAAGGCTACGCGTAGGTTACCGAGCAAACCACCCAAGGTATTTTCGGCCTTGGCTAATTCGGTAGCATTACCACCAGCTTGCGCGGTCATGGCTTGGCTACGAGCTTTAGTAATGTTCTCCAATAACTCACGTTCGTGTTTCATGTAGCCTTTTACGCTCTCTATCAAATTTGGAATCAAATCGTGGCGGCGTTTTAATTGCACGTCGATGTCGGACCAGCTTTCGTCTACCTGGTTACGTAAGCGAATTAAACCGTTGTATACAGCTATAAACCAAGCGGCTATTACAACGATTAAGCCAATTACTATATATAATCCAATCATATTGTTTATTACGGTTAATTATTATAACTAAAAACTAATTACTAAGCTCATTATACTGGTTTTTGTGGAGAATTGTCAAAAAATGCTAGAAACACTGATTACACTGATAAAATTTCTGATGACACCAGCCTCGCCGGCTAGGCGGGCAGATAAATTCAATTAATTAAATTTGTATTATCTGTGATTCAAGCATTGGAAATTCCAGTTGTAAAAAAATAGAAAATATTGTATAATGCGGTTAATGATTTGGAAAAAAATTACATTAATATTTGCGATTAGTACACTAGTAATTTTGTTTGGTGTACAGCGTGGTGTTTTAGCCGCTTGGCAGGAGCCAACCTGTGATCCGGCAGTGGATCCAGGTGCCGAGGGCTGCAATATTTCGGCGCCATTAAATGTTTCGGAGGCGAGGCAGACGAAGTTGGGGAGTATTACCGCGCAAAGTGGTTTTGGTTTATTGCCTTACAAAAACACAACAATTGATATTAACACGCTATATTCTTATCCATACGCTGTTAGCGCCTATCCAGACGAACCTTATTATGTTACTTACAGCAACAGCGGTGATTATGATTATAATTGGTATTTAATATTGCCCGGCAATTCAGTTAGCGATGGTATGGTTAATGATGATTTAACGTCATCTAAGTTTGTACGAGGTGGTAGTACGCCGGCAGTGGATTTAAATAAATGGGCTAATGACAGTAGTACACAAGCGGAAAAAAATAATGCAGAAGTATATGGTACTTTACCTAGTAACGCGGTTGGTATTTCGGATATTTGGGTGAATACAACAGGGGATAGCATGAGTGGTGTTTTGCAAGTGAATGCAAAAAATTCAACTGGTGGTGTAATTATTGGTAATAATTCAGACGATAATGGTATTGGTATTGAAGGTAGTGGTGCTCGATATGGAATAGTTGGTTACGGAAATATAGCTGGTTTATATGGAAAAAATTCCGGTACGGATTGGAATTATGGTGTATATGGCGAAGCCGGTGGATCTGGTTTTGGCGCGGCTGGTGTATATGGTAAAAGTACGTCAAGTGGTATGGGAGTGTTTGGTGAATCAGACAGTGGTATAGGAATAGTAGGATTTAGCAATACTAATTATGGTGTTTATGGTAGAAGTGATTCTACTGATAAAGCAGCTGTTTATGGTGAAGGTACTGGAGACAGTTATGGTGTACAAGGTGTTGCTATTGGCATGGTTGCTGGAGTGTATGGTTCTGGTGTTCCTGGTGTGCATGGTAATGGCAATCCTGGAGTATTAGGAACTACAATAGGTGATTATCAAAAAGCTGTAAAAGGACAAGCTGATTCTAGCTATGCTGGAGTAGGGGTGTACGGAGTATCTAATAGTGCAGACGGTGATTCTTATGGAGTGCAAGGGGAAGCTAATCAAGATAATACAAAATCAGTAGGTGGACATTTTTTTGGTTATACAGGGGTAGAAGCAATTAGTTGGCAAGGATCAGCTGTAATAGCGCAAGGTAATACGGTTGGGATTTCTGCATCGGGAACCATTGGAGTTGATAGTATAGGAAGTAATTATGGTGTGTATGGTATTGCTAATGGTCGTGGTGGTTTTGGTGGTTATTTTAAAGGCAATGATTTATATGCTAACGGTTTATATGCAGAAGGGACAGGTTATGATTCTACTAGCGGTGTAGGTGGCTATGGAATAGTAGGAAAAGTTACTGGTGGTAATGCTCAAAAAGCAGGTGTATATGGTGAAGCATCAAAGGATGGTTATGGAATATGGGGTTACGCGCCAGTAAACAATCCTAAAGCTGGCGTATACGGCAGTTCTGGTGGTACTAGTTATGGCGTGGAAGCAAAATCGGAAGGTGGAATTGGATTGTATAGCAAAGGTAAAACATATGCGGGGAAATTTGAGGGGCAGATTGTAGCCGATAGGTTAATTGAAACAAAAAAATATTCAGTATTAGATACAAGTGTTTTGGATTCTAAAACACTTGGTATTGATAAAACACTTACAGGCACAAAATCTATTTTCTTTGATAGTTCAGAATTATTTGTGTTAGCTAATTCTGGTAGTAATGCTACATTATCTCGTTTTTATCCATTAGATTTACAATTAATAAAAGACTATAATTTTTCTAATATAGGAACAACTAGTAATTTAATAGCAGCTGGTGTACAAGGTGTACAGGGAGTTATGTTTTGGAGTAGTACTGGTAGTGTGGTTAAATATAACTGGTTATCAAAATCAGGTGTACAATCTAGTGTAGCAGCATCTTCTCCTAGCTCATTACTTAATAAAATTGTTACAACTGGCTTATATGTTAAAGATGGTTATTATGTTATTGGTACATCTGATGGGAGAATTTATAGTACAAATGCCAGTAATTTAATAGCTTATACAGATTCTAATATTTCAGCGGGGGGTAGTATTTTAAAATTTATTTTAAATGGAACAGATTTATATGCTTTAGTAGACATGTCTTCTACTAATGATAAAATAATCAAGATGAATGTAACTGACTTTAAAAATACCCCATTTACTAGCAGTGTTCAACTGACTTACACGTTACCATACAATACTTCTGCCACAAAGCAACAAACAGCCAAAAGTATGACGTTTGATGGCCATTATTTATGGGTAGCCATGCAAAACAATGGTTCTGGTGGTTCCAATGGTAGTTTAAATAAGGTTAATGTGTTTGATAATATTGATATTCAAGAAATCAATACAATTTACGGTAAACCAAATGGCCTAGTATTTGACGGCAGTTATATTTGGTTTAATACTGAAAATTATTTGCAACGTTTATTACCAAGTGATTCCAATGTTAGTTCAGAAAATAAGTTTCTTGCTAATGGTACTATTATCGGTGATATTGAATTTGACGGTACTTATATTTGGTATTCAACTGGTACTAGTTTGCGCCGATTTTTTTCCGGCCAAGGCAGTGGCAGTTATGGTCAACCGTGGGCGTATAAAGGTATTAATATAATGGATGATAATGGTAATGTATATTGCGTGAAGGTGAGTAATAATGGAGGATCATTAAGTGTTCCGTCCAGTTCAGGCAGTTGTCAGACTTTAAATCAATATTGATATCGGCCAGTGGTTTCCGATATAGTGCGTAAACTGTGTAAAAAACATACGTTTTTGCTTGCGTTTAAAAGCGGTTTGTCCGTATAATTAAAATTGGAGGAGTCTAACATTTTTTTGGTATTGACAAATTTGTTGAAATATGATATACATGTAAGTTTTGCACATTGAAAACATAGCATTATATTACGAGGTATTATTGAAGACATGGAATATAAAAGCTCTATTTTTTTATTCCCCCTTTCCCCTGTTTAGGGGAAAGGGGGCTGGGGTGATAGAGGTAGTATGTTCTGTTTCAACAAGTCCAGCTTTCTGATCTGAATTCTTGCATGGTGCAGGATACGGTGAAGAGGGCTGGCAAAGATAAGGAGGGACCATGAAGCACTTGTTCATGATCCTTACGATTCTCGGAGCACTATACGTCGTCCCGTCCGCGTCGGCCGTTTGGACCGATGAGGATGCCGACGGATGGGGAGCCTACGGGTCGTCGTGTTCGGCAGACTACCCTAGTTGTGCAACTGGGGACTGTCGGGATGACGACCCGGACACATATCCGGGAGCTCCCGAAGTTTGCGACAGTATAGACAACGACTGTGATGGTCTGACCGACGAGGGGTCGGTCGCGGGGGACTGTATCTCCACCCCCATCCCGGAGGTCAGTCCGACTCCGGAGCCGACCCCCACGCCGGAGGTCTCGCCGACTCCGGACGTTTCTCCCACCCCCCCAGCCACACCGGTGGCGGGTGACGATGACGCCACGGGCGATGACGATGCCACGGGGGACTCGCCTACCCCCACCCCGGAGCCCACGGCCACGCCGACTCCGGATCCCGTCTCCCCGACCCCTGAAGGCGGGGATGACGACTCGACGGGCGACGACGATGCCACGGGGGACTCGCCCACCCCCACGCCGGAGGTCTCGCCGACTCCGGACGTTTCTCCCACCCCCCCGGCCACTGCGGGGGATGACGACACCACGGGCGACGACGATCAGTTCGTCTCGCCGCCCCCCGTTCCCGGCTGCTCGTGCTCTACGACGCAGTCGGCCGCCAGACCGCCCCTGGGTCTGGCGGTGGTTCTTACCGCCCTTTTTCTCACCATAACAAGGAGGCGCCGGTGTTTGAAATAATATATTTCAACCCGCCGCCTCTAAATCCAGTATGAATCTCTTGAAGAGGTTCCTAGTGGATTTATTGAATAGTTCCAGACATTTTTAGCGCCGTCGGTATAAATTTTATCCCCAGGCGTTAGGTTATTAACTACAACAGCTAAAATGATGTTTTTTTAGCAGCGCCGTCGCCAACATACCCTAGTATTATTTTAGTTAATCCTTTTATATATACAGCAGGGGATTTTTTTGTTCTTTAAAAATTCCAAGTAACCTGATAATTTTTTCAGGATACTTGTTTACATAGAGATAATGTTTTTTAAGGAGGAAGCCATGAGAAACTGGCTGAAGGCGCTGCCTCTTTTGGCGGCGTTTGTGTTCGTTGGGGCAGAGGGCTGTCCCGATACTGAAGATGTCGATGTCGATGGTTATTCGGTCGCTGACGGCGACTGCAATGACCAGAATGACCAGGTCTATCCTGGTGCGGCCGAAAGCTGCAACGAGATGGATGATGACTGTGATGGCGTGGTTGACGATAGTGTGAAGACCATTTATTACCCGGACGCGGACAACGACGGATACGGAACTTCCGTGGCAGTAGGAGAGGCATGTGCTCCGCTGCCAGGATGGGTAACTGCTACAGATGACTGTGACGATACTAATACTAACTCTTATCCTGGTGCTGCGGAGAGCTGTGACATTATGGATAATGATTGTGATGGTCAGGTGGATGAAGATGTGGAGAACACATACTACCAGGATGCTGATGATGACAGTTATGGTAGTCCTGAAGTTTTTACACAAGCTTGTAGCACTCCATATGGTTATGTAACAAATAACCAGGACTGCAATGACAATAACCGGAACATATATCCAGGGGCACCAGAAATGTGTAATGGTATGGACAATAACTGCAATGGGATCAAAGATGATCCCGATGGTGACGGTGATGGTTACAGCGGGTCGTGTGATCCTATGTCGCCAGCAGCAGATTGCAATGACAATGATCCAACTATTTACTCCGGCGCCCCCGATCCTTACGGTGACGACATCGATCAAAACTGCAATGGCCAGGACGGCTAGTCGCAGACGATAGGGGAGGCGCGTGCACAATTTATCTTGTGTCCTGCCTGCGCCTCCTCACCAATCCAGTGCACAACCAGTTTTTGTGCAGCGGATTGGTAAAAATAAATATTTCAGCGCCGTCGACTATTCACGCTTGTATGTAAATCATGTGCATGTTAGCGTAAATGTTATAATTTCATAGTCTATCACATAATCAGACAAATCATAGTTCAAGACCCGTTTCTGGTCTGGCAAAACCATTCAAAAAATGGTATAATTTCTGCAATGAAAGCAAGAATTATCATGTTTGGGCTAGTGTTTGTGTTGTTGCCAAGGTTAAGTTTGGCGTATTTAGCTACCGATGATACAAAAGCCGAATTTGATGCCGGTGCTTATACTAGTAACACTAAATTAAATGTTGCTAACGCGGTAGAACTGAATAATAAAACATTGTTATCAGGAACCTATACTTCAAATATTAAAAATTCTGGCGGCGTAACCGATTGGAGTAAGTTTAGTTGGCAACCACAACAAGCCTACCAAAAACCACTCCCAGATTTTGGTGCTTCAGAAACAGGCTATAGCAACAATCTGTCCATGAACGGTATTGTGGGCTTGTGGCATTTAGATGAAGCTACAGCCCCTTTTAAAGATACGGCTAATCTAGTGGGGTTAAATAATGGCACTTGCGCGACAACATACAATACTTATTGTCCAGCGCTTGAACCGACTGGTAAATTTGGTACTAGCGTTAATTTTAACGCGCAGCGACAGTACATAACCACTCCATTAAATCCTAGTACTTTACCTACTACCACTTGGTCAGTTTGGATTAAACCGACCGCAAGTAACAATGATGGTCAGCAACACTATGTAATTAGTGATGCTAATGCTGGTCGTGGTATTCAAATAAATAGGCCAAATAGTACTGCCACGTCCCAATCACTTTATTATTCTTTTTATTATGGTAATTGGAATTTTATATATACACCAGTGACAGTAGATTATGATAAGTGGCAGCATTTAGTAGTTGTATTTGATAATAAAAAACTTAGTTTTTATAAAAACGGGATACTACAATTTTCTACAACGGTTGCGGCTATTACGGCACAAGGAACCCAATTTACGTTGGGAGGGAATACTGGCGCAAACATTACTGCCAATCAATATCATGGGCAAATGGACGAAGTGGCGGTGTTTAATCGGACGCTAGAGCAAGCGGAGATTGAAAATATGTATGCGCGGGGAGTGGCGGATATAAAATTTCAGTTACGGGCATGTAACGATGCTACTTGTAGCCAAGGAAATTATATGGGGCCAGATGGTACTAGTGGATCTTTTTTTACTGATGCTGGAAATACTACTAACGAGGCACCAGTGTTTCAAAATTTATTAATGGATACCAGCCAATACATTCAATATAAAGCCGATTTTATTACCAGTGATTCTGGTGTTACACCGGTATTATCTAATGTTACTGTGCAAGGAGCTACTATTACTACTTCTACAGATATTGAAGATTCGGCGGCTAATAATTTTAACGACGGAGGAGATTATGATGATACGGACATTGCTAGTACAGGCGGCACAGCGTTTTTGCAATTAGCTGATGATGGCTTAGGAAAATATGTTACAGCTGGTACGTTTACCTCTTCTATAAAAGATTCTGGTTACAGTAATACGGTATGGGACTATTTAGGTTGGCAACCTTATCAGGCCTACCAAAAACCACTCCCAGATTTTGGTGCTTCAGAAACAGGCTATAGCAACAATCTGTCCATGAACGATATCGTGGGCTTGTGGCATCTCGATGAAAACACAAATTTATTTGTTAATAAAGCTAGCACTACCGATAACAATAAATTTACCTGTGGTATTCACACACTAACTGTATTGGGCGTTGAACAGGGAGGGTCTTACAATTGCCCAACATTAAATATTAATACAGTATTTGCTAAAGGAGCGTCGTTTACAAAGACTAATCAATATATTAGTAACGATTATAGCTCGCCAAGGCTTAATTTAAACTATAGTGTTATGCCTAACACCACTTGGTCTGTTTGGATTAAGCCAACTAAACCAGCTACAGTTGCAGATTACGACACAAATTATCATTTTGTGTTAAGTGATAACAGCAATGGTAGAAACATTCAAATTTATCAAAATAATTATTACATTAGTAACGGTAGTTGGACACAGCCTTATTTTATCAATACCAATGTGCCAGTTACCTATGATACATGGCAGCACATGGCTATTAGCTATAGTGGTGGCCAAGTAACACTATATAAAAACGGCCAGTCAGTTTATACCACTACTGTTCCTACTGGTGCACAAGGTGATCGTTTTGGTTTCGGCACTACGCAAGCCTTTGGTACTTCCGGCAAGAATCAATATTATGGCGACATGGATGAAGTGGCGGTGTTCAAGCGAGCATTGTCTGCAACGGAGGTGGAAAATATGTATATGAGGGGGGCAGTGCAATTTGGCGTGCAATTACGAGTGTGTGATGATGTGAATTGTGATACAGAAAACTTTACTGGACCCAATGGAGACAGTACTTATTATAATGATTTAGATAGTAATGCTGATGGAGCGCCTTATTATGCTTTAGCAAACATGAAACAACAATATATTCAATATAAATTATTTTTTAATACTAGTGATACAGCGGTTACTCCAAAATTGCAAAGTGTTGCTCTAAAAGGTACCGGTTCGGCAGAGACTACCAATAATAGTGTCCCATTAATTGATTGGTCGCAGTGCCGCGTAGAACAAGGAGAAACTACCATCACAGATACCGGAGAAAATAAAACCAGTGTGACTGTTACTTTAGATAAGTCGTTAACCAATATTACCAAAGCGCTTTTGTTAGTGAACAGTACGGGAGATAGTAACGTGGTTAATGCTGCAGATCATTTGGTGAGTGGTTATATTTCCAGTGCTTCCGAATTAGTGTTTGAACGTATTGGTACGGCCGGTACGGCACAAATATCATATACGTTAGTGGAATGTAAACTAGATGAATTTTCGGTGCAGCGCGGTGAAATTACTATTAATAATGAAGAATCATTTGCCGATTCAAACGATTTAACTCCAATAGTTGATAGCGCGCGCTCACTGGTTTTAGTATCTTCTCGTACGGCCGATACGCAAGTTACCGAAAAAAATGGTTTAGTAACTGGTAAATTAAAAAATAATAAAACTGTAGAGGTGGCTCGTGGAGGTAGTACAGCTACCACTTTGGCGCGTTATGAAGTAGTAACGTTTTCTGAATCCTCGAATGTAAAAATACTAGCTGGCGAAACAGCCATTCCAGCAAATTTTAGCGATGTTTCTGCCACCGTTGATAGTTTAAATGCCAGCCAAGACAGGATATGGCTGTATTGTTCCTATAATACTACTGGAGATAGCATAGCCGCGGCAGCAGTTGGTTGTAATAACACAGATGGTGGTAATACAGCCGAGTTTTCTCGTAGTGAAGCTGGTGAATATGTAAACACTATTAATTATTATGCGATTGCGTTTCCGGAAAATACTGTAATTACGCAGCAAAATGTGGTTGAAAATAACTCTACTGAATCGGATGGCGAACGCTATGATCAAGAAATTACTTTACCAAAAGTGGTAGATACTACCAACAAAGCATTCGCGTTTGTTACTAATACTACCAAAGGTACTGGACAAGAGTTTCCGCGTAATCGTTGGTTAACGCAATTAACAGCCAAGGATAAAATTACCGCTTCGTTTTGGCGGAGTGATGAAAACGGTGAAAGCGATTTAAACAACCAGTATTGGCAGGTAATTCAATTTCCATTATATACTAATGCCCAAGGTTATGGCTGGATTGGCAATGCAGCGGAGGAAACTTGTGTACCAAGTGTTTTATTGCCAGGTAAATGTGGTGGAGTAGGGTTTATTAGTTTTGCTTCAGAAAATTCAGTGGCAACTGATACGCCAAAATACGGTGTGCAATTAGAAATTGGTGATGATTGCGCGGAGAATTGTTTAATAAAAGGTTTCGCTTGGGTCGGGAATTATGCGGTATCAGACGTGTTTGTTGATAAAGCTAAAACATTAGGTTGGTTAGAATTTCAGCCAGATTTAACTAGTAAGCCTGATTTTGTAGACAAAACAGCCTATTGGGACGAACGTACGGGTGTGGTGAGTGGTTGGGCACGGTGGACAAGTATTAGTAATCACGGTAAAGATTTGTATAACGTTAATGATTGGGGTTGGGTAAAATTGCGTGGCGATGTTAAAGATAGTTCAGGTAATGTTACCGGAAATTATGGAGTATACTATGACACCACAGCTCGGCAGTTTTCTGGATTTAGTTGGAATGGCAATGGCACAGATGGTGCTAATAATTTTATCACTGGTAGCGGTTTAGGCTGGATGCGCTTTGATGCCGATGTTAGTAGTGCTACCAAAGCTTGGTTACAGACTTTATATGGCGATGTATATGCTAAAAAAGGCTTTACGGCTAATACTACACCTCCGGTTGGACAATATAATGCCACTTATTTAATTCAAGCCAATGATACCATCACTGGGTTTACTAGTGAGTTTGCTGAAAAAAACGCTACGGACTATGCCAAAAATCCGGCGTATGGAAATGTTAATGTACCAACTAATAACAGTACACAAGTATATCGAGGCAGTATTGGCGATTTACATGTAAGTGAATTAATTGAACAAGCCAAGCAACAGGGCACGGCTTATAATTCTTGTATTGAATTAATGAATGCCTTAAATACATTATCTATAAATCATATATCATTAGGCGGTAAAGTGTATTATTGTAAAACAGATGCTATAAACAATAAGTTAATCATTAATAATAATTTAATTTTTGCTAATACACCAGATAAGTTAGGATCCGGTACTGTTGTAGTAGAAGGTGATTTAGAAATAGCGGCTAATTCGTTTTATTATGATACGTCAATTAGCAATATTTATAATATTGCTTCCGTAGCTTGGATTGCTACTGGTAAAATTACTATTAAGCCAGCGGTAACAAAATTAGCTGGAGCATATATTGCGTTAGATAATCCAACGGATGATAGTATTGCTACGTTTATTACCGACCCTAGTACGTTGCAGCTGGAAATTAAAGGTTTGGTATTAGCGCGTAAATTTAATTTTGGTAGAAAAAATATCGGCACAGAATCTGGTAATAAAGCTTCTGAACGTATTATTTATGATACCCGCTTAATTACCAATCCACCGCCTGGCCTGGAAGATTTAAGCAAAAGTTTGCCAACGATAAAATAACGTATAGACGCCAAGTAATATTTTGTGCTATAATAATGCGCAGTATGGCATTACATTTATCGGATAATTACATTGGTATCGACATTGGCAGTTCGTCTTTAAAAATGGCGGAATTGCACAATGATAAAGGGCGGCCAAAATTGGTTACCTATGGTTATATTGAGCGGCCGAGCAAGTTATTGAAATTTAACAGTCCGGAAGCCAAACAAAACATTGTGGCCACTATTAAACAAGTGGCTGATAAAGCCAAAGTTACTACTAATAATGTGGTAGCGGCCTTGCCTAGTTACACGGTGTTTTCTTCGGTTATTACGTTACCAGAAATGAACAAGCGGGAATTGGACGCCGCGGTGCAATGGGAAGCGAAAAAATTTGTACCAATGCCGATTGAGAAAATGATCTTGGATTGGAAATTATTAGATAACGAGCCAGGTTTTATGGCTGGGGCTATGCCAGCGGCTAATGTTAGTGCTAATGATAGTAATAATCAGGCACAAATTACTAGTCAACCACGCAAGTATCACAAAATATTATTAACGGCCGCACCAGCTGATTTAGTGAATCATTACATTGATATTTTTAAGATGGCCGGAATGAATTTGATTAGTTTGGAAACCGAAGCTTTTGCCATGGAACGGTCATTAGTAGGACACGATCGAATGCCAATGATGATGGTGGATATTGGTTCGGCTACTACCAATATTTCGGTAGTAGTAGCTAGCGTGCCAGTAGTAAATCGTAGCATCGATTTAGGCGGGCAGGCTATTACTAAAACCGTGGCTACTAGTTTAAATGTAGATGTAGATAGAGCCGAGCAATTTAAACGTGATTTTGGTTTAATTCCGTCTACGGCTACGGGCAACCAAATTCCCAAACGCATTGAATTTATGGTAGCCTCAGTAGTGAACGAAATTCGGTATGTGTTGAATCTTTATCATAATCAGAGCAGTTATCAAATTGAAAAAATAATTCTAACTGGTGGCTCAGCTTGGTTACCTAATTTACCACAATATTTGTCGCAAGTTTTAAATATGAAAGTAGTAATTGGTGATCCTTGGGCTAGAGTGGTGTATCCGGTAGAATTAAAATCTGTGCTTAGCGAAATTGGCCCACGTTTATCGGTGGCCATTGGTTTAGCGATGCGTGAAATAGTATAAAATAGCTTATAGTCTAATGAGTGATATAAATTTTGTAAAACAAAGCGGCAATAATAATTCAGCTACTACTAAGCCGAAGCATTATGCTGTGGAATATACCACCCCTAATCAATCCAAGCGCTCTTTGCGTGGTTGGTTAGATTGGTTTAAAGGTAAACGTAAACATGTAGTATCAGCAGCTACGCCAGTGGTGCCAGTAAAGTTAATGAGTCCTCTACCAGCGTCAAACGCTCCAGCTAGCAATCAAGCACAAGCTCAAGCTAAACCAGAGATTACTCCTATTCAAACAGCGAACAATACACTTACTCAGGCCAATGTAATGCCAGTTCATGATATAGTGATTGAAAAAACAGCTACTAAGTTAGCCCCTTCGTTACAACCGTTAACTAAAACTACCGTTAATCAGCCTATTATTAATCAAGCTAGTCAACCAGTTGTAACAACTACTCCCGCTATTTCAATTATTCCAAAAATACAATCAGTTCCAATTAACGTGGTAAAAAAGCCTGAAAAAACCGTGTTAATGAAAATTAAACCAGCTCCGCACAGTGTTACTACGCAAACAATAACCGCCCTGCGTGTTATTCCTGCACCACCAGCACCGCCAACAATTATTGCGTCAAAAATTCCTGTGCCAGTACCAATGCCAAAGCCGGTAGCTATTAAAACATTACCACCAGCACCACTAGCTCCATTAAAAGGTGTACCGGCTAGCCTTAGAACAGTTAGTAACAAAGCAACAGCCACTGTTATTCAAAATAATAATCAAAGTAAGCTGAGTGATAAAAATAGTGATAAAGTTGATAAAACTGTTTTAAAACCAGCGGTGGCACAAAAAACTCAGCTAGGTGATGTACGAGCACAAAATGTAGCTGAATTTGCCGGACAAACTACTAACCCAGATAAAGTGTCAGCCAATTTACTGCATATTAATTTATTACCGCATTTTCGTATTACTTTAACCCCATTGGTTCATAAAATTCAGCAATTAATTAATACAGGATTGTTAGCGGTGGTGAGTTTGGCAGTTGGTTATTTATTATTATTGGGCTATCAAACATATTATGTGTTACGTACCAATGCTAATTTAGAACAAATTACAGCATTAGAAACTAATATTGTAGCTTATCAGCCATTGCAACAAAATATTAATAATTTAACTAACCAAATTACTACAGTTAATCAGGCCTTGGAGCAACATCATTATTGGACTAATATTTTTACTATATTAGAACAGTATACATTACCTAATGTTTATTTTACTTTGGTTAATGCGGATGAAAAAGGGGTAGTTACATTGCAAGCAGTTACTTCGGATTATGCCAGTATTAGTCATCAATTAGCAGTTTTTAAACAGGCCGATAAATACATTCAATCGGTTCAAGTAGTTACGGCTACTAGTGGTGTTGAATCAGCTGTAACTAAAACTACCGCTGCAACTGTTCCAGTAACTCCAGTGGTAAATAATGGAGTAGTAACATTTAATATTAGTTTACAGCTGAATCCCGAAGTATTAACTTTCTATCATAATGGATATTTCAAAAAATAAAATATATCAAATAGTAGATAAATATTTTGCTTATAGTTTAGCCATTATATTTGGAGTACTTATTTTATTTGGTGGATATTTTATTATTTATCCGCAATATGTAAAATTTCAAAATTCTGGCAAGCAAACTTACCAACAATCCGTAACTGTGTTAGAGCAACGCCAACAATATTTAGCAGATTTAAAAACTATGGAGCAATATTATCAACAATTGGATAAACGATTGCTCGTGGTGGTTAATCAGGTTTTGCCGGCAGCTACAACCGAGCAATTATTTGCCGAAATTGAAGCAGTGTTTAGCAAGACTAATTTTACTGTGCAAAGCATTAATATTGCTAATACTGCACCAACTAGTCCTACTACAAGTCCGGCAAGCGGAGCAACAAATAATACCGGTGTGCCAAAAGGTTTTACGCGTACGCAAGTAACGGTTAATATCGTGGGCAATAATACTAATTATGAAGATTTTAAGAAATTATTGCAGCAACTAGAAAATAATGCTCGGATATTAGAATTAAGCTCGTTATCATATAGTCCGGGAGCCGATAGTTTCACCTTGTTATTACAGGTTTATCAACGTAATTTAACTACGCCATGAAACAAGATATACGCACTTATATCACTCGGGCTACGCTAGTTTTAATTGGACTATTGTTAATATTGGCGGCGGTAGTTTGGTGGATTAAACAATACAGCGCTGTACAAGAGCAAATGATTAGTGGACAAGTAAGTAGTCAACAGCAAATGGTTAATGCGGCCATTGTAAAAAATTTACCACTTGATTCTTTAGCTACGGCGCAAGTATATCGTTTAAAGCAATTTAATAAAGGGGCTTATTTAGAACAATTAGCGGCACGAGCCCACCCCTATCCAACGCCAGCTTTACCAATGATGGTAACAGTACAGGATACTGGTTTTGGACAGCAAGCCTTTATTGAATGGTTTGGAGAAACGAATGATTATGATGGAATTATTATTTATCGGTCTAATGAAGTTAATGTACCTGGCACCGAGCTAACTAAGGTTAAGCAGGTTAATGGAAATTATCATGATAATACCGTAACTAATAATCAAGTGTATTATTATACGGCACAAACTTATCGGCAATTAGCGGATGGTTCTGTAAAAACCTCGGCGTTATCGGAAACATATATGGTTACCATTACTGATAGTATAGCACCGATAGCTCCAGCCTTAACCGCGGTTAAGGTTAGCGCTGCTAATCCAACGGCTATTGAAATTACTTGGCAAGCTACTCCGGAAAACGATGTGGTGCAATATAATATTTATCGTTCGGAACAGCCTGGTTTAGCCGGAGAAGTTATAACTACTACCACTGCTACCAGTACTACTTGGTTAGACAGTACTGAGCAAGCCGGTATAACATATTATTATAGTGTTACGGCTACAGATGAAGCTGGTAATGAATCAGCTAAAAATTATGCGCTAGCACCTTATGGTAACGCGCAACCATTTATTACCAATTTATAATTATTTATGGGGGCTGATTTTGCTACACAAGTTTTAGATATCTTACAAGCTAAACAATTATTAACCGCCGAGCAGATTCAGCAGGTTTTACAGCAAAGCAATAATAATAAAGCCGCCGCTTTAACTGTTGTTGAACAAAATAATTTAGTGCCCGAAGAAACGCTCTTAGCTATTAAAGCCGAAATATTAAAGTTGCCAGCCATTGATTTAACAAAACAACAGGTGGCCGCTGATGTATTAAAAACTATTCCGCAAGAAACTGCCGAGAATTACCAATTAGTGCCGTTTAAATTGGCCGCAGGAGAGGTTAGCGTAGCCTGCTTACATCCAGAAGATTATCGCGCGGTAGAAGTATTGGATTTTATTGGACAACAACAAAAATGGCGTTTTAAATATTATCTTACAACCGTAACTAGTTTAAAACATGTTTTACAGCAATATGAAAATTTAAATATTGCCGTAGAAGAAGCTTTAGCTACAGCGGATATTGGTGATGTGGATTTTGATTTACCGGAAGAAGATAGTAAAGAAGTGATTAAAACCGCGCCAGTATCGAAAATGATTTCGGTAATTTTAAAACACGCTATTGAAGGCGCCGCTTCCGATGTGCATATTGAGCCAGTAAACGATGAAACGCGAGTACGTTATAGAGTAGACGGCATTTTACACACTTCTTTAGTGTTACCCATTAAAGTGCATAAAGCGTTAATTGCACGCATTAAAGTATTAGCCAATCTAAAATTAGATGAAAGCCGGTTACCACAAGATGGTCGTTTTAAAATGAAGGTGGATGGACGGGATATTGAGTTTCGCGTATCAACTTTGCCCTTGCTAAATAATGAAAAAGTAGTATTACGTATTTTAGATACGTCAGCTAGTATTCTTAGTTTAGTGTCATTAGGTTTTCAAGATCGTAATTTAGAACGTATATCACAACACCTAAATCGGCCACATGGTTTATTATTAGTTACTGGTCCAACTGGTTCTGGAAAAAGCACCACGCTTTATTCCATGATTTCTATTATTAATAAAGAAGGGGTAAATATTATTACTTTGGAAGACCCAGTAGAATATAATTTACCGGGGATTGCTCAATCACAAATGAAGCCAGAAATTGGTTTAACTTTTGCTACGGGGTTACGCTCGGTATTGCGGCAAGATCCGGATATAGTGATGGTAGGAGAAATTCGTGATAACGAAACAGCTGAATTAGCCGTGCACGCTGCCTTAACTGGACATATGGTACTATCTACTTTGCATACTAATGATGCTTTTGGAGCGATTCCTCGGTTAATGGATATGGGAGTAGAGCCGTTTTTAATTGCTAGTGCGCTGAATGTGGTGGTAGCACAACGTTTAGTACGAAAAATTTGTGAACATTGTCGGCAGCCAGTGGAATTACACAAAGACGCGGAACAGGAAATTATTACCGAAATAAAACAAATGCCCAAGCGTTTTTTGCCCACCAATGTTAAATTATTTCCACCGTTTAAAGCGTTTAAAGGAGCGGGTTGTAATTATTGTGAGGGAACCGGTTATCATGGTAGAATTGCTATTAACGAAGTGTTAGAAAACACCAAAACACTTAGTAAAATTATTGGCGAAAAACAAGGGTCTGATAGCGCTGTTATGCAAGTTGAAGGAGAACGACAAGGTATGTTCACTTTACGGCAAGATGGTTTAATAAAAGTATTTCGTGGTTTAACTACTTTAGAAGAAGTGTGGAATGCCACTAAAACATAATTTAATCATATTACCATGGCAAATTTTACCTACACAGCCAAGTATCAAACCGGTCAAACAGTTAGTGGCACGGTAGAGGCTAATACGCTAAGTGATGCGCAACAATTATTACAAGATCGACAATTAATTGTTATAGCTGTAAAAGAACAACCGCAATCAATTTTAGTTAACACCATAAAAAGTTGGTTGGCACATGTGAGTGTAAAAGAGATAGCATTTTTTGCCCGACAATTTGCGGTATTAATTAATGCTTCTATTCCGGTGGTACGAGCGTTAAAAACTCTTACCAAACAAATTGATAATCCAACGTTTAAATTAGCGGTGGCTGATATTGCGGCTGCAGTAGAAGGCGGTGCTAAATTATCAGTAGCCATGGCGCGGTATCCAAAAATATTTGATCAATTTTTTGTAAACATGATTAAAGCCGGTGAAACCACTGGTCGTTTAGATAAAGTATTAGAGTATTTAGCTGAACAAAAAGAAAAAGATTACAGCTTAAAAAGTCGCATTCGTGGCGCCATGATTTATCCAATTGTGATTATCAGTGCTATGGTTGTGATTGGTGCTATTATGATGATTTATGTAGTGCCAAAATTGGCAGAAGTTATTACTCAAAGTGGTTCTGAATTACCCTGGACTACCAAAATTTTATTAAGTACTAGCTATATTTTAGCACATTATTGGTGGTTAATTTTATTTTTGTTAGCTTTGATTATTGTAGCAGTGGCGGCCTTTGCTAGAACTGACCAGGGGGCTTATTATTTAGATCAATGGAAGCTGAAAATTCCGGTGTTGGGGAAATTATATCAACAAATTGCGCTTACTCGTTTTGCCATTAGTTTATCTAGTTTATTATCCAGTGGTGTGCCAGTAACTAAATCGTTGGAAATTTCTGCTGATGTGGTAGATAATTTAGTATACCAAACATTAATTAGAAAAGCGGTTAAAGAAGTAGAAGGGGGCAATTCTATTGCTACAGTGTTTATGCATGATAAAAATATTCCAGTAATTATGCCACAAATGATGACGGTGGGAGAAGAAACTGGTAGGTTAGATGAAGTGTTAAATAAATTGGCGCAATTTTATACGCGAGAAGTTGATGGCATGTTAGCTACGTTAACCAGCTTAATTGAGCCGGTAGTTATTATTGCTCTTGGTATTGGTGCTGGTATTATGGTAACAGGAATTTTAATGCCAATCTATACGGCTAGTAGTAATATGCAGTAAAAATTGTCTTGAACTATGATTAGTTTGATTAAATGAAGACTATGAAAAAATCATAAAACGTGCTATAATTAGGGTATGAAATCTTCTAACATGTTGCAAAAAATGCCACGGCGGAAAACTTTGTTTTGGGATGTGGATCCAAAAACTATTAACCCAAAAAAACATGCTCGTTACGTTATTGAACGGATTATGGATTTTGGTACAGATAAAGAAGCTCGCTGGATGTGGCAGACTTACTCTCATACTCTGTTGGTCGATGTCGCTAAACAATCACGATCTTTACGAGACAAAACTCGTTTGTTATGGCTAGCACTAAGCAAAACATAATCTGGCATCTTAATAATATTCCAAAAAACACCAGACTGGCTTTGGAGTATTTATCAAACCAGTCTTGGTTAAAAGGCACTGATTGGTATTTAGCTGGTGGCACAGCCTTAACATTACAAGTAGGTCATCGTTTATCACTTGATCTTGATTTTTTTCTACCAAAAAAAGATTTTCGTACAACGGTGTTATTAAAACACTTTCCTGGAACTATCTGGCATACTGATGTAAATGAAGAAGGAACGGTGTACGGACGTTTATATAATGCTAAAATTAGTTTTATTGCCTATCCATTTTTTATTCCAGAGCAACCAGTTTTGTACTTTGGTAATGTGGCAATAGTGGATAAGCGTGATATTGCGGTAATGAAAATAATAGCTATTAGCCAACGTGGTAAAAAACGTGATTTTTTTGATTTGTATTGGTATTTACATCATTGTGAATCCCTGTTTGATATTATTTTACGTGTAGCAAGGCAATATCCTACGGTGGCACATGATTATCATCATATTATGAAAAGTTTAATGTATTTTGCAGATGCGGAAATTGATCCAATGCCTGAAATATTTTTTGATACTACCTGGGCGCAAGTAAAAAAATATTTTCAAAAAGAAATACCAGTTGTGACTAAGCGGATATTAAAATTAAATTAATTTGTATTATCAGCATTGTCAGTATTTTTCAGAATTCTCAGTGATTCAATAATCACAAAAATCATAGTTCAAGACCTTGCCCCCATTTTCCATATATGCTATAATGTGCACATAAATTAATTAATTAAACATTAGCCTATATCATACTTATGCAACAGCATAA
>Ga0172379_10003709_pt1 | contig 23858 bp, 25 predicted proteins | sample GrowelOW334metaG_FD_119756 | JGI IMG/M metagenome (GOLD analysis project Ga0172379, IMG submission 119756) | Groundwater microbial communities from an aquifer near a municipal landfill in Southern Ontario, Canada - Groundwater well OW334 metaG | ecosystem: Environmental > Aquatic > Deep...
GATCGTATCATTGATATTTTTCCTTCTCATCAACAACAACAGATTCGGCTTCAGGTTTCCATGACCTTAAAAGCTATTATTTCTCAACAACTAATTCCCAAAGAAAAAGGCGGTCGAATTGCTTGCCGAGAAATTTTGATTAATACACCGGCCATTGCTAATTTGATCAGAGAAAATAAAATCGCTCAGATAAAAACCGTGATTCAAACCAGCGCCAAAGAGGGGATGATTACTATGGATCAAGGCTTGATTAATCTTTTTAATCAAGGTTTGATCAGTAAAGAAACCGCCCAATCCCATATGTCCAGTCCGGATTTAGTAAATTAAAATTTTTTAAATAAACAAAAATAACAAAAATCAATCCCAAGCCAGGGGTTGATTTTTTATTGATTTCATGATATCTTATGGAAGTTACTTCCAAAATTAAATCATGGGACGTTACCCGTCCGCCACGCAAGCCGAGAAGTAGCTTTGGATTGCGAGGCGTTGCGGGCGGGGCTCAGTAGTAATATAATCTATGTATTATACGTATATTTTAAAAAGTGAAGTAGATAAAAAGTTATACGTAGGTTATTCAAATGATTTAATTAAAAGATTTAAGGAACACAACCAAGGCTTGGTAAAATCTACAAAAACAAGAAAGCCATTTAAGCTAGTCTATTATGAAGCTTGTTTGGACAAAAATAAAGCATTGGCAAGGGAAAAATATTTTAAGACTGGTTTTGGCCGAAGATTTTTAAATGGTAGAATCTAAACTTGGGACGTTACCCGTCCGCCACGCAAGCCGAGAAGTAGCTTTGGATTGCGAGGCGTTGCGGGCGGGGCTCAGTTGGTAGACTCGCCAGTTGGCGGACTCTTAAACAAACCACCACAAGAAAGTTTAATTAAAAATTTTACAAAATAATCATGGGACGTTAGCTCAGTTGGTAGAGCAGTTGCCTCTTAAGCAAACGGTCGGAGGTTCAAATCCTCCACGTCCCATCTTAAATTAATCAACGTGGAGTTTATCCCGCTTAAATTGCGCCCATAGCTTAATGGATAGAGCACTTGGCTTCGGACCAAGGGGTTGTAGGTTCGACTCCTACTGGGCGCAATTTGAGCAGGAAACTAAAAATAAGTACCAAGGCTGGATTTAATCTCTAAAATTAGGGATTTTTTTGTTTTTAAGGTATAATAAAAAAGGAGGAAAATATATGGAACAAAATGAAAACTTACAAAACACTTTTAAAATTTCATTAAACAACGACCTGATTAAAATTGAAATGACTAAAGGTGTTAATAATGTCACTGATAACGTTAAACAAGCCGAGTTAATCAGCCAAGGTTTGCAGGAAATTTTAAAAAACAACCAAAACCAAAAATTTAATTGTCTGGTTGATCTCACCTTATTGGGATTATCCGCCCACTATCCTTCACCTCAAGCCCGACAAATTTTTGCCAAAATGTTAGACTACGAACAAATTAAAAAAGTGGCCGTTTTGGTACCAAATTCTCTTTTGCAATCAATCATGAGATTTATCGTTACTATTTCCAGAAAAAAAGAAAGAATTGAATCTTTCCACAATCAATCAGACGCTTTAAAATGGCTGGCTGAAACCAAAACCGATTAATTTGAACTAAATTAAAACCCCGACTCACGTCGGGGTTTTTATTTTGAAGCTAGTAATTATTTTTTTAAGGCTTCTTTTAGATTTTTACCGGCTTTAAATTTCGGTACAACCACTGAAGGAATGTCAATTTTTTCAGAAGGATTTCTTGGGTTAACGCCGATTCGACCCTTACGAGTCCGAGCGGAAAAAGCACCAAAACCAGTTAAGGTTACTTCTTGGCCTTCTTTTAATTTATTAATGACGGTCTCAGTAAAAGTGTCAACAATGTCTTCGACTTCTTTTTTTGAAACTCCAACTTTTTCGCTGATGGCGTCGATTAATTCTACTTTGTTCATTTCTACCCCCTTTCTGACCGCAAAATGCGGATAAGGTTAAATTACTAATTAATTTTAAACTTGATAAAATTATGTTACTACACTTTGACTTTTCTGTCTATACGGCTAAAATTTATAACTTTCTTGGAGTGAGCGTCAATCTCTAAAAACACACCATTGACTGTAACTTCACCTTCCTCGGGAATTTCAATCGATGGCCCGGTACCGGCTAAAAACGACTGAATGATTGGTTCTTTTTTATCGCCAATGACCGAATCAGTGGCACCAACCATGCCTACGTCGGAAATATAAGCCGTCCCTTGGGGCAAAATTCTCAAATCAGCAGTTGGCACGTGAGTGTGAGTGCCTAAAACAGCTGAAACTCTACCGTCAACATACCAACCAAAGGCGACTTTTTCAGAAGTGGCTTCGGCGTGAAAATCAACAATGATTGCCGCCAAATTACTATTTTCAAACTTGGCCAAAATTTCATCAATTTTATGAAACGGACAATCAAAATTGTCTTTGATAAAAACCCGACCCATTAAATTGATAATTAAAACTGATTTTGAACCAACTTCAATTACTTTGTAGCCCGCGCCAGGAAAATCACCGATGTAATTAGCCGGTCGGATCAAAACCGAATTTGGCGCGTTTAATAATTTTTCCGCTTCCGGTTTGGACAAAACGTGATTGCCGGAAGTAAAAAAATCAATACCCGAGTCAATCATTTCCTGTAAAATCTTTGGCGACACGCCTAAACCGTGAGCTAAGTTTTCGGCGTTGGCAATTACCAAATCCGGCTCATATTCTTTTTTTAATTCCGGCAAAATTTGTTTGAGGCCGTTGCGGCCGATTTTACCGATGATGTCACCAAAAAATAATATTTTCATATCAAACCAATTCCAAAACGAGGCTGAGCCTCGTTTTGGAATTATTAATTTATCTAGCGTATTCAATGATTCTAGTTTCACGAATAACGGTTACTTTAATTTCGCCCGGATATCTCAATTCAGCTTCAATTTTTTTAGCAATTTCTTTGGCTAATTTCAATGAGGCTAAATCGTCCAATTCATCTGGCATAACAAAAACCCGAATTTCCCGACCGGCTTGAATGGCGTAAGCTTTTTCCACACCGGCAAAATTAGTCGCCACTTTTTCCAATTCATCCAAACGTTGTAAATACTGTTCATAAGTATCTTTTCTCGCACCGGGTCTGGCGCCAGAAATTGCATCAGCCACCTTAACGATGATTGCTTCTAAAGTTTTTGGACTGTCTTCATGGTGAGACTTGGCGATATAAGCAATTTCTTCGGGTAAACCAAATTTTTTCAAAATGTCGTAACCAATTTCCGGATGACTACCTTGAACTTCATGGTCAACCGCTTTACCAATATCATGCAGCAAACCGCCTTTTTTGGCAATCGCCACGTCAGCGCCCAAATCTTCAGCCAGCATCGCTGCCAAATTGGCAATTTCAATTGAATGCTGCAAAATATTTTGGCCATAGCTGGTCCGGTATTTTAAGCGGCCTAAAATCTGGACTAATTTCGGATCTAAACCGGTAATGCCCAATTCATACAAAGTATTTTCACCGGCTGTTTTGATTTCAGTGGCGATTTCTTTTTTGGCATTATTAATCGCTTCTTCAATTTTGACCGGATGAATTCGGCCGTCTAAAATTAATTTTTCCAAAGCTCTTTTGGCCACCTGCCGACGAATCGGTGAAAAGCCGGAAATAGTGATGGCTTGCGGAGTATCATCAACAATAATTTCCACACCGGTTAATCTCTCAACGGTTCTGATATTTCTGCCTTCGCGACCGATGATTCTGCCTTTCATTTCGTCAGACGGCAAATCAATTGTGGTTGTAGTACTTTCCGTGGCATGAGAAACCGCACAGCGCTGAATGGCCAAAGACAAAATTTCTTTGGCTTTTTTGTCCAACTCTTCATTGCCCTGATTAGTCAGTTTTTTGGTTCGAGCCAAAATATCTTCTTTGATATCGCGTTCAGTATTGTCTAATAAAACTTTTTTGGCTTCTTCCTGGGTCAAATTGGCGATTTTTTCCAATTTAGCCATTTGCTCTTCTTTGACTTTGCCAATTTCGGATTTAATCCGATCGATTTTTTCGGCTTTTTCCAAAAGTTCCTGTTTTTTATTTTCTAATTCCAAAAGCTTTTGATCAAAAAGCGATTCGCGATTTTCCAAACGCTTTTGGGCTCGTAATAAGTCCTGTTGGCGTTGGCGCTCTTCAATTTTGGCATCTTCAATGATTTTTAAAGCTCGATCGTTGGCCGCCAATAAAATTTCTTTTTGTTTGGCCTTGGCTTCATTGATTAAATTTTCAACTTTGGTTTCAATGGTATCTTTTCTTTTTACCGCCCACATCTTTCTGGTCTGATAACCAAAAGCAATGCCGCCGATAATGCCGCAAAAAAGCGCAATTGCCCAATAGATTGTTTGCATAAGTTTCTATCTCCTAAAAGACAGAGAACTAAGAGGTTTGATGTGTTTTACCAATTGGCCTAAAAAGGCTTTAGAGTAATAATTAGTCGGTTTAGCAAAAAAGACCAGCTAATTATTGAAGGCTAATTTTTCGAATGATAGATGTGATATTCTTTCGAAATAAATTAGTTAGGATGATGGAATCTAAGCAATTTTCGGCCAACTTTTATACTGATAATCAATCAAGTGACTTAATTCTCTATACTTCTGTTAGTTAAATAAGTCTGCATCTACTCTAGCATATTTATCGATTTTTGGCAAGAGTAATAAAATAATAAAATTCTACACCGGCAAATCATTTTTACTAAAAATTATTTAAAAAAATCCCCACAATTTAATTGCAGGGAAGGGCAAAGATCTCGTTTTTCACTTCGGCGGCTTAATGACTGTCAAATCAAGTCTGACATAGTCAGACTGTTCTTTTCGGGTGCTAATGGCACAAGTGGCCATAACTACCAAATTCTCACAAGCAGACTCGGAAAAAGACCAGCCAATCGCCGCACTCTGCGCAGCTAAGGTCTGACTGAAAAACCCATCCTTCGGTAAATTGGACATCTTCAAGGCTAGACGCAAAATGCCAAGCGGATAACCATTCTCGATCGGAACCAACCAAAAATCCCTCATCAAAAGCTGGAAAGACTTAAGGTCGTAAGGGAATTTTAATCTGTCCTGACCGTAATAGTATTCCGAATTTACGGCAAAGGCTCGCAAGTCATAAATCTTAACTTCGGCAGTCAAGACTTGGACACTCAGTCGGATTTTTTCCGGTCTCATAACGGCCTGATACCAGCCAAGTCCACGGCCAAAAGCCGCTTGACCACTGGCTGTAATTACAAATGGCCGGTAAAAAAACGGATTATCCGCCAAGTATTCTAACGCCTTACCAAAGCGTCGATCTCTTTGGTAGATTCGCCAGCTAGTCACTGTTTCCTCTGGCGTCTCACACAAACTTTCTGCCGCCAAATATACCTGCTGTTCAAACCGCTGATCTTCTAACCTTTCCGACATGGCTCAATCCTCCTGGATTATTTTGGCCGACATGGCCTCAACCATTGTTTTGTCGCCCTTAGCGACAACTGACTCACCGTAAGCCAGTTTTAAAACTTATAATACTCCTAAAAAAAAGTCAATCTCACTTTTAAAGTAAAAAAAGAGGGGAGACTTCATTTAAAGTTCCCCTTGGTAGTGTGCGGCTGATTTTGGCCTACTGTTGCGGCCCGCCGCCGATCATCTGCTCAGCCCAGGGACAGGGCTTAATATGACACGTTGGCGGTTGGAAACCGTCAAAGACATAGAGCCCGCCCTGCCCGCAGCCCGGTGACGTATTGGCGGCAATCTTAGCCTCAAAAAACGCCGCCGGATCCTCATTCATCTTTTTGATTTCTGCTAAACCCCACATGATGCTTTCCTCCTTGAACGGTCCACCAGACTTAGCTACAAGAACAGCTACGGTGTCAGGAAGTCGCAGACTCCATAAGGTAAGTGAGGACTTACTGCTTTCCGGTCAAGAAATTTCTTGAGGTTGGCCCAATCAAGATTGAACTGTTCCTCTCCGACCTCCTGGCGTTGCCGGGCAACTACCGCCGCCTTGGCTTTTTGCGTTTTGGCAGCCTGATATTCATAACGAAATTCGGGGTAAGTCATTGCAGTTTCCTCCTGTTGGACCAACTCGATTTAGGCGCACTAGACACTAAGACAAAGATCGAAAAAAGCTAACCTTCTTGCCTGCCCGCCGGTTGGGGACTGGCGGACAAGGCGGGGGGAAAAGATTAGCTTTTTTCGACTAAAAAAACTCTTTGGGCAAGAGTCTTTCTAATCCTTGTTATCTTCCCCTAATTTATCCGCCAAAGCCAAAAGGGCGTAGGCGGATGGGCTGGATTTAGCACTCTGTCACCCCGATTTATCGAGACCGAGTTGCTGGCTACTATTGGGCCAGTACCCTTAGCAAGTAGCACTCTTGATAACCTCTCAGTTGTAATGATATAAGTATCTTAGCAAATCTAAATAAAGTGTCAAGTGCTAAAAACCCCACCAAAAAGCGGGGCTTTGTTTTAAGGCTGTCTTTGTTTATTTGATAATTTTATCAATAATCCCGTATTTTTTAGCTTCTTCGGAATTCATAAAATAATCGCGGTCGGTATCTTGCTCGATTTTTTTGACTGACTGACCGGTATGGGAAGCTAAAATCTGATTCATTCGTTCTTTAATTCTTAAAATGTGCTCAGCCCGAATTTTGATATCGGCCGCTTGACCTTCGGCGCCGCCCATGACTTGATGTAACATGATTTCCGAATTTGGCAAAGCGATTCTTTTACCTTTGGCACCGGCTGCCAAAATAACTGCTCCCATTGACGCTGCCATACCAATACAAATTGTCATCACGTCGGCTTTCACATATTGCATCGTATCATAAACTGCCAAACCGGCGGTAACCGAACCGCCCGGACTATTGATATATAGCTTGATGTCTTTTTTACCGTCTTCACTGTCTAAAAACAAAAGCTGGGCAATAACGGTGTTGGCCACAGCATCATCAATTGGCGAACCCAAAAAAATAATGCGTTCTTTAAGCAAGCGGGAATAAATGTCATACGCCCGTTCGCCAAAATTTGATTTTTCAATGACGGTTGGAATGAGATACATAATTTTGCAGTTAAAAAATTAAAAAAATAAGAAAGCAAGAAATTAAAACTCGATGAATTCTTAATTTCTCGACCTAGACAATCTGCCAAAACCCTTTTTCGGTACTAATTAGTCGGCCATTGAGTTTAAAGCCGGCGGCTTTTTTGTGACCACCACCACCTAACATTTTAGCCAATTCCGAGACATCAATCAACTCCTCGTTGGTGCGCAAACTACCTTTGATTATGTCATCTGACTGCTGCTCTAAAATTAAAACCGCTTTAACCCCGGCTAAATTATTCAAAAAATTGGCCACACCTTTGGTAATTTCAGCACCAAACTCAACATATTCCAAGTCATCTTTGGTAATAGCCACAAAAGCCACTCCCAGTTTGGCGTTATAACTTAATCTGGTTAAAATTTTTCCCCAAACCTGCAAAGCGTCAACGGTTTTATTGCGTAAAATTGAATCACTGACCTGGGGCAATAAAGCGCCGGCGCGCAAAAGATCAGAAGTAATTTCCAGTGACCGGTCGTTGGTATTAGGATTGGTAAAATTATAAGTATCATAAATAATTCCCGCCAATAAAGCCGTGGCTTGTTTGGCAGAAATTCTTACGCGTAAAGTTTTAAAAAACTGAAAAATAATTTGCGTGGTGGAAACGGCGTTTGAATCAACTAAATTAATTGTGCCAAAATTTCGATTGGTATTGTGATGATCAATATTGATAATCAACGGCAGCGGCAAAAACTGCGGCAAAACTTGGTCAACTCCGGCATAGCGCAAATCGCCCGAATCCAAAACCACAATTAAATCATATTGCTGAGCCAGGATATACTTTGGATCGGTGATAATTGGTTCATAATCAGTCAGCCAGGCTAAATTACTGTCGGGCTGATCAACACAAAATTTATCATGAGTTTTACCAAGACTTTCCAGCCAAAGCCCAAAAGCCACTAAGCTGCCCAAAGCATCCGCATCCGGCCGGGGATGGGCAATCAATAAAATATTTTGCGCTTCACTGATTTGTTGATAAATTTTTTGACTAATTGCGGTAAAATCCATTACGGCTCAAACGTTTATGATTAAAATTGGCTAGCCAAAACCATTTTGATTTTAAAATGGCACCGCTAGGTGCCAGATTCAAACTGCTTTAGACATAGCCAACTATTTTAGCCTTCTTTTCTGATTCGGTCAAGTAGGGCTTCAATATCGGCAGCTTTGGCTTCGGTGTCGTCAATGGCAAAGAAAAGCCGAGGTAAAGGCCGCATGGTTAATTTTTTGTTCAGCAAAAACTGTAAATGCCCGGCATTGGCTTTTAATTTTTCCAGGACTTTTTTAATATATTTAGTTGGCATGACCGAAAGCCAAACTTTGGCGTGCCGTAAATCTTTTGAAGTTTCCACTTTGATAATTGTCACCAAACAATCACTGGGAAACTCCATTTCGGTCAAAAGCAATTGACTCAATTCGTGCCGGACTAATTCATTAATTTGATCAATTCGATGGGACATGACAAATAGAATAATTAAGCTAATTTTTTGGCTTTAACTTCTTCCTGGTAAACTTCTAAAATGTCCCCAGGTAAAACCACCGGTTTACCCTCAAATTTCAAACCGCATTCTTTGCCCTGAGGTATTTCGTTAACTGCTACTTTATTAATCTGTAATTGAGTAATATAGCCGCTGCCGATTTTTCTTTTGTCGCGTAAAACATCAGCTTTGCTGTTTGGTAAAATCCGACCCTTGGTCACGCTACCGCCGATAATGATTGAATCTGATTCTTTACGGAAAATGGCTAAAACTTTCAGCCGACCAAGTTCGGTCTTTAAGACTTCTGGCGCCAAAAGTTTTTCCAAACGTTTTTTTACTTCATCCAGTAAATGGTAAATAACTTCATAATTTTTAATTTCAACTTTTTTTTCTTTGGCCATGTTCTCGGCCGCTAAAGTCATTTTGACGTGAAAGCCTAAAATCAAAGCATTGGCTGATTCCGCTCGTAAAATATCGCCTTCGGTAATATTGCCTAAACCTCTAATAATAATATTAACTGCCACCTCCGGGCTGCTTAATTTATTTAAAGAAGCAATAATCGCTTCCAGTGAGCCCAAAACATCAGCGCGTAAAATTAGATTCAAAGAAACCGTACCGGCTTGACTGTCACTACTTGCCTCCATTGGTTTACTGTAATCAACGGCTTGCTGATTAAGTTGATATTTACTCATTTTCTTTTTTTTATCAATCTCTTCTGCCACTTGCAAAATATCACCAACCGAAGCGGCCGCTTTCAAACCTAAAACTTTAACCGGCATCGAAGGACCCGCTGCCAAAACATCTTCACCGCGAAAATTTTTCATCGCTCGAATTTTACCGTAAAAAATTCCGGAGATTTCCACCAAGTCACCAAGATGCAAAGTCCCAGCTTGAATCAAAATTGTCGCTACCGGACCTTCACCGCGGTTAATTCTTGATTCAATCACCGTGCCGACAGCGGCTTTATCCGGGTTAGCCATAATATTTTCTTTTTCGGTTTCTGCCACCAGCAAAATCATATCTAATAAATCATCAATACCTAAACCAGCTTTGGCAGAAATTGGCACACAAATGGTTTTGCCGCCCCATTCTTCCGGCGTTAAATTCAAAGCCGCCAAATCCTGTTTAACTCTTTCGACATTGGCGTCGGGCTTATCAATTTTATTAATCGCCACAATCATCGGCAAACCGACAGAATTAATGATTTTAATTGATTCTTTAGTTTGCGGTTGGATACTGTCATCGGCAGCAATTACCAAAATCGCAATATCGGCTACTCTGGCGCCGCGCGAACGCATGGTGGTAAAAGCTTCGTGGCCTGGCGTATCAATAAAAGTGATTTTGCGTTTAGCAAAATCATCCCGAGTATCACGAGGGATCCCTCCCTTTGGTTTGGATGGTTGTTCTCCTTTAGGACGGACAACCACCTGATAAGCGCCAATATGTTGAGTAATGCCGCCACTTTCACCGGCAACCACATCAGTTTTTCTGATTGCATCAAGCAGTTTGGTTTTACCGTGATCAACGTGACCCATGACAACTACCACCGGTGCGCGTTCCTGTAATTTTGTTTGATCGGTTTCGGCTAATAAATTTTCTAATTTCTCAGAAGTGGTTTTTTCATTTTCCACAGCGGTTGCTGTATCAGCAATTACTTCATAGCCTAATTCCTGACCAACAATTGAAGCGGTATCAAAATCAATTTCTTCATTCATGGAAGATAAAACGCCATTTTTCATTAATTCGGCCATAACCTTGGACAAAGGCAAATGCAATTTTTCGGCAAAATCTTTTACCCGAATCACGTGAGCAATCGCAATGGTTTTTTTATCTTCCGCTTTTTTAACCAAAGCTTCTTCAATAATTTTTTCAGCCGGACTGGTTTTGGCTTTATATTCGGCCAAAAGTCTTGACCAACTTTCAACAATTTTTTGCGCCTGGCGATCATCAATTTTAATCGCTCTTTTGCCAATATCAAAACCAACTGTTGGTAATATTTCCAACAGCTCTTTGCTGGATATTTTTAGTTTTCTCGCTAATTCACTGACATTCATAATTTATTTTCTTCCTATTCGATAGCTACTACCCAAAGGTTAAAGAGGCTATAAGAGGATCGCCCCTCACCTTTAGCTTTTATTTAATCAAAAAACAATATTATTATGCCGCTGCTAAAGGCCACGGGCGGAATCGAACCGCCGATAAAGGTTTTGCAGACCTCTGCCTTACCACTTGGCTACGTGGCCTTTAGCAGCGGCTAATAGTTATAAATAACTTTTCAAACAAACACCATAATAAGGTGAGGGGTTGCAGACCTTTGCCTTAATACTTGCCTGCCCGCCTTTGGCGGGGCTACGTGGCTCTAATATATCATTTAAAATAATAAAACCTTTGACAGAGAAGTAAGACTAAACTTCTCAGTAGACTGATTTAGTGTAACAGAAAAGCCTTAATAAATCAAGCTGAAAAGATTACTATTTTGGCTAAAAAAATTACAAAGCAATCTTGAATAAAAAAAAGGCTGCCGAAAAAATCAACAGCAGCCGACTTGTTGTGTCTGCGCCCGAGTCGCCTCTATCCTTTGAATGAGAATTGCGGCATCCTCTGGCGGCATTTTGAAAGAGTCTGAAGGCATGCGCTGGGTGTATTCGCGGCGGCGCAAACCAACTCCCTGCGGTTCGCAATGGCACCAAAACAACTCGTTCGGAATTCGGACATTACCATCAAAATAGGCCACCACTTCGCGCGGGCTGATTTGCAAACGATCGGCGATTTCTTGCCCATCTACCCAGCCTTCGGGAATGTTTTTGTAACCTTCGTGCCAGTTACAGGGGTGCGATGCCCACTGCCAACCAGTGGCTTGATACTCTTCAGTATGGACAAACGGCTCCCAAATTTCGGAAAAACCCTCGTCCAACTTCTGGCGATATGCCTGGTATTCGCCTTGCCAGACCAGCTGTGTTTCGCCCCCTTTCGTCAAAGAGCGCCAGACTTTAATCAGCGGCCAACGCGGATCCTGCCGCGCAGCAATGACTTTCTGTGCCTCGTCCCACCACTGAGCATAGCTCCAGTACAGAGCAAACAGCCCCCGTTCGCCGGTATGGTCAATGTAAACAACTAGTTCACCTTTGACCGGCGGGCGATAAAGGTGGCCTGCCTGGTATTCGGGCGGGGCATAATCGCCCGTAGCCGAACCGTCCAAACGAAGTTCACCGATCCACTCCGTTAGACAGGTAAAATAGCGGCCATGCAAAAAAACATCCGGCCCGCCTTCGTCAGGGCAAATGAAGCCCCAACCTTTATCTCGATGAAAACACTTGATCCTGCCCCGTTTTACTTGAGACATTGGATCGACCTCCATTGGTTGTTATCGACAAACTAGCAGAACCATTCTGCAGCCTGACTCGACAAAATAGCCTAACATAAATACTAAAAAAAATCAACCCCACCTAGCTGGGCGGGATTGACTTTTTGGGCTGAAAAAATTAATTTTTATTGTTTTTATTCAACGATTTCAATTTTAGCATAAACAATGCCAAAACGAACAGCATCATTATAACTGCGAAACCAAACATCGGCGCGATAATGATAGCGGGCATTCATTCTGTCCTGAACAATAAAGATTCGGTCACCAAAATATTCAGGAATTCTGACCTTGGTACCAAACTTTAAAAAGTTGGCCGCAATGGCGTTTTCTTCATTGTGCTCACACAAATTATAGCCATTAGCCGTGGTACAAGGATCACTATCGGTTTGGCCAACCGTGCTGGAATAAGCAGTTATTGGCACATTTTCATAGGTTTTAACCACCTTAACCTCTTTGGCCGGCTCAAGTGCTATTTTAACTTTTGGAGCCTCTTTTTCGCTTAAATTAGCCTCTGGCTGGGTTGATTCAACCTTAACTGGCTTTAATAGATTAACCTTGCTATTACTGGCCAAAGCTGGGTTTTCAGCCGCTTTAATGACAAAATTTGGCTTAATAATGCTATTTTTTGGCTCAGCAGCCACCGCATAGTGAGGGAAGACAAGCTCAAAAACCAGCACTAAAAGCACGGTAATTTCAGTTTTTCGCGAATTGATTGTTTTGATAAAATCCATAGTTGGTTTAAATAAAAACTTCCCAGTTTTGGAAAGTTAATCATCTTAGCACATAACCCTATTTTTGTCAATATCAAGTGTCAAGTCAAAAAAAAGACCTCTCAAAAAAATGAGAGGTTCACAATGTTCATTTAGGCAGATATTACCTGCCAATTAAGGGTCTGGCCACCCAGAAACAGCCTGACTGGGCCGATCCGTTTGGGAACTTTGTAAGGTTCCCGGACCAACTGAATGGTTGCCGTGTTTCGGGTTAAGCCGAAATACTCAGCAAAGTAACGACTGGCAAAGTTATCCAGCCGATCCAAAGCCTTGGCCGCCTCAAACACGTGAGCGTAAACTGCCATAGCAACCGGACCACAGTAACAGCCGGCTTTGGGCTGATTTTTCGGATTTTTACTGCGGCGTTTCAGCCACCAAGGATGAGGGGCGCTATCGGTGCCCAGCCAAATCCAGTCAAACCCGGACGTGGTGTAGCGGACTATGGCTTCCTGATCAGCTTCCTGCTTAGCCGGCGGCTTGCAGAAATTATCAGGGAAAATCACCAATCCATTGGTACTAAATACCTTAGCCGCTGTCAGCACCAGATGATGTGGCGTGACTGTCGCGCCAATGCGGATGCCACTTGATCTGGCTGACTCAATAAAGCCAAACATCGCAGCCGAACTGACGTGTTCAATCACGATTCGCAAGTTAGGGAACTTGCTAATGATATCAGTCAGTACGGCAATGAACGCCTGCTCAGCATAGAGCGAGTCAACTCCGGGCATTTCAGCGTGCACGCGCAAGGGAAAACCTAAGCGCTGCATTTCGGCAAAGACTGGATAGAGATCCTTGAAGTTGCTCACACCGCCCTCAGAGCCGGTGGTAACGCCATCAGGATACAGTTTTCCAGCCAAAACTTTGGCTTTCTTGAATTCACCAATCATTGCCGGCGTCGTACGCGGAGTAATCCGTACCGTCATCAGCGGCTGAAAGTTGGCGATTTGGAAAGCATCAAGGACAGTTTGGATTTCGCCGCGGTATTGCCGCACATGATCAACGGTCGACACCCGGCCATGCATCAAGTTGGGCTCAATGACTGCCCGAGCAAAGACTTTTGCCTCAGGCGGCAAAACCCAACTCAGCAAGTCGTGATAACTCTCCTCACGGCCATGGAAATGACCGTCGTCTGGTGCTGTTAAAACAATGGTTTTCTTTCCCACAATTTTACCCTCCAAGCCGTGTTGTGTTGTAACTAAAAACACTCAAATCATGCCGGTTTTTAGCTTAGTATATCCAATAATTATTGTCAATTTCGTCAAGCGATAATTATTTTTAATTATTTTTTTAAAAAGTGCTATAATGAATTTTTAATCATTACTTTAACTAAATGACCAAACTACAAGAAGTCTTTAACAAAGTCCAGGATACCAAAAGAAAGCAAAGAGAATTAAAAAGATCTTACCGCGATAGCTTGGAAGGCTCTGAACAATATCAAAATATTATTGATCAAATAAATATCTTAAAAGAAAAGAAAAAAGCCATTGAAGAAACTTTTAAAAAAGAATTTCCCCAACTGGAAAGATTAAAAAATGACATTGAAAGTGACAATGAAATTCTAAGCGATTTGACCATCAATTGCATGATTAAAGGCGAGCCGGTTGAAATTATGGACGAATACAATAACCAATATCAACCAATTCTCAACGTCCGATTTAAAAAAATCTAAGCCAACTAAAAAACCGCAAAGACGCCTAGTGATGCATTCCTGCGGTTTTTTTAATATAATTTAAATTTATAGTTGACAAATTAACAAAAATATGCTAATATATATTAACTCGACTTTTGTTATGCGTAAAAACAAAAGAGAGTAAAGGCAGTAAACGAAGGAGAGACATCGTGAAAGTGAAAAATGAACACATCGGACTTGTTGTACTTCTCGCAGTTTTGGCCGCACTATTTCTCGTCTATGATCTGTGGCTGGTATTCACCCGCACGATCGATGGTAGCCACATACCGTTTTTGTTCCCGATACTGCTGGGCGCATTTGCCATCGTCCTGTATAAACACGGACGACCGGCCAACGAGCCAAAAAGTGAGCGCGACGCCTAGCGTCGCTAACCGAGCTTAAGCATCTCGTAAAACTGCTTTCTTTTTTTACAAAAATTATTTTTTGATTATTTTAAAAACAAACAAATTGTAATTTCGATGATTGGATTTTTTCTTTTTAATTTCAACTATTTTAAAACCATATTTTTTTGTCAATTCAAACGGCAAATTCAAATCAATGTCGGCAAAATCCGCCCAACCAAAAAATATCGTGCCATTTTTGTTTAAATAATCACCAACTTCGGCAAAAAATCGTTTTTTCATTTTATTATTAAAATCCCAAAACATTTTGCCGGTGTCATTTTTAGCTTGGTAGGGCGAATAGGGGGGATTGCAAACAATCACATTAAATTTGCCTTTTACTTTTTCAAATAAATCCGATTGCAAAAATTTTAAATTTTTTATTTGATAGCGCTTGGCATTAGCCTGACTGTTTTTAACTGCCATTTTATTGATATCAACTCCCATTCCGCTTTTGGCTTTTTGGGCAAGCATTATTGAAATCACCCCACAGCCGCAGCCAATTTCTAAAAATGTTTGACTGGGTAAAATTTTTACCGTTTGGGCCATTAGTTCCGTATCGGTTGATGCTTTATAAACGGTTTTAAAAATTTTAATATCAAAACCACAACTATTTTTTTCAATGGTTTTAGCATTTTGCCGTTCTTCAAAATACTTTGCCTGAGAAGTTTTAGCTTTAAATTGGCTTGGTTTAATCTTTTTTATCATGTCTAAATATTAACAAATAAAGATATTTAAAACCAGCCCCGACAATCGGAGCTGGTTTGAATTTATTTTTGGTTTAATCATTTTTTCCAAATATGTTTGGCTAGCTGCCAGCCATATTTTGCTACCACCAATAAAATGAAAAAATAGACTGCATACTGGAAAAGGTAAAATAACAAAGCAATCAAATTAATGGTGATATCCTGAGCCACGCGATTAATGTCACGGACAAATTCTTTAATTGCTGCCTGCCAAGAGTCTCTTAGGCTGACAAAGTCAACATATTTATCTTCGGCAATATTGACGTAAAAATAAGTGTACTCCAGTCGATCAAGCTGATCGGATTTTGAACGATTCAATAAATCAATTTGCTCGTTAATATTAATTCGCTCCTGAGTCAAACGTTCAATAATATTGATTTTACTGTCAATAATTTTTGCCAAACTCGCCGCATCCTGAGTCCTGGTCGCCAAAGCTGTAATTTCATCATAAGACTTAATGGCGCTATCCAAAGTTTCATTGATTGATTGTTTCTTTTTTTCCAAAATTTCCAGTTGGCCGGTATAATCATCAACTAATTTTTTAATCGTGTAAGTGCTTTGCGATAATTCCTTTGGCTTTAAAGACTTAATCGTGCTTAAAATTTCTTCAACGTTTTGGTTTTTAACTTTGAAGGTGAAATAACAATTTTTTTCGGACTGGTTGGCATTTTCAAAAATAACATAGTCTTTAGCCTTCAAACCGATAAATATGGCGCAAGTTTTTTCCAGTTGGCGCGTTTTAATCGTGCTGTTGTATTCAGTCACTTCAAACTCTTCGGCTTTGTCGCCCACAGTGCCCTGTCTTGGGGCAATTGTCGGTGAAGTAACGACGTTTCTAATCGATAAACCGGCAGTGCTGCCCATCATGCCGTAGCCGGCAGATTTGCTACTGGCAACTTGAGCCATGTCATAAGACTCAGACTGATTAAAAACCGCCAGGTCTTTCAAGCCGTTATTGCCAATCAATGAATTAAACGAAGAACCTAAAAGACGAAAAACCAAAGCCAGCAAAATAATTGCCGCCAAAATTAAACCGGCAATTTTTAAAATGGTTGCCGGGCTTAGATTCCATTTTTTTAAAAAATCAAAATTTCCCATAGTGTTCAATTTTTTAATAAATTAGTATAAAAATTAAATTATTTTTTTAATAAATATTTTTTACCCAGCCAAACCAATAGGGCAGTGCTGCCAAAACTCAAGGCTAAATCGAAGGCTAAATTACCAATTCCACCTAGCGGACTTGAATTTAGCATATCACCGCCAAAATGAAACTGCCAGCCCTGAGTAATTAATTGCCAAACAGGCAAAGTTTTAACCTGATTAGCTTCGGCCAGTGTCTCAACCGTTTTATTCAGACTTAAATAAGGATACGGCCAACCATAATAGCGGCTGGCAGAAAACATGCAGCAAATATCAGAATAGGAAAATAGGGAAGTGCCCAAGAAAAAAATTAAACCTAAACTAAAAATTAGTAAATACTTTTTTATGATTTTTTTATTCATACTTTACTAAATATTGAACAGCCAATTTAACTTGTTTTCTAAAACCTGTCTGGGTATTAATAATTTTAATATTATATTTTTTACTTTCTTTAACAAAATATTGGGAATAATTTTTAATCATTAGACCCATTTTTTGGTAAGTTTCTGGGTTTTTAGTATTTTTAATAAACCAATCTTTTTTAAATTTATTTTTCAAAGCGCCCAAAACAATGGCTTTGAGATCGGTTCTAACAACGATAATTCCTTTAACCTCGGTAAACTCTTTTTTTAATTGTGAAATTAGTTTAGGATGGATTTGATGACCTTCAATAATCAAACCGTGCTCTTCTTGAATAGCACACTTGGCCATAATTTTAATCGCTTGCCAGCTGGTTTCTGACTGTTTGATATAAACATCCGTTATGTTTTTTGTAGAATATTTTTCATACATTAAATCATTGCTCAATTTAGTCTCTTTACGAATAACCCCTTTGGGAAAAAGTTTTGGCAAATCCTGTTTTGACACATATGCAGCAACAACACTTTCAATTGTGTCAGCCGAAATCCAAGAAGTTTTTAGCTTCCTTGATAGTTGTTTTGCAATTGTCGTTTTGCCACATCTGGGAGCGCCACCAATAAGATAAATCATATAAACTTATTATACCCCGCCCAAGGCAGGTAAGCAAAAAACCGCCTCTTCGGCGATTTCTTAGTTGGAGCACCTTATTGCCTGCCCGCCTTTGGCGGGGATGATATTAGAATTGAAATTTATAAAAATTAAAAATAATCATTTTACTCTTTTTCAACCCGGTCAACCATAAACTTCACTGCTTCAACCATATTAATTGCGTTTATCTCTATTTCCGGATGCCTATTCTTAAAAACCCTAAAAATTTCATCAGCAAACGCTTGGCCAATCATCGAAACCTTATCAAAATCCAAAATAACTGATTTAAATTTCTCTAACCCTGACAAAACTCTTCTGGCCTGTGAACGCGAGATATGGATACCTCCGATTGTGTATAATTTTATTTTTACCTCCGTCTTATCAAAACCGTAGCTATCATAACCATGGGCAGTGCCCGTATACTTTTTAAAAATATCATTCAAATGTCGACTTGAATCCATACTGATAGAAAAAGTGACACTTGTCCCTCTTTTTATTTTTTCTAGCTTGTTTAAAAAAACATCATTTTTTATGTTATCAAATATCAGTTGATAACTAAAGCTATCTAGAATAAGGACATCGGCAACCTTAGAAGTAAAAAAAATCCCTTCCCCACTATGCACATGCGGAGCAGTTGTGGTTTTGCCTTTCAAAATATCCTGAATAGCCTCAAGCTCTGATTTTAATTTTCGACTTTTCATTACATTTTTATACACCCCAATACCATAGTCATTGACTATAAAAAATAAGCGTTTACTGTCCAACGCAACTATTACATTTATATACTTAGATTGAGAATGTTCAATGGCATTATTGAACATTTCTGAAAAAGCATAGTGAAAAATACTGTAAATGTTCTCCCTAGATTTTTTTAATCTAGCTAATAATGGCAAATGATTCTCAATCTCAGCTATGATTCTATGCTCTTCTAAATTTTTATTAATAAACTTTTTGGCAAAATAATTAGTGATTACTTCAGGATTTTTTTGGATTGCTTTTTTGGTTACATAAAAAGAATTTCTAGTAGACCCTATTTTTTGAAGTTTACCGGAACTAACCCAGCTTCTTAATAGGGAAGTAGCATATTGTCTGGATATATTAAATTTTTTTGCCAGTTCTTTAGATTTTATCCGACCAGCTGCCTCAATAAATTTTAATATTTGTCCTTTGTCTTTCATATAATTAATTGTAAACTAATTGTAAACATTCATATAATTAATTGTAAACTAATTGTAAATATTTGTCAACCCTTTAAATAACAATTTAGTTTACACCAAAAAACCGCCTCTAGGGCGATTTTTGCATGGAGAACCTTATTGCCTGCCCGCCTTTGGCGGGTATGATGTTAGAACTGATATAACCCAAATAAGTTCAGGGATTTAAAGAAGGTCGAGATAATGCTAGCTAGTCCCATTAAGTATCCTTGACATTTCAGTATTAATTTGATACATTAACCAGTTCTCGCAAGAAGTGAGGGCCGCACTGATCCCCATAGGGAAGTGCGCAAATCTTTGAGCTCCCATAGGAGCAAGGAGGAGTAGAGAAATGAATGACAAGAGAGTAGTCAGAGTTGGAAGAAGAATCTCGTTATTTGTTGAGGTGCTTGGGAGGGTGCTTCGCGAACGAATGCAACTCAACATTGTCGAGCATGAACACTGGGAATTTGTGGTTGGCAATTCCACCACACTGAAGTACTTCGGTATGGAAACGCCCGATCCAGAAGCCTCCCAAAATGCTTGGCAAGACTTTGATCGGCAATGGGGCAATCAGGTAGCTCATACCTTTGCGATCGGAGCAGCTCAAGTATTCAAACCAGTCTCCCCAAAACCACTGCCAATTGAAATCAGGGCGCACCTTCAATATGTCCATCCGAATCGAGACGATGGCGACTGGTTATTGGTTTCGGTTTGGGTACAATACCCAGACGGTGAAATCAATCGTGGTACGTTTTCGTGCGATAATCACGGCGGGGTGATCGATCCATACGAAAACGACAAAACGCCTTTACTGCCACCCGAAGCTATTGCCTTCAGGGTTGCTCCAATGGCATAACAAAAAATGATGGAACACTACAAGGAGTCTAATCAACTCCTTCTTTTTTTAAATCATAAAACCGACCTTTTAAGTCGGCCTTATATTGGAGCGGGTAACCCCGCACCTAGCTATGCTCATTGCGAGGCAGGGGGGAAAGTCTTTACCATGGCCGCATTTTTATATTTAATAAAGGTGATAGAGAACCATTATTTATTTTATTCTGCTAGCGGGTAGCGGGAATCCCCGCCAGAGGCGGGTCCGCCTTTTTTATAATCTATAGTGGCGGAGAACCCTACTTGATTTTATCCTAAAAGCGGGTAAGGGGAGTTGAACCCCTATCTTGAGTTTGGAAAACTCACATAATAGCCGTTATACTATACCCGCACGTTTAATTTTAACCTCTGACAGTTTGGATGAAATCTTTCAGTTCTCCGGATTTGGTTTGTTTTTTAATCCCGCCAATAAATGCTTTGGCGTTTTTTCTTACCTCAGCTGCCGGCAAATCGGTATTGCCATAAAAATCCGCTAAAATTTTCTCTCCCATTTGGGCTAAAACTTCAATGCCTTGTCGGTAATCAGTCACTTGGTAGCCATTTTCGGCTTTAACAATAATGCCCCGAGTCATCAATTCGCTAATAACTGCCGCACCGGTGTAATAATATCTTTCACCACCGCTACCTTTTTCACTTGATTCATGAGCTAAGTAATGACAAATCGCTCCGAGTTTAGCGGTAAATTGTTGTTTAGCCAATTTTTCAGCTTGATCCGGTTTTAATTCCGATAATTTTTTATTCAAAACTGCCATGCCAACGGTCTCGGCTTTTAGCTCTTCTAAAATATTTGATTCCGAACTGCGACCGATTCTTTTTCGAACATTTTTGTCATCTTCAAATAAAACGCTATGACCAACTTCATGCAAAACCGCTTCATGATTGGCAGCAATTTTGTAAGCTTCTAAATCAACCGGTAAATCCGTAAAAGTTTGACTCAAAACCGGAAATTCTTTATTGGCTGCCAGTTCACGCATCACATTAGTATGGGAAAGAATCGATTTCTCACCGCTTTCGGCTGGCGTCATATAATAATTATTTGGCCCAAAAGCAAACGGCTGAACATTCAAAACCACGGCCGGCACTTGATAATCATCAGCTAAAGAATCTTTTCTTTGATCAATTATTGCTTGAGCAATTGGTCGATAGCCATTATAAAATTCACCAAGCTCCTGAGTGTCTTTGGTTTGAAAACCTAAGCGCATTTCAATATCAACTTTATTGGCTTCGCCGGCAACCGCTGAACAACCTTGAGGGATAAGCATGATCGGACAACCGTCAACAGCCAGTTGATTGGTTTTTTCATACAAATCAGACCAAATTTTATCCAATTCTTTTGGTGAAACGCTTTTTGATCCGTAAACTGCCGCCACTTGCCTTAGGTAGTCCGGTAAAGCCAAATAGCTTTCCGGCAATTTTTTAGCTGCAATCATTTTTTCGGTGCGATCGGCTAAAACTTCCAGCCGCTTAACAATCTTTGGCCATTCATAAACGAAAACATCGCCATAAGTTTTTGAATCCGGTTTGCCATTTTCAGCCCCAGAATCAATATCGTATAAATACCCAGCACCGGTTTTATCACCCAAAGGAGTTTCTTGTGAACCACCCGGTGCGTCAGCTAATTCAATTTGTTTGACATGAGCCTGATCAAAATATTTTCCCAATAAACCGGCGGAATCCAAAAGTAAATTTAATTCTTCCAAACTCACCCCCATTTTTTCAAAATTATCTGGCTGCAAATCTTTAGCCCATTTTCTTAATAAAACAACTGAAGCCAGCTGACGTTCCGAAGAAGCTAAAACCAACGTCCGCCAAGCCTCAGGCGCTACTTTTCTTAAATTTTCCAAAACTCCAAGTTGTTGTTGTTCTAAATTGCCTGCCAAAATATTTGAATCGGCTAAAATTTTTTTGACTTCATTATATTCTTCGGTATCAGGAATTTTTTCTAACCAGCCAGGAATTTGTTTTTGTAAAACTTCATTAGCCCCGCCAGACCAACGCTTGGTAACTGTACTTTTTGCCCCAGCAAATAAATCTTCCAGACTTTCTAAATTATCAGGCAATTGTGGCCAGCCTTCGGTCTCAACTGTTGATTTAAGTTGATCTCTGATTTCCCGACTCGTATCAATATACTCGGGTAAATCTTGAATTTTTAAAACATCCAACCGATTGGTTGAATCAGGATTAAAATTTTGGCCGAACTTTGGTCCTTTTTCCATATCTTTGTTTATTAGACAAAAATTATTTTGGCCTCACTTTTCAGCTTGGTCGGGGTAGCCGGACTTGAACCGGCGGCCTCCTGCTCCCAAAGCAGGCGCTCTAGCCAACTGAGCCATACCCCGATAAATAAAAGACCGAAGCTCTAAATCCCAAATCCGAAACGATATCTAAATTCAAATTATCCAAATTCCAAATGGTTTGAAATTTAAGACTTTCAATTTGAAATTTGTTTAGTATTTAGGATTTCGAATTTCGGAATTACCACCGCAAGATGGATTGGTGCCGGGTCCCAGAATTGAACTGGGGACGCAAGGATTTTCAGTCCTTCGCTCTACCACTGAGCTAACCCGGCTTAAAACCGGCAGATGAATACTTTGGATTTTTTAATTTATCCAAATTAAATCCAAGCCAGCCAATCTTTAATTTAAACTTCTACCCGGTGGGCGATCGAGGAATCTCCGCCGAAGGCGGATGTGCCTCTGGCGCAGAACCTTGGACCTCGTCATTACCCGCCTGCCACGCCATAAAATATTGAGCGACTATAGATTGTTTCAATTGATAAACTTTCAATCCATTTAACTTACTTGACGGCATGGCGGGCAGGTCAGCTCCGCCCCTAACCTGATAAAAATTTAATTTCTACCCCATGGGCGATCGAGGAATCGAACCTCGGACCTCGTCATTATCAGTGACGCGCTCTAACCAACTGAGCTAATCGCCCATAGGGCAAAAATCAATATATAAACTATTTTATTAGGTGAGGGGTGAACGCTCCCTGCCCGACTGAACGATTTATAGAACTATCACAGTCGTTCGGGCGGGTAACCCCCGCCGAAGGCGGGTCCGCCTCTGGCGGAAACTGAGCCTGCCTACCCTGCCTACCGGCAGGCAGGCGGCAGGTAGGCTAATCGCCCACCGCAAAGAAGTTTGATTTTTTATTCAAGAAAGCCTGAGTTAATAAAAAATAAAAAAATATTTGCTGTAATTTTACTATCCCAATATAACAAAAAGGGGTTAACCTGTCAATAATTAAATATCCCCCAAATCAAGACTGTTTGCCCCGTAAAAATTAACTTAAAAACGCAGTCTGGGCAACAAAAATTCCTGCCCAAAAGCAGGAATTTGATTTAACAACCAGAAAGTGACAACTACGCGCCAACTCTTCTCCCATTATTGCTAATGGGGGATCGACGATGGATGAAGAGAGGAATTCCTTCTCTCCATCGCTGTTTCTCCCTAGAAAGGAGGTGATCCATCCACAGCTTCCGCTACGGATGCCTTGTTACGACTTCGTCCCTGTCATCTGTCTTACCTTTTGCCGGCCTGCGCCGACATTTGGGTACTACAGACTCCCTTGACGTGACGGGCGGTGTGTACAAGACCCGAGAACGTATTCACCGTACCGTGGCTGATATACGGTTACTAGCGATTCCAACTTCATGCAGTCGAGTTTCAGACTGCAATCCGAACTGAGACCAGTTTTGATGGGATTAGCTCCGTCTTTCGACTTGGCAACCCTTTGTACTGGCCATTGTAGCACGTGTGTCGCCCAGGGCGTAAGAGCCATGCTGATTTGACGTCATCCCCGCCTTCCTCCAGCGATAAGCTGGCAGTTTGTTGTGAGTGATTTAACACAACATAGGGGTTGCGCTCGTTGCCCGACTTAACGGTACATCTCACGACACGAGCTGACGACAACCATGCAGCACCTGTGATACACCCTCGAAGGAGTCCTAGTTTCCTAGGATTTGCAGTATCATGTCAAGCCCTGGTAAGGTTCCTCGCTTATTGTCGAATTGAACCACATGCTCCACCGCTTGTGCGGGTCCCCGTCAATTCCTTTGAGTTTTAGCCTTGCGGCCGTACTAC
>Ga0172379_10003710_pt1 | contig 23853 bp, 23 predicted proteins | sample GrowelOW334metaG_FD_119756 | JGI IMG/M metagenome (GOLD analysis project Ga0172379, IMG submission 119756) | Groundwater microbial communities from an aquifer near a municipal landfill in Southern Ontario, Canada - Groundwater well OW334 metaG | ecosystem: Environmental > Aquatic > Deep...
ATTGTCCGGAAACATCAACTTCATAATCTCCAACTTCCGGAAAGTCATATGTTTCTTCCCAGCCCTGATCCGCCGCATTGTATGAATTGAAATATGGTCTCAATTCTTTGAAGGGAAGGGAAACGGGGGCGGGAGGAGCGTAGTTTGTCTGCTGAACTGCTGGTTCTTGTTGCGCTGGCGCAGAAACCCCCGCTGATTGCTGGGTTGACGCAGGCGTATCGGAGGACGCGGAATGCTTATTTGTATTTTTGTACAAATAAAATCCTATTGCAATTACAACCAAAACTATTCCCGATATATAGTATAGTCTTGGCTTGGCGCCCAGACGGTTGCATGCTATTGCTACTATTGCAATTCCTATCACCAAGATTACTGCGAGGTTCAAATCTGGCAATGGAACCGTGAACAAAAAGAGAGTAGCCATAGAATTCGCAAACACTAACTGAAAGAAAACCCAAAAATATTTTTTCAAATATTTTTCTGCTTTCTCTTTTCCGGTAAGCAATCCTCCTACTGCAACCCAAAACAAATTTTCTGATTGACTCCAAAAAAGTAGGCTTGCAATGGTTGTAATTATCCAGATATACAATATCGGATCCGGAAAACCACGTAAGTTTAATGCTACATCTGCCACAAGTGGCAGACCGATAAAGAAAATAATCCCCCAGAAAATTCTATTTCTCCAAGCGTCCAACCTGGCCAACGCCTGTTGTTTCAATGTTTTTTTTAATTCCTCATAAAGTCCATTCAATTCATTCCACATGGTATCATCTCCTTTTCATTTTTGGTTAATTTCATTATTTTCCGAAAAACCACCAGAATTCTCCAAAGAATCCGCGATTTTTGGGTTTTTTAGCGGTTTCAGTGTTTAGGGCCTGAACAAATTTTCTCGCCTTCTGAATATTTTCCGTAGTTGCAATATTCAGTGGCGATAATTTATTTTCCAGACCAGCCAAGTCAGCGCTTCCAAGCGGTTTGAGAATATTTTTTCTAAACCACTGGACATCTTTTTTCCATTTGGCGATAATTTTTTGAGCAAGGGGGTTTTTGATTAATGTCCCGGTAAGATAGAGTTCTTTTCTTACCTGATTTACTCCATCATCATCAATTCTTTTCGCCAACATTTTCAAGAAGTCAATCGCACAGTCATTTTTAATAATAATTTTTTTAACAACTTCCTCATCTTCCGGTATGCCTACCACTACATAGCGAAAGTGGTTTCTCTCGTAGTCTTTCATTTTTTTCAGGAGTTGATAAATCAATTTTAATTCATTCGGATTAAGTTTTGTTTCGAGCCTATCCCATCTTCTTTCGTCTTCCAAGGATAAATTTAGAAACATGGGAAGCCTATGCTTTAGCATTTCTTGAGCAGTTGGACCGACAAAAGTGTTCAAATGTGTCAGTAACTTGTAAATTGCGCTAATTCCTACCATTTGCTTTCTCCTTTTATAGTAGAATTAATTTATTTTTTAAGTTACATTTTTAAGCTTATTTTAGCCTAATTACTACTGTATTGTAGTAATGAGCCATAATAGCACAAAATACGATGCTTGTCAAGCATTTTAGTAGTTTATGCCAATGTACTATTCTATATCAAATAAAACCAATTTGACAAGAGAAAAATGAAATGATAATATCAAATCGTTGAGGGGAGGTAGGGAGTTCGCAGTCTGGCGAACTTTTTTTAGTAAATCCTACCAATATACGAATCTACTACTAATATACAAATATAGAACTGTGGTATTTGTATATAAAATAAAAAAACATAAATTGGAAAATAATTATTAAAACTTTAAAATTACCCGCCAATTAAAAATCTTTATTAAATTTATAAACATTCGTAAATTTGTATTAGATTAGTATATTAGTGGGACATAAATATTATGGCACGAAAAAAAGCGCAATCAGATAGCAACAGCCCAAGCGGAAGATTGGGAGAATTCGGCAGCGCAATCTCGCAAATTTCCGAAGAGAAAGGAATTTCCAAAGAAAAAGTGATGGAAACTATTGAAGCGGCTTTGGCGGCGGCGTATAAAAAAGATTATGGAAAAAGAGGCCAGCATATCCGCGCGGAGTTCAATGAAGTGAGCGGCGGAGCGAAATTTTATAAACTTTTGGAAGTGGTGGATGAATCTACTCGCGAATTTGTTGATCCGATTTCCAAAGAAGAGGAAGAAAAAATTGAGAATGACGAAAAAAGAGGGAAGAGAAAAGAAAAAGAACCTGCGGAAGAAATTTCTGATGAAGAAAAAAAACCCAGGTTTAATTTGGAAAGGGACATCACATTGGAGGAAGCCAAGAAAATCAAGAAAGGATCCAAAGTTGGAGATATTTTGGAAATAGAATTGGAATCCAAAAGTGATTATGGAAGAATCGCGGCGCAAACCGCCAAGCAAGTCATCATTCAAAAAATCCGAGAAGCGGAACGGGATGCAATGTTCAAAGAATACAAGGAAAAAGAAGGCGATGTGCTGAGTGGAACTATTCAAAGAATCGAAGGACGGACAGTGTATGTTGATTTGGGAAAATCGGTGGGAGTGCTCTTTCCTTCAGAACAAGTGGAAAGCGAACAATATCGCATCGGACAAAGAATAAAAATTTATTTGGCTAAAGTGGAATCCGATCCAAAAGGTCCTGGAATAACTTTGAGCCGCAGCCATCCGGGCATTATCCGAAAACTTTTTGAGCTTGAAGTGCCGGAAATTTTTGCCGGGACTGTGGAAATCAAAGCGATTGCCCGAGAAGCCGGAGAACGAACCAAAATGGCGGTTGATTCCAAAGAGGAGGGAATCGATCCGATTGGATCTTGTGTCGGTCAGAAAGGCACGCGCGTTCAAGCCGTTATTGATGAATTGGGTCGGGAAAAAATTGATATTATTCAATGGGATGAAAATCCGCAAAAATTCATTAGCGCGGCATTGAGTCCGGCCAAAGTTTTGGGAGTAGAAATTGATGAAGAAAATCGCGGAGCCAAAGTGAAAGTTCCCAAAGATCAATTGTCATTGGCAATCGGCAAGCGCGGACAGAATGTTCGTCTGGCTGCGAAATTGACAGGTTGGAATATTGATGTGATTGGAGAGGAAGTTGCGGAAGAAAGTGAAAAAGAGAGCGAAGAAGTGGTGGAAGAAAAGAAAGAAAAAAAATCTAAGAAAAAAGAAGAAGAGCCAATCAAAGAAACAGAAGAGAAAAAGGAAGAGTAATTATTATTAATTTTAAAAACCGATTCGAATCAGCGAATCATTCGAATCTACGAATAAAAAATATTTGTAGATTCGCATTAAATTCGTAGTTTCGCATCGGAAATAAACTATGTCTACAGAATCCTATGCAATCGTCGCCTCACTCATCGCAATTGTTTTTGCGTTATATCTGGCGTGGAAAGTAATCCAATTTCCTTCGGGAGAAAAAAAGATGGTAGAAATTTCCGATGCCATCAAAGAAGGAGCCAAGGCGTATCTTAATCGCCAATATAAAACTGTCGCTTATGTGGCAATTATTGTGGCTGCCGTTCTTTATTTTTCTTTGGGATTAAATACTAGTTTAGGATTTTTGTTGGGTGCGGTGGCTTCTGCTTTAACGGGATATATTGGAATGAATGTAGCAGTGCGGGCAAATGTGAGAACTGCGCAAGCTGCCAAGACGAGTTTGGAAAAAGCTTTGGACGTGGCTTTTAAAGGCGGAGCGGTGACCGGACTTTTGGTGGTAGGCTTGGGACTTTTGGTGGTGACCGGATTTTATTTGCTGACCGGAGATTTAAAGGCGCTTATCGGCGTGGGATTCGGAGGCAGTTTGATTTCTGTTTTTGCTAGATTGGGCGGAGGAATTTTCACCAAAGCGGCGGATGTCGGAGCGGACTTGGTGGGAAAAGTGGAAGCGGGAATTCCTGAAGATGATCCAAGAAATCCTGCGGTAATCGCGGATAATGTTGGAGATAATGTGGGAGATTGCGCAGGAATGGCGGCTGATCTTTTTGAAACTTATGCTGTGACAGCAATTGCGGCGATGATTTTGGGATCTTTAACTTTTCCTAATTTCACTCAGGCCATCATTTATCCTTTAGCTTTGGGAGCGGTTTCTATTATTGCTTCCATTATTGGAATTTATTTTGTGAAATTGAGCGCGGCTGAACAAAAGAAAGAAATAGACAAAGCCAATATTATGGGCGCTTTGTATAAAGGTCTGATTGCTTCTTCTGTAATTGCTTTAGTTTTATTTTATCCTGTGACTAAAAGTTTAATGGAAGGCAATGGAAAATATTCTTTTCAAAATATTTACTTGGCAGCTTTGGTTGGAATTGTGATTACAGCCGGCATGGTAATTGTGACGGAGTATTACACTTCAAAAAAATATCGCCCTGTGAAAGCGATTGCCAAAGCATCAACCACTGGACACGGAACTAATATTATTATGGGTCTAGCAATGGGAATGGAGTCAACGGTTGTTCCGGTTTTGATAATTGTGGCGGGAATCATTGCTTCATATTCTCTGGCGGAAATTTTTGGAGTGGCAGTGGCGGTTATGAGTATGCTTTCCATGGCGGGCGTAATTGTGGCGATTGATTCTTTCGGACCGATTACTGATAATGCCGGGGGAATTGCCGAAATGGCGGAGATGGACAAGGATGTCCGAAAAGTGACTGATGCATTGGACTCAGTGGGAAACACAACTAAGGCGGTGACTAAGGGTTATGCGATTGCTTCAGCGGGACTCGCTGCAGTAGTGCTTTTTTCTTCTTTCGTTCAGGAATTTGCTGATCGGGGAGTAGAATTGGATTTCAAATTGGGTGATGTAAATGTTTTGGTCGGATTATTTATCGGAGGAATGATTCCTTATATTTTTGGATCAATTTGTATGCGCGCAGTTTCCAAAGCGGCGGGCGCAGTTGTGGAAGAAGTGCGAAGACAATTCCGAGAAATCAAAGGCATTATGGAAGGAACAGCTAAGCCTGATTATGCGACTAGTGTGGATATTGTGACTAAAGCAGCCATCAAAGAAATGATTATTCCGGCTTTGATTCCGGTGTTGCTGCCAATTTTGGTAGGGTTTATTCTGGGACCGGAAGCGCTTGGCGGACTACTGGTCGGAACGATTATTACCGGAATTTTTGTGGCGATTTCCATGACTAGCGGAGGCGGAGCTTGGGACAATGCCAAAAAATATATTGAAGAAGGAAATTACGGTGGCAAAGGTTCTGACGCTCACAAAGCGGCAGTGACCGGGGACACAGTGGGCGATCCATATAAAGATACAGCCGGACCAGCCATCAATCCGATGATAAAAATCATCAACATTGTGGCGTTGTTGATTGTGGGGATGTTAGTATAAAATTTTACAAATTGCATCGATTATCTTATTGACTTCCGCATTTCGCCTATGCCAATCCGCTAATCGGCGCGATGGCGGACAATTTCATAATCGCGCCTACAAAAAGCAATTGTCATAGTCAAAATGCGTAAGTCATACTATTAATGAATAATATTTTAAGTTATGGACAATAAATTCAGCATAAAAAAATTACCAAAATCAGAAATAGAAATCAAAGTGACTGTGGCTTGGGAAGATTGGAAAAATCAGATTGATTTGGCTGTGGAAAATTTGAGCAAAAATCTGAAAATGGATGGTTTTCGTCCGGGAAAAGCCCCAAGGAGTTATGTGGAAAAAGCGGTCGGCACCAAAGCCATTCTGGAAGAAGCTTCAGAGAAAGCCATTCAAAAAACTTATGCAGAACTTTTGAAAAAAGAAAAAATCAACGCAATCGGCGCCCCGAAAGCAGAACTTTTGAAATTGGCGGAAGGCAATGAGTTGGAATATAAAATAAAAGTGGCTGTTTTCCCGGAAGTGCAAATGAAACCATGGAAAGAAAAAATAAAAAAGATCAATGAAAATTATAAAAAGAAAAAAATTGAAATTTCCCAAGAAGAAATTGATAAAGAAATGAAAAGACTGGCTGAAAGCCGAGCGAAACTGGCGCCTATTGAAAGAGAGGCGAAGATTGGCGACAATGTTATGGTGGATTTTCAGGTTTTTCGTGAACATGTGGCGGTTGAAAATGGTACTAGCAAAAATCATCCACTAATCTTAGGAAAAAATGTTTTTATTCCCGGATTTGAAGACAATCTTTTGGGAATGAAAGCAGGCGAAGAAAAAGAATTTGAATTGAAATTTCCCAAGGAATATCATGAAAAATCATTGGCGGGAAATCCGGCGCAGTTCAAAGTGAAAGTGAACTTGGTGCAGGAAAGGCAATTGCCGGAAGTTAATGATGAATTTGCCAAATCTTTGGGGAAATTTGAAAATCTGGAAGCGCTCATGAAGAATTTTCGTGAAGGAATGTTGGAAGAAAAAAAGGCCAAGAATCAGGAAGACATGAGGAATGAATTTTTGGAAGAATTGCTGAAATTAGTCGAAGTGGATCTGCCGGAAATTTTGGTGCATGAAGAATTGCATAAAATGATTCATGAATTTGAAGGTCAAGTCCAATCAATGGGAACGACATCGGAAGATTATTTGCAAAAAATGGGAAAAACTGTTGATGATTTGGAAAAAGAATGGGAGCCGCAGGCGGAAAAAAGGGTGAAGATTTTCCTTATTCTTGATGAAATCGCCAAACAAGCCGAAGTTGCTGTTCCTAATGAAAAAATTGAGGAAGAAATGAACAAAACTTTGAATTATTATAAAAAAGTGAAAGATGGGGAAAAGAATATTGACATGGCTAGGTTGTATAACTATGTTAAAGAAACTCTGACGCATCAGGAAGTGTTTAATGTTCTAGAGAGAATTTGAAATTTTATAATTTTTAATTTTGTAATTTTATAAATAAATCCAAATTTTTAATGTTTAAAACATTTAGAAATTTAAAAATTATTTAAAAATTAAAAATTGGAAATTAAAAATTATAGGAAAATTATATGAATAATAGCAAAGTAACTAACCAGTACTTGATTCCAACAGTAATTGAAAAAACTTCATATGGCGAAAGGGCATATGATATTTATTCCCGTCTTTTGAAAGACCGGATTATTTTTCTCGGCAGTCCAATTGATGACGGCGTGGCGAATGCGGTCATTGCTCAGCTTTTGTTTTTGGAATCGCAAAATGCCAAAGAGGATATTAAATTATACATCAATTCTCCCGGAGGTTCCGTCACTTCCGCTTTGGCAATTTATGATACTATGCAATATGTGAAGCCGGAAATTTCCACTATTTGTGTCGGATTGGCAGCTTCCGCGGCGGCTTTGCTTTTGGCAGCCGGCGCTAAAGGGAAAAGAATCGTGTTGCCCAATAGTGAAATTTTAATTCATCAAGTGATGGGCGGGGCGCAGGGGCAGGCGACAGATATTGATATCCATGCTAAGCATATTATCAAAATCAAGCAGAGATTAAATGAAATTTTAGCCAAACATACAGGCCAGGATATCAAAAAAGTGGAGCGCGATGCCGAACGAGATTATTTTATGAGCGCGGAAGAGGCGAAAAAGTATGGGATTGTGGATAAAATCATTAAGTGAAAAGTTTTCAAGTTATAAGGTTATAAAGTTTGGAAAAAATAATTTAACAAAAAAATCCCATAGAGGGATTTTTTTTATCCTTCAACTTTAACTTTCTAAGGCTGAACCTTAGAAAAAAATAAACAAATTTTTCCAGCTCGGAGACGGGCTGGTTTTTTGTCGCTTTATAAGGGGGGAATAAAATTGCGGAAAACAAGGCAAAATAAAAGATGTGTATAACTTCTTTACATTGCTCTTGACAAATAATTTTACATAAGATATAATAAAGGCAGTAAATAAGACAAATATATGCTTGCAAAATTTATCCAACAACAACGAAAAAAGCACGATTTGACGCAAGAATTTTTGGCGTCCATATTGTGTATTTCGCGCCCAACTTATGTTCAAATTGAACAGGGGGAGCGGGATTTAACTGTTACTGAGGCAAAAAAGTTGGCGGATATTTTAGGATTGTCATTGGATGACTTTTTAGCCGGAAAAGAAAATCATTTGCTAGAAATAAAATTAGAAAAATCAAAAAAACAAAAAATAGAAAAGCAAGAAATCCGCATTTCAGTGCCAAAAGAAAATATTGCAAAATTTAGAGAAGTGCTTTTGTATGTTTTGGAAAAAATCGGCGCTAGACCAAATATCGGGGAAACAGCGATTTATAAATTGCTTTATTTTATAGACTTCGATTATTATGAAAAATTTGAAGAGCAGTTAATTGGCGCTAAATATATTAAAAATCATTTTGGTCCAACACCCATTGAATTTAAAAAAATAACAGATGCGATGATTGAAAAAGGTGAAATTGAAAAAATAAAAAGCAAATATTTTAATTATGAGCAAAGAAAATATTTGCCACGCCGTTCAGCTAATTTAAGTAATTTAACCGCGCAAGAGATACAGCACATCGATGAAGTTTTAAATCGTCTTGCATGGAAAAACGCCAAGGAATTAAGTGACTATTCTCATTCTGATACGCCGTGGCAGGTTCATAAAATGGGAGAAGAAATAAGTTACGAATCTGTTTTTTATCGCGATGACGATCATTCAGTAAGAAATTACGAAGATGAACTTTAAAAATACCAAAGAATTTGATAAGGATTTCAAAAGATTATTCAAAAAATTCAAATCTTTGGACGAAGATTTACTTGAGTTTAAAAAAGTTTTAATTAAATTTCCCTTAGGTATCGGCAAACATTTTAACATTATTAATAAAACTGGATTTTTATGTGTTATCAAGGCCAGATTTTTTTGTAAAAGCATTAAAAAAAAGGATTTACGGATCATTTACGCTTATATGCAGGAGCATAAAATAATTGAAATGGTGGGCATTGTTTTTATTGAAATATATTTTAAGGGCGATCAAGAAAATGAAGATCGTGAAAGAATAAAAGATTATTTGAAAAATTTATTTTAATTCCACTTGCCACTTAAAGCGATTTTTTATTAATAAATTACTTTATAACCTTATAACCTTGCCTACTCGCTTCGATTTGGCGAAGCGGGCCGGCAGGCAGGCTTTAAAACTTGATAACTTATTTTAACATCGCCAGCAAGCTTTCGCCGGTAATTTCTTTAGGCTTATCAATTCCCATTATTTCCAAAATTGTCGGCGCAATGTCGCTCAGTAATCCTCCAATTTCGCTTTCTTGTTTGACAATGTCGTAGCCATCTTTTTCTCGATTATTGGTAGGAGTTAGATACCAAAATGGAACTGGGTTGGAAGAATGTTCAGTATCTGTTTCTCCGGTGTAAAAGTTTTTTATTTCCTCAATATTTCCATGATCAGCGGTTATCAGCAAACATCCGCCGGCATCTAGAACAGACGGAATCAAAATTGAAAGGCTTTTATCAATGGTTTTCACGGCTTCAATACAAGCTTCTTTTTTTCCGGTATGGCCAACCATATCGGCATTAGCATAATTTATCAAAATAAAATCATATTTATTTTCTTTGACTGCATCAATAACTTTTTCAGTTATTTCAGGCGCGCTCATTTCCGGAGCCAAATCAGAGCTCGCTACAGGAGGCGATGGGACTAAAACGCGGTCTTCTCCCGGCCAAGCTTCTTCTCTTCCGCCGTTGAAGAAATAAGTGACATGGGCGTATTTTTCCGTTTCAGCTATGCGCAGTTGTTTCTTTTTGTTCTTGCTTAATATTTCTCCAAGACCGCCTTTGGACTCTTCTTTTGGAAAAGCGATGGAAACCGGAAGATCATTTTCATATTCAGTCATAGTGACAAAATTCAATTTCAACATTTTTTTTCTTGAGAATTTTTCAAATCCCGGCAAAACAAAAGCCTTAGTAAGTTCGCGGGATCGATCTTCGCGAAAATTGAAAAAAATAACTGAGTCATTATCTTGAATTAGACCCACAGGCTTTCCTCCTTCGGTAATCACAGCTGGTTCAATATATTCATCTGTTACTCCTTTTGAGTAAGAATTTTGCAAATAGAATATTGGATCTTCCGTTTTTTCGCCTGTTCCCGCAGTCAGCATTGAATAGGCTTTTTCTATTCGATCCCAACTATTATTTCTGTCCATAGCCCAATTCCGGCCACAGAGAGTGGCGATTTTTCCTACCCCGAACATTTTTATTTTGTCCTGCAAATTTTGAATGGACTTAGTGCCAGAGGTGGGAGGAGAATCACGGCCATCAGTGAAGAGATGCAAGAAAACATTTTTCAATTCATTTTGTTTGGCCATTTCCAAAAGGGCATGGACATGTTCAATATATGAATGAATTGACCCATAACCCAAAAGTCCCATTAGATGAAGGGATGAATTGTTGCTTTTTACCTCTGTTATGGCATCAAGCAAAACCTTGTTTTTGAAAAAAGTGCCATCTTGTATGGAGAGAGAAATGCGAGGAAGATTTTGATAAATAATTTTTCCCGCTCCCATGGCCATGTGACCGACTTCGCTGTTTCCAACTTCTCCCCATGGCAAACCGACAGAAATTCCGGAAGCCTGGAGGGTGGTCATTGGGTAATAATGACGCAATCTTTCAATTGTTGGCAGAGAAGCTTCTTTTAAGATATTCCCTTGGTTGTTATTGCTTATTCCCCATCCATCAAGCACTACCAAAACTACAGGTCTCAACATATCGAAATGTTTAAAATGTTAATATAGCATATTTTATCATCAATTGAGTATTTTGACAAAAAAAACAAACCGTATTATCATAGGAGTATCGTAATAATTATTATTGATATTAAGTTTAATTGGATAGCGAGAAAACTTTGAAAGCATAAAGATGAATGATTACTCAAATTCTAAATCTAAAATCAACTTTAAAAATAAAAGCAATTTTGCTTCGCTTTTAGCTTGTCTTTGCCTATCAATTGAATAAAGATTTTATGGAAATTAATTTAGCAATCTTAGCGAGTGGCTTTTTTTTGTTGGTGATTGGCGTTATTTCGGGCTATTTTACGCGTCAAACTATTGCCAAAGGGCAGTTGTCCACCGCAGAAGGGAAAATCGACAAAATGACTGAAGAGGCCAAGCAAAAATCACAGGAAATAACCCTGGAGGCCAAAAACAAAGCAGTTGAAATTTTAGAGCAAGCTAAAAATCAAGAAAAAGAAAGAGAAGCGCAAATTATCCGCTTGGAACAGCGTTTGGAAAAAAGAGAAGAAATGCTGGATCAAAAACTGGATGAATTGGAAAAAGGGCGCAATATTCTGGAACAAAAAGCCGAGGAAATTCGCAAAATCAGGAAAGAGACGGAGGAAGCCAGAAAAAAAGAAATGGCTAGACTGGAAAAAATTGCCGGACTTTCCAAAGATCAGGCCAAAAAAATTCTGTTGCAATTGACTGAAGAGGAGAATAAAGAAATTTTGTCCGAAAGAATGGCTAAATTGGATAGAGAGGGACAGGAAGAATTGGAAAAGAAAGCCAAAAATCTTATGACGCAAATTATTCAGAAGTATGCCGGTTCGCATACGGCTGAAGTGGTGACTACGACTGTTTCGTTGCCATCGGACGAAGTGAAAGGACGGATTATTGGCCGAGAAGGAAGAAATATCAAGGCTTTGGAAAAAATGACCGGAGTGGAAATTATCGTGGACGATACGCCGGAGGCGGTGGTTATTTCCGGATTTGATCCGGTAAGAAGAGAAATCGCCAGAATCGCTTTGGAAAAATTGATTAGCGACGGAAGAATTCATCCGGCCAGAATTGAAGAAACCATTGAATTTGCCAAGAAGGAAATTGACAAAAAAATCAAAGAAGCCGGAGAGGCGGCTGTTTATGACGTGGGAGTGGCAGGATTGGAACCAAAATTAGTTTATCTTTTGGGCAGATTGCGATTTCGAACCAGTTATGGTCAGAATGTTTTGATCCATTCATTGGAAGTGGCTCATTTGGCAGGATCGTTGGCTGCGGAATTAGGAGCGGATGTGGCAGTAGCGAAAAAGGCGGGACTTTTGCATGACATTGGAAAAGCGGTTGATCGGGAAATTCAAGGCACACACGTGGAAATTGGCGTGAAAATTTTGGAGAAATTCAAAATTTCTCAAGACGTGATAGATGCTATTAAACCGCATCACGAAGAATATCCTTTTGAAACCCCGGAATCTTTTATAATTGGAGCCGCAGACGCTATTTCAGCCAGCCGTCCGGGAGCCCGAAAAGATACTCTGGAAAATTATTTGAAACGTCTTGAAGAATTGGAAGCAGTGGCTAATTCTTTCCCTGGTGTGGAAAAAACTTATGCCATTCAAGCCGGACGGGAAATTAGAGTGTTTATCAAGCCGGAAGAAATTGATGATTTGGGCGCCATGAAATTGGCTCGCGCAATTGCGGACAAAATAGAGTTGGATTTGAAATATCCAGGAGAAATCAGAGTGAATGTTATCCGGGAAACCAGATCGTTGGAATTTGCGCGGTAGTAGAATTATTATGTTACTAATAATGAAACAATGATGGCGCTTGCCTTGTACTATAAGAAAGTAGTAGAATAGAAAAATTAACAGCTTTGCTTCTTGGTTATTTTTTAATCAAGAACAGGCATAAAATTTCGTCCGCCAGCTGGCGGACGGACTAGAAAGAGAGGTGAATTATGGCTAACATTAATAAGGATGCTTTGATAGACGAAGTATCATCCAAAACAGAATTGTCCAAAAAAGACATTGAATCAGTCATTGATATCATGCTGGAAAAAATTACCGAAGAAATCAGAAAAGGAAACAAAGTGACTTTGACTGGTTTCGGAACTTTCCGAATTTCCAATCGAGCTGAACGAGAGGGCATCAATCCTCAGACCAAACAAAGAATCAAAATTCCGGCAATGAAACTTCCGAAATTTACCGCAGGAAAATCTTTGAAAGAAGCAGTTCGATAATTAATATTTTTTTAATTTCTGCTTCAAGGTGAATTTTTCTGAAAAAGCGGAAATTTAACTTTCGATAGCATTAATGGAATGCAGAACAAATATCCCATTCGGCTCAGGCTGAATCGGGATTTTGTTTTTTTATTAAATAATATATTTATTCAATATCATTATTAATTAATACTTTTCTAACAATATTCCACTTTCTCCATATGGAGAAAGTGGAATATTGTGCTATAATTATAAATAGATTAACAGATCTATTATTATATAAAAATTTATGAGTAGAAAAAGAAAAATACCTCTGAAAGAAAAAATTGAAAATTTTTTGCACTCCGAAACTGTTCCGGCGACAGCTACCAAATTATTGCTAGCATCCCTAGCTTTAGGAGGCATAGCTTTCACAGGAGCAGTGTTGCCGGTTATTTTCAAAATGTTTGAAGGTCTTCGGGATCATCAGGGAAATTCAGTAAAATATTCCAAAAAGAAAGTCGCAAACGCTTTGGCTACTCTTAAAAGGAAAAAACTTATAAAAATTACTAAAGAAAAAGATGGAAAATTTTCAGTGAAACTAACCAATCAAGGAAGAAAACGGTTGGTGAAAATGTCACTGGAATCGGTTTCGATCAAAAAACCGAAAAAATGGGACGGAAAATGGAGGATTGTATTTTTTGATATTCCGGTTGAATTCGATGCCGCCAGAGGAGCGCTGCGCTATAAAATGAAGGAAATGGGATTCAAACAATTTCAAAAAAGCGTTTGGATTATTCCGTTTGAATGCGAAGACGAAATCCTGTTCATTTCTGAAATATTTGGAGTGGAAAAATATGTGGAAATTATTACGACAGAAAAAATATTGCATGAAGAAAGTATTAAAAAAGCTTTTAAGATATAAAATATTTATTTTATTTTTTAGTTTATCCATATTTATATATATATTCCACTTTCTCCATATGGAGAAAGTGGAATATGTAGTAAAGGTACTAAACGCAGAAAGATATTAATAGGGGATATTATCCAGAGATTTTATTTGACACAGGCGATATTTAGAGATAAGTTGAAAATATAGGAGGAGCTAGTTTCTTTAAAATTTAATCTTAAAATAGGAGAAGTATTATGTCAGAAAAAGGTAAGGCAATACGGAAGGAAATACAAGAAATGTTAGAACGAAACCAGCTGAGTCTATTTCTGGTAGTTAAAATTATAACTGATGATGGAAAACTTTATATAGGAAGAGTGCGGCTTAAAGACGACGAGGATGTTTGCATAATTCGGGAATCATTTCACCAAGGATCAGAGTCAGATATCAAGGAAACAGAGATTAAAACGGAAGAAATCAGTGTCTACAGGACCCTTTCTTTTAGGGAGTTGATGAATATTGTTTCTCATCTTAGGGGTGCGTTAGAGGAGATTGATGAAGTAGCGCCACCAGAAATTAAAGAAATGATAAAAGTGGCGATTGATAGAATTTAAAAGGTATTAAATTTTTAAAGGAGGAAAAATGAAAATTGATTATGAGTCATATATCCCGCAAAGTTCTAAGCTTGTCGGCAAAACAGTCGGGGAAATAGAAAAAAGGTTTAAATTGAAAATAAGCCATATGCACCGAGGAGCGATTGTGGCGGAGACAAGATTCTTTCCGGAAGTGAACACAGTTTTGGAAGCTGGCATGGCCATTAAAATAGAAAATGTGGATTCAGAAAAACGGGCAAGATTCGTAAGGGAAATGGATATGCCTTAATTTTCTAAAAATATGTATCTTTTAAAAAAAAGTTTATAATTTGAAGGAGGTGAGATGGAATGTCTTTAAAAAATTATACCGATGTTGATGTTGATCGTAATGAAGATTTTTCATAAATCTTAGTTTGCGATGAGGGGTCAAGTCATGATGCTCGAGGCATGTGTAGATTGAAAGTCAGATTTATTATTAGGACAACAGGTAATCAAAGCTTTGCTGGCATGATTGATGTTGAAAGCCTGATGGAACATCTAAGAAAAGTAAAAGCTAAAGATAAAAGAGAAAAAAATAAGTCATTACCCTTTAAAAAGCCTCGTAATAATAGTAAGACTTAAAATAGGGTCGGCCAAATTCCGGCTTAATTAAAAAAAGTTCAAAGGCATCAGTCGCGCAAGTCGCAACCGATGCCTTTTTAAATGTAAAAATTTGTTTTTTTTGGATGGTAGAGTAAATATCTAGATATTCCCGCATGAACGCTTAAATATATTAAAAAACGCTTATTTCAGGCGGTTTTATTGCTATTGACTAAATCTTTGAAATATGCTAGTATAGCTAGTTGCTCATTGACATCAAACTGAGGGCAAAATAGCGGTCATCTGGTTATCTGGGTGATTGCTATTGTGTCCTTAGTTTAAATAAAATTCTATCAAGGAGAGAAAAATGAAAAAAGCTTTAAAAGTTGGGTGTGTAATTTTTGTAATGGTTGGTGTAATTTTTATTACAGCAATGTTTGTTGGGGTGGATGTCCGAATTGATGAAGATGGTCGTTCCAAAATTTCTTTTGGTGATCATCCAGGTTTCAAGTTAACCCGGCAATTAAATATCTCGATTCTTATGAAAGAATACCAGGACAATTATAATAAAAAACCAAATAAATAAAATTCAAAATGAAAGGAGAAAGGGATCATGAAAAGAACAGAGGCGATTGAAAAAGCAAAAGTAATTGCAAAACTTATCAAAAAGGGAGTCGCAAAACTAAGACGCACACCAATAAATAATTTGCCTATACTTGCGATGTTACCATGGCTTAAGGCTAGCTCAGATATTGAATCAGGGGAAGACAGTGATTTCGATTGTCTTGTGCCTGAGGTGTTCGAAATATTCATTTTCGGCTCTGTAGCGGGGAAAAAAGATGAAGTGGGAGATATTGATATCCTGATTTTGGACAATGGATTTTTCTCGAAGTTTTTTAATCGCGGATACGAAAAAGGAAAAGATCAGTACGAAGAATTATCAGAAAACCTGAATCTTCTATTGACAGGATGGCTTGGATACAAGGAAAGTAAAGTATCAGACATTATAAATGTCGATACAGATCTTCAGATCCTTCCGTTTGAAATGTTAAAGTCTGAAAAACTACGATCAGATATTGCATCCAGGCATTCTGACCCTTTCTTTTTGCAGAATGCATTTTCAACCCTACTAAGATTTGATGGAGGAGAGTTGATTCCGGTTGATATTGCATATCTTGAAGAAAAGCATGCGGTCAACTTGTCGGATCTAAAAAGCTGAAAAAAATAAGTAGCTTAGACTACGGCAGATTCACACAACAGCGAACCTGCCGTTTTTTTATTTCCAAACTTGTTTTTTGTTTTGGGGTGGGAGAGTGTGTGTTTTAGCCAAATGAACTTTAAATTGGATAAAAATGTATTATATGCTATAAATCAATGTCAGCTTTTTAACAATTTAGTGGCTCTACTATTCTATCGTGGTATAATCCAATTATAAATTAACATAGGAGGTGATTGATATGAAATTTGGAGAACCAAAATTTGAAGAATTGAAATCGGGCGAAAAGCGCGGAGCATTGTTTTCTGATGCTCATATGTATGAATCCAATGACCCTCTGCACAAGTCATTGAAAGGAAAAAACACGGCGGGCGAAAAAATAATCGCTAATGCAATTAAAGATGGAGAGGAACGTTTTTCTCTGGCATTGGAGAAAACTGAGAGAATCGGCAATGTGGATTTTTTGTTTTGTGGCGGGGATATGGTGACTGGCTATGGAGAGCGGGGGCTTGTTGGTCCAGAATCTCCAGAACATATTTCCAAGTTCAAGAAAGTATTGGACGAACATTTCAGAGATTTGCCTAAACGGTATATGGCGGGCGGACACGAAATTGGTTATATCCTTCCGCTCTCTACTGACACTGAAGGCGGACCTAGTGAAAAAAGTATCCAAGTGTTTGAGGAAAATTTCAACCAACTCTTTTATACTTTTTCCGAGGGCAGATATAAATTCGTAGTATTAAGTTCGGATTTGGAATTGCTCAAAGGTGGCACGGAAGAGTTAATGAAAAGGAAAAAACTTCAGGATGAGTTTTACAAAGATGAAATAACATACACTAATCCTGAGCAGAAAATTGTTTTGATGATTCACGATCCTGATGCTCTGGCTCCGATGTTTTCTTTTTTGGGAAAGAATCTGGATAAAATTGAGAAGACCTTTTCCGGACATCAGCATGCCCAGTGGGTCAACAAGATTTATCCCAATCTCTGTTCGATGGCGTCTTCTCGTGTGTTGGAATTGCCATTGAAGCCGCTATTCAACAAGTTTTTTCCTGGTAAAGCCGATGCCGTTTGGGATTATTTCCGCCAGAACAAAGATAACGCAAAAATCTGGAATTCAGTAAAACTTTCCATTATTCCTGCTCCAGGAGGAATGCTGGGAATTGGCGGTGGGTTTCTCATCGCTGATCTGAAAGAAGAAGGTATTGAGGTCAAAAAAATTGACACACCAAAAATGGAAAAATAATCTGACACGAAGGGATTTAGTTGAGTGAATAATTCACAACACACTAAATCCCTTTTTTATTTTCCAAAATTTATCTTTCAAAAATTAAATTAGTCAACTTGTTGCATACCAAAACCTGACTAATTAGAAAATACTAAAATACAAGTCTTGTTTTTTGTTTTGGGGGGTGGGAGAGGAGATGGCTTGACTTTTTATCGATTTTATTATAGGATAGTTGGAGTTGTTTTTTTGACAAAATATTTTTCGTTTACTGTTAGGTTTAACTTAAAGGAGGAAAAAGAAATGAGAAAGAAAGCTATTGCTGTAATGGTTAACGGGTTGCCAGGAAATATGGCAACTAAAGTCGCGGAGCATATTATTTCGGCAGAAAAAGACAAGTACCCGTTCTGGTTATGCAACAATTCTCTAACAGGTCCAGAGGTAGAGCAAAAAGAAGTTAATGTTAAATATATAATTATAAATTTATTCAGGCCTGATGAAAGGAAAGATCTTGAAGGATTTATAAAAAAGTGGCAAGCAAGAGGTGATTTTATTGCAGTTGATTTTTCACATCCATCTGCAGTCAATGATAATGCAAAATTCTACTGCTCTCATGAAATCCCATTTGTCATGGGGACAACAGGCGGAGACCCGACAAAACTTGCGGAAATGGTCAGTCAATCAAAAAACTACGCTGTCATTGCTCCAAATATGGCGAAACAAATCGTCGCTTTTCAATCAATGGTTGAATATGCTGCCCATAATTTTTCCAATGCCTTCGAGGGGTACACATTGGAGATAATAGAAAGCCATCAACAAGGCAAGGCAGATACAAGCGGAACAGCTAAAGCTATGGTTAGTTGCTTCAACTCTTTGGGAATTCCTTTTTCCAAAGACCAGATTGTGATGATCCGTGATCCTGAAAAACAGAGAGCAATGGGAATACCTGAGGATGCTTTGGGAGGACATGGGTGGCATTCATATACTCTGCGTTCTCCTGACGGCAGTATTTTTTTCCAGTTTACTCATAACGTAAACGGCAGAGACATCTATGCTCTTGGAACATTGGATGCTATCAATTTTCTTGCCAAGAATTACCAAACGGGCAAAGTCTATTCAATGAAAGATGTGCTCAAGGGATCATAGTTTTACATTTTGCAATAAGGGTGATGTAGATAATTTTCTATGTCACCTTTTTTCTTTTCCTCAAATTTATCTTTCAAAATTACAATTAGTCAACTTGTTGCATAGTTTGACTAATTGGAAAATATTAAAATACAAGTCTTGTTTTTTGTTTTGGTGGTGGTAAAGTTAATAGAGACTTCGACAGAGGCTTTTATTTTTATTAAGAAATAGTGATGGATAAAAATTCAATTACAAAAAAAATAATTAATATTTTAGGTCAGGTTAGAATATATTCATTGGTTGATCTAATCTTATTTGCCTATGCAATAGGAGCTAGTAAGTTGGAACTAACAGGAATCGTTTTGTTGCATCTAAGCTTTTTGTTTTACTTGGAGCATACGCACAAGCATTTGTATAGACAGTCAATTCCCAGATTCGTATGGATTGCTTTTGGCTTGGCCGGTATCATTTTATATTCAAAGTTAGCGGTTGTCGGATTTATAATCGCCAGCATTTCATATGTTAGAAAAAATCAATCACCAATTTCATTTTTCGCCCCCCTAACCAGAGGTTTTCAATATTATTTTCTAGCGGCTGGAATTTTGGGATTTGCGAATCCTATTTCTTTCTTGGCTCTTGGTTCGATGACTGTTAGAAATTTTTCCGGTGATCTGAGAGATATAGTTAAAGACCAGAAAGAAAAAAATGAAACTTTGCCAATAATTATGGGGTTAAAAAAGGATTACAAAAATGTGCACTTGCTGGCTTTATTGGCCACGAGTTTTGTATGGTGGCATATTGCAGGAATTTCAATCGTGTGGTTATTTTGCGTATATTTAATTCAGATTTTTACATATAATATTACCCCAAGGAAGTAGCATACGGATTTTATCTTCAAACTCGTTTTTTGTTTCGGGTGTTATTTTTGAATAGTTTAGATTTTTCAGCAACTTTTTACGTCAATGCCTGTATCGCGTTTTTACATATGGCACATAGAATTTATCATTAATCACAAATTTTTCATGGATCTCAAAAACTTAAATAAATTATCACTCGACGGGATTAAACGCATATGCGGAAATATGCTCAAGAGAAAGATATTTGGCAGCAATGATCTCAAGCCTTTAATGCTATGTTATTACGTCAATTATGACTGCAATTTTTCCTGCCAATTTTGCAGCAGAAAAGAAGAGGTAAATTCAATTAAAAAAGTCGAACAACTTTCATTGAAAGATAGCTATCGTTTGCTTGAAATGGCAAGAAAATCTATTCCCGCTGTTTATTTTACCGGAGGAGAGCCTTTGCTGCATCCGCATATAGAAGCTATTGTCCAAAAAGCTAAAGAGCTGAAATTTAATTTAATAGCTTTAAATACCAATGGCAGTTTGCTTAATCGTCATTGGGAAATCTTGGATGGACTTGATGTTTTGGTAGTGAGCCTTCATAGTTTAAATGAAAAGCGAATAGCCAAAATTTGCGGAGTTAATGAAATATCTAGCAGTCAAATAATCAAGAACATCGAAGACTGTGCTAAACTGCAGAAATTGAAAAAATTTAAAATGACAATCAATTGCGTTATAACTCCCGACAATATTCCAGATGTTTATGAGATACTTGATTTTTGTTTAAAAAATAACTTAAAACTTTCGATTGTTCCCGAAGAAGGCAGGGGGTGTATGGTAAATAATGAATTAAAAGACAATCCTGAATATAAAAAATTAATTGAACATCTGATTAAAATCAAAAAAAGTAAAAAAGGTGTAATATTTAATTCTACACTCTATCTGGAAATTATTCAGGATTTATCCAACCCTTTCAGTTGCATTCCCAGTTTGCTTTCTTGTGTTGCTCCTGATGGACAATTGTATTATCCTTGTCCGGAAATCAGCAATAAAATTGCAACGAATATTTTACATTATGAATCATACGATTTGGCTGCCGAGGCAGGAAAAGCCAAGTTTAATTCTTTATTTGGTAAATTTATCGGTTGTGCAGAAGCAAATACATTCAAGGCAGCCCACATAGAGCCGCTTCTATTAGTAGAGAATCCTTTAAATTACTTGGGTTGACATAAAGGACAAAAAATATATTATAAAAGATATTTAACTTGGCAGTAAAAAATAAAAAATAGAAGCTTCTATAGAGACCTCTAAAATAAAATTTAATTCTGAGTAAAAAAATATGGAGAAAAAAAATGAACGACCAAACATAGGAGTTGCCACGGTAGTTGTAAAAAACGGAAAAATTTTAATTGGCGAAGATACCCGAAAAGGCGATGCCGTATATGGTGTTCCTGGCGGACATTGGGAAAGCGGAGAAACACTAAAGGAATGCGCAAAAAGAGAAGTCTTGGAAGAAAGCGGTATCGTCTGCGAAAACATAAAACTCATATCCGTTTATGATTTTTATCGTGAGGATAAGGGAAAAAGTTATGTTACCATTGGAATGAGCGCAGATTATATCAGTGGTAATTTAGCAGATCTAAAGGAAGAGGGAAGATTAAATTGGAATTGGTATGAGCCGCAAGAAGCATTAAAATTAAATCTCTTTGCTCCTGATAAGATTTTGATTGAACGATATTTATCGGGAATAGTTTATGAATAATTATTTTATATTTATTATTAAATATTATGACAAAAGAAAAAAATGTTCACAAACTAAAAAAATCCAGTGCTTATAGCTATTCCGTGACTTTGCCCAAAGAAATAGTTGAAAAATACGGTTGGCGGGAGAAACAGAAACTAGCCGTGAAAGACAAAGGCAAAGGGAAACTCGAAATCAGCGATTGGAGGAGAAAATAAAATTATGTCAGATACAAGAACTAAAATTGCAAATCTCTTGAAACAAGTGAAACCATTTGATTTGGAGGAACAAAAACACATTAAAGACGCGCTGGATTGGATTACAAGTGGCGTGGAAATTTTTCGCATTGAAAAACCAGCCACACCATCAAAGCATCTTGTTAGTTATGCAGTTTTAGTGGATTTTAAAAAGAATAAAATTTTATTATTCGACCACAAGAAGGCATTGAAAAAACTTCCAAGTGGAGGGCACATTGATAAAGATGAAATGCCAATCGAGGCAGCTAAACGAGAAATGTTTGAAGAATTGGGAATTAATTCTAAACCTATTTCTGATGGACGGGGAGTCCCGTTTTTTGTTTCCGTAGTTGAAACAGTTGGTATTACTGCTGGACATATTGATGTTGATTTGTGGTATATTTTCGAAGGAAATTCGAATTTGAAAATTAACGACGAAGCCGAAGAATTTAAAAGAGAGTTTAATGGCTATTATTGGTTAGGTTTTGATGAGATTCTTGCTATGCCAATCAAAGGACTTGATGCTAATATGCATAGGTTTGTCAATAAACTCAAGCTATTTCTTGATACTCCTGATAAATCATCTCTTTTATAGTAAAGCAAAACCTTTATAGAAGCCTCTACGGAAACATCTAAAATAAATTTATGGCAGCAATAAAAATCTTAATTGAAGGTTATGCAAAAAAACAAGAAAAGGGTTGGATTGCAAGTTCAACTACTTGTCTGATTTTTTCTGGTGATAAAAAAATTATCACCGATCCGGGGTGTAACCGCGAAAAATTACTGGAAGCATTAAAGAGAGAAAAGCTAACCACCAGAGACATTGACTATGTGTTTTTGTCACATTGCCATCCCGACCATATCTTGCTGGCAGGAATCTTTGAAACGGCGAAGTTTGTTACTTTCGATTCTAATTTGGTTTATGATAAAGATTCATTGATTGAATTTGATAAGCATATATTGGGAGATGATATTGAAGTTATTGAAACGCCGGGCCATGTGCTTGAGCATCTCTCGCTTTTGGTGGATACTCCCAAGGGAAAAGTGGCACTGGCGGGAGATGTCATATGGTGGGTTGACGGTGAGAATCAAATAGCCAATTTAGATCAACCAGATCATTCGCAGGCAAAGGGAATGAATATGGAAAAATTAATCGAAAGCAGAAAAAAACTTTTAGAAATGTCGGATTATATTATTCCGGGACACGGGAAAATGTTTAAGGTGGAAAAACATCTTATTTAGAGATGGCAGAAAATAAAGTTTAATATATAAAGGCCTCTATGGAGACCTCTAAAAAAATTATATGAATCAAACAATCAAGACTATCCTCAACAGAAAAAGCGTAAGGACTTATATAAATAAGCCAATCAACAAAAAAGACCTAGAATTAATTTTAAAATCCGCCATGGCTGCTCCCAGTGGAGCGGATACCAGACCGTGGGAGTTCATCGCTATCCAGGATAAGAATATGCTGCAAAAATTGGCAGATAATTTAAAATACGGCAAGATGCTCAAGAATGCCGGTGCGGCCATCGCGATTTGTGGTATCCCAGAGAAATCAGTTTTTGAGGGAGATAAATATTGGATCTGCGATTGTTCGGCTGCGGCCGAAAATATTCTTTTAGCGGTTGAATCAATGGGACTCGGTGCGGTTTGGGCTAGTTGTTATCCAAATAAAGAAAGAATTAGAAATGCTAAAAGAGTTCTGAATTTACCGAAAAATGTTGAACCGCTATGCGTTATTTCAATCGGTTATCCATTAAAAAAGCAAAAACCCAAGAACAAGTTTGATTCCAAGAAAATCCATTGGAATAAGTGGTAATTAATTGATATTATAATAATTATGGCCAAAGAAAAAAATGTTCACAAGTTAAAAAAGAGTAGTGCTTATAGTTATTCCGTGACTTTACCCAAAGAAATGGTTGAGAAATATGGGTGGTTCACCCCGTCAAATAATTTCAAGTACTAGATTATGTTTTATACGTATGTGCTACATTCAAAAAAAGATGGAAATTTTTACACCGGATACACAAAGGATTTGAAATTAAGATTTGAGCGGCACCAAAAAGGATTGGTTGAATCTACAAAAGACAGAAGACCATTAAAGCTGATATATTATGAAGCATGTTTAAATCAAAAAGATGCAACGCATAGAGAAAAATATCTAAAGAGATATTATGGAAAAATGTTTTTAAAAAATAGGCTCAAATCTTATTTGACTGGGTAAAGCGATTGGAGGAGAAAATAAAAAAAATGAAAATTGCGTTTCAAAAAACACTTCAAATGATGAAAATATCTTTGCCAATGATCGTTGGTATTTTGATGCTGGTTAGCATCCTCAATCCGATATTGGAAAAATATTATTCCAAAATATTCACCGGAAATTATTTTTTTGATCCATTAATTGGAGCGATAGCCGGAAGCGTTTCCTTTGGCATTCCAATCGCCAGTTATGTGACTGGGGGAGAGTTGCTGAAAGAAGGAGTAAGCCTTTTGGCTGTAACTGCTTTTATTCTGTCCTGGAGCACAGTAGGAATAGTGATGCTGCCATTGGAAATTTCCAATCTGGGAAAAAAGTTTGCCATCTGGAGAAATTCGCTGAATTTTATC
>Ga0172379_10003711_pt1 | contig 23853 bp, 16 predicted proteins | sample GrowelOW334metaG_FD_119756 | JGI IMG/M metagenome (GOLD analysis project Ga0172379, IMG submission 119756) | Groundwater microbial communities from an aquifer near a municipal landfill in Southern Ontario, Canada - Groundwater well OW334 metaG | ecosystem: Environmental > Aquatic > Deep...
GCGTGCCGCTATATCAGTGGCGACAAGCACCCGGGTGCTTTTATCCTTGAAATTGGCCAGGGCTTTCTGACGGGCATTCTGGCCTTTATTCCCATGAATGGCCTCAGCTTTAATATCATGCCTTTGCAAAACCTTGACCACTTTGTCGGCCCCATGCTTGGTGCGGGTAAACACAAGTGCTGTACGGATATTCTTATCCTGTAACAGGTCAACCAGCAAGGCATTTTTGTTGCCTTTATCCACAAAGTAGAGGTATTGCTGAACGGTTTCCACGGTTGTTGCCGGGGGAGTAACCATCACTTTCGACGGGTTATGGAGGATCGCTGAAGCCAGTTTAATGATTTCCGGGGCCATGGTGGCCGAAAAAAAGAGCGATTGCCTTTTAACGGGCAAAGCGGCAATGAGTTTCTTGACGTCGTGGATAAAACCCATATCCAGCATACGGTCGGCTTCATCAAGAACGAATATCTCGATATCTTTCAAGGAGATATATCCCTGGTTCATCAGGTCGAGCAAGCGACCCGGTGTGGCGACCAGGATATCCACTCCACGCTGCAGTATGGTGGTCTGCGGTCCCTGGGCAACCCCTCCGAACACCACGGTGGAAGTTAATCCCGTATATCTTCCGTACGCTTTGAAACTCTCATCAATCTGAATAGCGAGTTCGCGAGTGGGGGTTACTATGAGACTTCTGATTTTTCTTCTTCTGTCGTTAGTGTGGTTAGCACGAAGCAGTTGTAGAATTGGTACAGCAAATGCTGCTGTTTTCCCGGTGCCGGTTTGCGCGCATCCCAGGAGGTCGGTTCCCTGTAAAACGATTGGTATAGCTTGTTCCTGAACGGGTGTCGGAGTGGTGTAGCCTTCTTCTTGTAATGATTTGAGAATCGGTTCAATAATGTTTAACGAATGAAATTCCATGAAATAAATTTGGTGAAAATCTTGACTATAAATATTTTGCAAAGGTAACTAAATAAATAAGAGTTGAACGCTGATTTTCGCGGATCCCTGCGGGAACGCGGATTTTCACGGATCTTAATGTTAAAGATATCTCTATGCAACCACTCAATCAAATCGGAGAAGTGTCATCCCCGCGAAGGCGGGGACCCCTTCACGATAGTAGAATTTAACTCACTCAAAAATAAAGTTGTTGCAGTATTTACCCCCGGAGTTGGGATTCTGATGTAGTTCGAAATCAAATGATTCGACCGGCAATCGATTGGCATCCTGAATAAAAAAGCCTCTGTATTCCAGATTGAGCAGGAAGGCGATGGTTTCCAGCACCTGTTCCCGACCCACGTGCCGGGCTTCGATTTCCACCAGGATTTTCGGTTTGCATTCCCTGAGGGTATTAATCCCGCCTTGCAATATCCGAAGCTCATTTCCCTCAACATCAATCTTTAAAAAAGCCGGTTTGATCTTGTACCGGTTACAATAATAGTCCAGGGTTTCGGTAGCCACTTCTTCTGTAGAGCCTATCCCGCCCGGATATTCGAGCTTGAGGATGGAGGCGCCGGGTGAGGAAGACTTACCCTTTTTATCGGACGGAATATAAAGATTTACCGTGCCTGCCTGATCTGAAAGGGCAAGATGTTCAATCGTAACCTGACTCCAATTAAAAAGCGATTTCAGTTTGATCAGATACTGATAAAGAGCTGATTGCGGTTCAAAAGCAAATATCTTACCCGTCCTGCCTGCTTTTTGGATTATGAAGTACAGATATCCCCCCTTATGGGCACCGATATCAAGAACCGTATCTCCTTCATTGATTGCGGAAAGGAGGTATGCGATCCCGCCTTTATCATTTTTATTCTGGTATTTTCCAGCCCGGTAAACTAACCTGATACGTTCAATCCACTTCATTTTACGGAATATTTACCTGTTTTCTTCATCCAGCAGATGGGAGGTACTCTTAATTACTTTTAAAATCAGATATAAAACTCCACTAAAAATGGTCAAATAAAAAAGCCAGTTAATCTGAATAATATCAATTTTATTTATCAGGTTTCCAGCGCATTGAAAAATAAAAAAAACCAAGAAAATGGCAAAAAAACCATTTTTCTCTTTTTTTAATACTTTTTTCCAGCTGAAAGGCATATCGGGAGCTGTCCGGTTCTTAAAAGAGGGGATAAATGCCGGTGTTCCCCTAGCCCAGTCTAAATAAATACTGCCGAATTTCTTTCTCAGGAATTGCTCCTCAGCAACCATAATCCTCTCATAATATATCCAATACAAAAAGATGAACAACCCGACAAACCAGGGATTCTCTGCCAGCATGGCCACTCCGAGCCACATGAAGAAATTACCGAGATATAAAGGATGTCTCACCACAGAGTAAATCCCGGAGGTATTCAATTCATCGGCCAATTGTTTTTCCGTGTTCCGTCCGGAAGTGTTTTTTGGCGTATGTCCCACGGTATACACCCTTACTCCGAACCCTATCAGGCAAACAAACAGGCAGAAAAACCGGTATATTTCTTTCAGGTCGGCGTCCTGAAATCCTGAGGCATTCCGAATCGTAAGAATATAAGCCCCGATCCCCGCCAGCAGAAAAAACAACGGTAAAATTCCCCGGTATTTAAAAAGGTAATTTCCCTGTTTCTCAAACTCTTCCTGTAGCGCCATAAAAGGTATTTAGAATCACGAAGATAGGAGAATAGCATGCAAATAACAATGGGTCTCCCAAGGACATTCGCATTAAGCGACGGCGCTATCGATGACATTCGCGGTAAGCGATGCGGTCCCCGCCTTCGCGGGGATGACACTGCTGCCGATTTTGCCTCGTGCCATCATCCGTCTCAACGTCTCAAAGTCTTAAAGTCTAAGAGTCTCATCAACTCACTCAACCACCACCTCCCGCCTTCCCGCTCCAAACTTCATCACTTTCCCGCTCTCCAGCTTCAGCGTTGCCGTACTGTTTGGTGGGATAACCACCGTGTACAATACCTTATTACCCTCTCTTTTCCAGGACGATACGATCTCACCATAAGGACCGGTATGCCTGGCTTCAAAATGAGTCAGTCCTTTTACAAAATGGGGTTCCAGCAGAACATTTTTGAAACCCGGCTGGTCGGGATCGGGTTTGATGCCGCCAAGTGCTTTATAAAACCAGGCGCCGATCTCCCCGAACATGATATGATTGCGGGAAATATCGGTATTGGTGGTCAAAGGCCAGTTTTCCTGCAGGGTGGTGGCGCCGTTCACGATCCAGTAACCCCATGACGGAAAGGTTTCTTCAGCAGCCAGTGTATAAGCCAGATCAGCATAACCATTTTCGCTGAGGGCATTCAGGATGGCCTTGGTTCCCAGTAATCCCACATCAATGTGGCTATTATCTGCAATGATGCGGTTCTTCAGGTTTTCAGCCACCCTGGCTTTCAAATCATCAGGGACGATACCCCAGAAAAGGGCCGTACTTAGTTCTGTCTGAAAACCTTCTCCATAAATCCCGGTTTCCCGGTTCAGGTATTTGGCGTTAATGGCCGCGGCAATTTTTCGTGATAATTCCAGATACTTTTTCTGATCCTGATCATTGCCAAGTAATTTAGCAGCTTTCGAAAGGATCAGGGCATCGGTATAATAATAGATGGAGGAAGTAAATTCTTTTGGCGTCACGGATTTTACCGGAATCCAGTCGCCCAGTCCCCAGTCGGTGAGCCCATCTTTACTGATATCGGTGATGTGATCAACATATAACCTGATATTGTCGTAGCAGTCGGCCAGCAGCTTTGAATCCCCGTAAAACAGGTAAATGTTCCAGGGAATAATGGCGATGGTGCTGGTCCAGTCGGGTCCGTTGCCCCAAGTGTAACCCCATCCGGCAGTTGGAACGATGGAGGGCAGTATGCCATTCGGTTTCTGTTCATCGCGATGGTCGGCCAGCCATTTTTCATATACCGTAATACCGTCAAAGCCATACAATCCGGTTTCTACTGCAATCTGGGCATCCCCTGTCCAGCCGTTCTTTTCGCGCTGCGGGCAATCGGTCGGATATCCAAACAGGTTCGAGAGATATGAGGCATTGGTTGCCGCCCAGATTTTATCGATGACCGGGTTGGAACTGCTGATGGAACCCATTGGGGGAACATCGCTGTGCATGAAATAGCCCGTCAGGTTTTCCTTCACAAGATTAACCGGATTGCTGCTGGATACTTCCACATATTGAAACCCTTTGTAATTAAACCGGGGCATGAAAGTTTCTTCCCCCTCGCCTTTCAGAATAAAAATATCGGTCTGAAAGGGATCTTTGTCATCTGTCGGACGATAATGAACATCGATATTGGACTGATCGGCTTTGCCTTCTGCGGTGATCTGCTCGGAATGCTTCAGGCGGATCACCGTGCCTGCCGGTCCTTGAACGGTAATTTTGCTGACACCTGCGATATTCCGTCCCAGATTGAAAACATACAACTGATCATTGAATTTCTGAACGCTTTTGGCGGGTATCTCTTCCACATTGCGGATGGGCTGAATGACCTGTGCTGCAATATTGCCCGATGGAGCAGCGACCGCTAAGGCCCCCTCCCACGCAGATTCATTGAATCCCGGGGAATCCCATCCCTTCTGCTCCAATCGGGCATCATAATGTTCTGCCGTATAAATGCTGTTGAAAATGACCGGCCCCGATGAAGTTTGCCATCCGGGTCCTGTTGCGATCGTTTCCACGGTGCCGTCTTCATAAGTCAGGCGAAGATTCAGCAGAAACCGAGGACGGTTGCGCCAGTGGGCCTTGTGAAAATCCCAGACCGCGGTCGATTGGTGGTTGTACCAGCCGTTACCCAGTAATACCCCGATGGCATTGGCACCTGTTGTCAGCAGGGGAGTTACATCAAACGTCACATACAGGTTCCTTTTGTCGAACCGGGTATACATCGGATCCAGCCGATGGTTTCCCACCTTTTGGCCGTTGATGGTCAGTTCCAACAGTCCGGCTGCCGTGATATAGACACGAGCCGTCTTAATTTTTTTCGATGCCTGGAATTCCTTTCTGAAGTAAGGTGCCGGTTTGTAATTGATATCTTTCGAATCCGATATCCAGGTCCCCTGCCAGTTCTTCATCTCCATCATACCAGTCTCGAAGCTGGCAACCACCGATCTTTCGGATCTCTTCCCTTTCATGTCCCAAACCTCCACCTTCCAATAATATCGGGTAAAAGGAACCAGCGGGATTTTGCCGGGATAGGCTGCACGCATCTGGCTCTGTTTAACCTTTTTGGAATCCCAGATCAGGTTCTTTCCACGGGCAACATCCGCAGAATCGATACCCAGGCGGATCCGGTATGCAGTCTGCAGCGCACCCTCCCTGACGTCATCCATCATCCATTTGAACCTTGGGCTGCGGGAATCGATGCCGATCGGATTTACCAGGTTTTCAACAGATAAGCTAACCGGTTTGCTTTTTACTGCAAAGGTTTCCTGCGGGAACAAACACAAAAGAAAAAATGGGAGGAAGGAGAGAAATTTCATGGACACAGAATTTTTATAAAGATGGCGAAAAAGCTTTACAGGAAATGGTTTCTAATGCACACTGATATACTCATCCAGCTCGTTATGCCATTCTTCCGGCTCAAAAGTTCCGGGCAGTGTTTCTTCACCAAAGAGCAAATCAACCAGGTAATGCGGGGCTTTGCCCCCGATATGCACTGATTTGATGCAGGAAATGCAATAAACCACAACATCTTCGCGAGGCATTTCAGCGGTGCGTTTCCGCATTTGTTTTTTTACCTCCCCCACCGGTATCAAACCATAAAAACTGTCGCCGCAGCAAGTGCTCCGGGTTCCGGCCTTTTTGGGCTCGATTACTTTGATATTCATTTTGCCCAGCAATGTCCGGATGGCCTCATGCACAATCACTTTCTCCCGTGTCGGGCAGGCGTCCAGGATTGCCATTTCCCTGCCGCCATAGTCCGGGAGCGGAAAGAATTCGGAACCGGCCAGGATCTCCCAGAGTGAAATCGTTGTTGTACCCTGATAATCATTGGCATATCGCTTATCGCAACCCGGACAAATATTGATAACCTCCTTATGTGGCGTAACCTGCGGCTCATGCTTGCAACACGTGAGCAGCTGATCCATGCTGCCCAGGTTCTCATCCAAAATCGAACTCAGTTTTTCGGCCAGATGAGGTTTGTAAAGCATCAGGGCGCAGCCCGGGGCGAAGACTCTGGTCATTTGACTAAAGATTCAAGTATTTTGAGGGATAAGGCACTGATTGTGTGAGGCAAAATAATTATTTTAAAAGTTTCAGGGCTGGGAGTATACGACTCCAGGCTTCGAGCGGGATATCCTGGTTGGCAGCTTTGGCAGTTTGCCTGAGTCCTTCAACAATTTTGGCTGAATTCAGGAGAATATCTTCACGCTTGGCTGATTTTTTAATCCAGGCAAACTCTTCACCCAGCAGCATCAACAATGTTTCACGCTCTTCCGCTTTGGCGACCGGGGGATGATGATCAGGCTCAGATAAAAACAGCAGGCTGATCCTCATAAAATCCGTGCAAGCCTCATGGTGCAGGATAGCTTCACCTTTCCAGGCGGCAAGTCCCTTTTTCCTGACTTCAGCCGTCCATTCCAGGATTTTCGGTACCCAATAATCAAACGTGAGACTAGTTTTGAGATATAAGCCGGGCAATGGATGAGCAAAAGTATACATCCCTTTGACCTTGGCCGGCATCATGGGTATTTCGGAAAAAACTGGCAATTCGTCCGGATCAAAATTCACTTTATGGGAAGAATTAAAGAATGTGCAGGCTTCGGCAATCTGCAGAAAAATAATTTTGGTCTGATTCCTTTGATTTTCAGGCATTCCGGCAAGTGTTCGGAGGGTGATGTTACTCATCCCTTTATCCTGATCGCGCCTGGTAAAATATACCGACACCAGTAGTTCAACTGTTGATGCATTCCAGACTGTATCAACAGGATTGCTGAGATGCCGGTAAAACTGATCGAAACGATTCTGCGCCTGGCTCCAATCAGGCTTCAGACCGATAAGCCGATTGACTTCTGATCTATTATCAGCAAGGATCCCGACAAATTTTGTAGAAATATTCATCCGGTTAAATTAGAAAAATGTTTGAAAAAGAGAGCATTCATGGATGTCCGGGGTTTTCCGCTTCACGCTTCACGCTTCACGTTCCTGCCTTGGTCAGCGCTTCCACCAAAACATCCAGATCCGCCGGGGTGGTATAAATATTCGGTGTGATGCGGCAACCGTTCACGTTTTGTCCGTCAATGGCGACCGTAAAAATTTTGTATTTCTTCATCAGCATTTCTGCCACTTCCGAAGCCTTCATCCCCTTGACCCCAACATTGGCGATACCGCAGGAACGCGCTGCATCGGCAGGGGTATTTAAGTTAATATGAGCGAGGTTCCGGACCTTGCCACTCCAATAATTCTGAAGATAACGCAGCCTGGCCTCTTTCCGCTCGGGCCCCACCATATGGTAAAAATCGATGGCATCTGCAATGGTCAGGTCGGTGGCAGCCGGATGAGTACCAATGTGGTTCAACCTCGAAATGTCATCCATCGGGCGGTCGCCCTCGGCGATCAGCGGCCACACCTTTCCAATATTCTCCTTCTTCACCCAGAGCAATCCGGCTCCCAGCGGGGTGCTCAACCATTTATGCAGGCTGGATCCATAGAAATCACAATGCAAATCGGGCATTTTAAAACAGAAATGACCCACGGCATGGGCGCCATCCACCATGACCAGCACTCCCTTTCTATGCGCCATGTCGCAGATTTTTTGGATTGGAAGGATCTGACCGGTGACATTGATGATGTGGCAAACCATAAGCAGCCTGGTTTTAGCGGTGATCGCACCTGCGTACAAATCAACGATTTCCTCATCAGATTTAGGGTGCAGCGGAATGGATAATATTTTGTTGACCACACCGTACCTTCTGCCAACCTGCTTAAACATCTCGATCATCGCTCCATAATCCTGCTCGGCCATAACAGCCTCATCGCCAGGCTTCCAGTCGAGCCCGCCAATCACCATATCCAGCGATTCGGTGGTATTCCTTGTGATGACCACCTCATAAGCCGGCGCCCCGACCACTTCAGCCAGCTTTGCGGCCACCTTTTTCTTGTTATCCGCCTGCACGGTCCGCATATACCAGGAACCCTGCAGGTTGATTTCCCTGACATGATTGATATATTTTTCGAGTGTTTCCTGCGGCATGAAACAATAGTATCCGTTCTCGAGATTGATATAATCCGGTTTCAGACGGTAGCCTCCGCGGATCCCTTCCCAGAATGCTTCATCCGAAGCCAGTTTCCAGGATGGTAGGTCTTCATATTTCGATAGCCAGTCTTCAATTCCATAGGCTGATGGTACGGCGGCGAGGCTCAGGAGCCCCATGCTTTTCAGGAATGTTCGCTTGTCCATAGGTTATTTTAGATCTTAGATTTTGCAAATAATAGAACAGGATTTGATAATTCATCTACTTCTTTAAGTATTTCACTGTTTTTTTGATAAAAATTATTGGTTTTATCTTTTATCATGACTTCAGCAGGCATGGAGAAAATATATTCATCATCGGTAATTCCCACAGGATGAAAATACATAAATGTTCCAAAAATATCATTGTTCAATTTTCTTAATTCAACCAATGAATATTGATGGGTTTTCAGGTTGCAAATTCCCCAGTAAGCCTTTTTGCAATAGACTGCTGAAATAATTGCACTGTTTTTTAATGGGATAAAACCAATGCTTCTGACATACTTGCAATTAAGCATAATATAATCATGAACCGAATTCTGATCTGCTGCAGAAAGACGATTAAAATCATTTTCGGTAAAATTTTTACCATTAAAATCCAAATAAAATAATGGTTCCGGTTTTCCGTCTTTTAAGGAGTAAATAGTATCAAAAGTTGGAATATGAAATAATATCTGTTTTTCGTAATTTGATAAAGGATAAAAGGGAGCCAATCTATATGCCAAAGAATAGGGGAAAAATGAATTTATGGGTTTAAAATTCGAATCACTAATAAATATCCGCTTATCCATGCCCGCTCCGTAAAATACAAATTCATCATTTTCCGACTGGCCAAAAGCCTCCGCCATAAATTCTGTATTTGCTGACCGGATCCATTTACCTTTTAATGAGAATATATGAATCTTGCGAAAATCCAATAAATAAATTAATTCATTTTTCGTGTCAATCAGAAAATCGTGCATCTCGATATATTCACCCGGCCCTTTGCCCCGCTGTCCAATAGATCCAAGAAATTTTCCTTTGGAATTAAACCAGAATAATTTCATTTGCTCTAAATCAAAAGCATAAATATTGTCACGGTACTGAATTACTTTTTTAATTGCTTTAATCAGACAATCTTTGGTCGTTTCTAGCGGAATCAGTTTATCTATTTCCAAAAAATCACTCAGGTTGGCAGAGCTCTTGAAATTATCGGTTTTAATATTAATCCGGATAATTCCTTCCTTTTCATTTTTATTAATTGCTGAAGCATCTGCCGTGGCAAAAACAATGAAAAGGAAAGAAAATAGCCAGAAGATTTTCATCTATTTCAATATTAGCTCGATTACCGGAATTTCCACATCAGGCTTGAGAACCGGCAGCCTTAAAATCGTCTCGTCACCTTTGCTTTTTTCATCCAGCCAGATGGTGGCTTTTTTTGTAGTCATGGCAATCTCAGAGGCATCATGCAGGAACTGGGCATATTTGATTTTCCCGGCATAACCTTCGAGAGTAATCTGATTCAATGGCCAATCCAGAAGATGGATATACAGCCGTGTGGTTAAGGGGTTATAGGTTAGCAGGGAATTTACAGGAGCCTTGAATTCATCAGGCGCCTGGGTGCATCCATAAATGGAGCGGCTGCAATATTTCATCCAGTTCCCCATCGAGGCCAGGCGGTCCTGTGCCCTGTAATCAATTGTGCCCCTGCCGGTTGGGCCTACATTCAGCAATACGTTTCCACCTTTGCTGACTGATTCAATCAGCAGTTCAATCAGCTGTTTGCTGTCTTTCCACGACATCTCATCGCGGTAATATCCCCAGGAGCCGGAAAACGTCTGGCAAACTTCCCATGGCACCCGCTTGCCGTTCACCTGAACCCATTCGCGTGGTTTATACTGTTCGGGTGATTTGAAATCCCACCCTCCCGGCACATCTTCCAGATCCAGCCGGTCGTTCACGATGATTCCCGGCTGAAGCTCGCGGACCATTTTTAAAAGATTCTCGGAATCCCAGTCTGTCCGTGTCTTTCCATATTTTCCGGTCGGTGATGAAAAGTCAAGCCAGATGATATCGATCTTACCGTAATTGGTTAACAGTTCCCTCACCTGATTTTTCAGATAGAGCCTGTATTTGGCCATGTCCCGGCCTTTATTCAGACTGTCATATTCCGCATCGGTTTTCCCGCTTTGCGGATGGTTGCGGTCAATGATGTAATCAGGATGATGCCAGTCGAGCAGCGAATAGTAAAATCCGACTTTCAGACCCTCAGCACGGAATGCCTCCACATATTCCTTGATGAGATCCTTTTTCACCGGTGTGTTGGTCGCCTTATAATCGGTAAATTTTGAATCAAACAGGCAAAATCCTTCATGATGCTTGGTAGTCATCACGGCATATTTCATTCCGGCTTCCTTAGCCATCCGGGCCCATTCGCGCGGATTGTACAGATCCGGGTTGAACTGCTCGAAATACTTCAGATAATCGGCTTCGGAAATGCGTTCGTTCTTTTTGACCCATTCGTGCCGGGCAGCCTGGGCATACAAACCGAAATGGATGAACATGCCGAACCGGTCATCGGTCCACCATTTCATGCGGGCTGTTTTCTGATCTTCGGACTCTTTGGGTAACTGTGCCATGGAGGCTGAGAAATTCAGCACCAGGCAGGTTGCGATAATCGCTGCTGTAAGAAAGGTTCGTTTATTCATTTAAGCGGATAATTTGTTGCAGATCAATAGTTATACTCCCTGCCTGCAGGCCTTTGCCGGATGCGGTAACGGTAATTTTCCCGCCTGCGCCTTTCCGGGCTTTGACGATCACCAGTGCGAGACCGTTGAAGGCCGGACGTTCATGGCTTTGGAAAGGAATGAAACTGGTGGCATCGCCGTTGTCGGTAGCCACAATCACTCCCGGTCCTGAAATTTCAAACTTGATCACCGGATTCGACCGGGGAACCATATATCCCTGCTTATCCTGTACCATGACTGTGATATAGGCCAGTTCAGGCTCATCGGATCCTATCATTTTCAAATTGGATGTCAGGGATAGCCGGAAAGGTTCACCGGTCGTCTTCACCATATCGGTGGCCCATTTTGCCCCATTCTTATAAGCAATCACTTCCACCCGGCCGGGTTCATATTTTACGCTGTCCCAAACGAGCCGGAAATCTTCGCCCGGCCGTTTGATTTTCCTTCCCTGGCTTTTGCCGTTGATGAAAAGTTCAGCTTCGTCACCAGAGGTATACACATGAACCAGGGTAACTTTCCCGATCCTTTCCTTCCAGTTCCAGTGAGGCAGGATGTGCGCCATCGGGAGATCGGGTTTCCATTGCGATTGGTACAGATAGAACCTGTCCTTTGGAAAGCCTGCCAGGTCGACAATGCCGAAATAGCTGCTGCGTGAAGGCATGTTGGTTTCATCTGAATTATAAGGAGTTGGTTCACCAAGATAGTCGAAACCGGTCCAGACATATTCACCCAGCACATGCGGATATTTTGCATTGACCCGGAACTGGTCATCGGGTGCGCATCCCCAGTCGGGCCTGGTCAGGTCATAGGAAGATACCTGCCAGTTCTGATAATCCTTGTCAAAGAAATATTCGCCGCGGGAAGTTATGCAGGAAGAGGTTTCACTTCCTATGGTCGGCATGTTTGCATACCTGGGATCAGCATCCCACTTGGCCTGGTTGCCAAAGAAATAGTTCACTCCCATGATTCCCAATGAAAGCGGGGATCCGGCAGTCCGGCTTCCATCAGGGTCGTTGTATCCGTTGGAAACAGGACGGGTGGGATCTTCACCGCGCACAATATCAGCCAAATGTTTGGTCATCTCCACATTCTGCTGGTCAATCACCTCATTTCCGATCGACCAGATGAATACAGAGGGATTATTGCGGTCGCGGTGTACCAGCGCTTTCAGATCCTTTTCGTGCCATTCATCACACAGCTGATTGTAATCCAGTTTCCGCTTCCCGGTTTTCCAGGCATCAAAAGCTTCGTCCCAAACAAGGAATCCCATCTGGTCGGCCAGCTCGATCAATTCGGGTGCTGGTGGGTTGTGCGAGGTCCGCAAAGAATTGCAGCCCATATCTTTCAGGATGCTCAGCTGCCGGCGCAGGGCGCTGGTATTTATGGCGGCACCGAGTGCGCCCAGGTCGTGATGGTTGCAGGTACCCCGGATGGGTACCCTCCGGCCGTTGAGCAGAAATCCATTGCGGGCGGTGAACTCAAGGGTCCTGATCCCGAACGGCGTGTTGTATTGGTCAACTATCTTCCCATTGACCCGGATCGAGGTCTGGGCAACATAGCGGCTCGGGGAAACAATATCCCACAGTTTAGGCTTCAGAATCTTTGCCCCTATGGTGGCCTTTGCGCTGGAACCGGCATCGATTTTAACCGCCTGCTCATCGAAGGATGCCACTTTGGTTCCCGGCTTATTCTGGTTGTCCAATTCAAGGATATTGGTCCTGATAACGGCCTCCACCGGAACACTCCATTGATTATCAAGCGTTACCTCCATTTTCACTGTGGCTGATCCATCGGTGATTTCGGGGGTGGTGATATAGGTTCCCCAATGTGCCACATGTACCGGGTTGGTTTTGATGAGCCAGACATGACGGTATATTCCCGCACCCGGATACCAGCGCGACTCCCATTTTTCGGTATCCAGCCTGACGGCCAGCACGTTTTTCTGTCCGTACTTTAAAAAGGGAGAAAGGTTCATGCGGAAGCTGCTGTATCCATAGGGCCAGGTGCCCACATACTGACCGTTCACCCATATCTTCGCATTAGCCATGGCCCCGTCGAAGTCGATAAATGTCTGTTTTCCTGCATCATCGGCCTGAACGAAAAAATACTTACGGTACCAGCCGATTCCCTGATAGGGCAACTTGCCGGTTTCACCTTTGAGCTCTATCCGGAAGGGTCCCTCGATGGCCCAGTCATGCGGCAAATCGAGCTTTCTCCAGGCACTGTCGTTGACAGCGGGCATCTCCAGTCCTGTGGGTTCTTCTTTATAAGTACCATCGGCCTGCAATCCATAACGCGAAAAGAGCCACTTTTCATCGAATGACCGGGTATTCACTGAGCCCATCCGGGTGATGGGCAATGCATTCTGGGAAAATCCCGGCACCATGCTTGATAAAGCCAGGAAAAGCATTCCGATTGAAGTGAACCGGAATTTATGGGTTGGAGCGGAAGGTTTCATGGTTGGACTTTTTGAGTCTGATCAAGCAAATATACAAAAAGAAGGTTGCCCACTGTTCACAGCCAGGTCACTTACGACTCGTCACTATTCACCCATCAACTTTTTAAGTATAGGCATCAGGTCGGTGTTGAGAACCCGGTATTTTGTTTTGTTTTTATCTCCTTCCTTTTCCAGCAGTTCCTCATCAACTCCCTTTTTCAAATCGCGGCTGGCCGTGGCTGTGGAGATATCTTTAAAAACCTTCATGTAATCTTTCCGCGTGAATTCCTTCTTGCCGGTAGCCGTATAATACTCAAGCCTGGCGCTGTCATTGAGTATCCGGTTGTTAAAATTCAGCATTTCGGCCAGCGACTTGTCGAGGATATCGAGCATGAACTCGATAAACAGCGTGGATTTTCCCGACCGGTCGCTCGCGGCCAGGACTCCGTAGTATTCCTGCTGCCGCTGGCTGATCAGTGTTTCAAACGGAAGGAACTCAAAAACCGGGTACTCATTCCGGAGAATAACCGTCTGCCAGAGCCGGCCCATTCTGCCGTTGCCATCAATGAAGGGATGGATGAATTCCATCTCGAAGTGAAAAACGCAGCTTTTGATCAGGGTGAGTTCGTCCTTTCTTTTCAGATATTTGAAGAGGTCATTCATCAGGTAGTTAACATTGATGGCAGGTGGTGCGACATGAACCACCTGTGAACCCTGAAAAACGCCCACAGCCTGGCTCCGGTACCTGCCGGCATTATCCAGCAACCCTTCCATAAGCATTTTATGAGCTTCCAGGAATGATTTCGAAGAATACGGATCAAATGCACCCAGGTTGTCATAAACCTTGATGGCATTCATTACCTCCAGGATATCTTTGCGGGGACCGACAACCCGCTTGTTATTGATCAAGGCGGTAACCTGATCCAGGGTCAGGGAATTGCCTTCAATAACCAAGGAGGAATGGATGGTCCGGATCCGGTTTTGCTTCCTCAGATAAGGATCAGGCCGGGTCATCTGGCTGGCGTCCAACTGGCCGATTTTCATCGCTATGGAAGTTACAAGCTGAAAAATGGAAGGTGTAATGTCGTATGGTGGTTTCATGATACTATCAAATGATAGTATCAAAGATAAGATCATTATCTGAAATAACAAACAATTTGATTGCCGGCATTTCTTTTATCAGTGAGCCATTAACTTTATACTCAATGGCCCTTTCCCATCCCAATTAAACCCGATGGGCTTTCCCCCCGGACGGATAATCTCCACCCGGGTTGTCCCTCCGCTTCTCCTTACATGGATATCAAAGGTATGGCCGAAAGCAGTGATGTTGTTCAATTCCATTTCGTTCCATCCATCGGGCAATTTAGGAAATAATGTAAATGACCGCAACCCGGTTGGCCGCAATCCAAACAATCCTTCGGTGATCACCCGGCAATAGAGCGCCGATTCACCGGATAGCTGTTTCTGGTCGCCTTCGGGATAGGCCTCCACGGCATACGGGACGTGAACACCCAGTAACCTGCGCTGCGAATATCTTTTCAGATAGTCGAGACCCCTGGCGGTTTCGCCGGAAGCCAGGACACCGCGGAGGCCGTAAAGGGTTGACCGGTCCCAGAAAGTTTTATCGCCGGCCTGGGTAGCCAGACCGTCAACCGTCCATAAACGGGGTGAGAACAGGGCGTCAACGGTTCCTGCTTTTCGGTCATAAATCCCTACAGTTAATGGTATGCAGATCCAGGAACGGAGAATTTCGTTTTCCTTGTAATACCGGTAGGTGTCAAAACCCTCCACTTTGGATGCGAAAAATTTATCAATCGATACCCTTAGCTGTTTTGCCTGATTTAAATAGCCGTCCGACAACTGCTTTGGCTTTTGCATATCTCTGCACAGCATCGATGCCGATAATAAGGCATCATAATACAAACTGCTTGTGCACAGATTAGCGGAGCCAGCCGGGAAACGGCCTTCCAACTCATCGCTGTCGGAGTTAACCACCCCGTCGGCATTGATTTTCCTGTGGCTGAATTCGAGGCAATATTCGATCAGAGGCCACAGCTCCTTTGCTATCTCCAGATTTCCCGATGCCAGTGCGAAGCGCGATGCCCCGTAAGCGATCATAGCCTGGTCGCCCCGGTCGCCGGCCCCGTCCCAGAAATCAATCCCCTCGGCAATGATGGAACTGGGTATCGGTTTAAAATCCTTGTTCATGAATTTTGCAAACCAGCGGTAAGCATTCAGTCCGGCTTCGGTTCCCAGCGGATACCCCGCGTAACCGTACCAGGGACCGGTATATTCGGCCTGGTCATTCGCCCAGATCGCGGCATGATACCGGAACCCTCCCGGAGCGTTGATATACCCGTTTCTGGTTTTAAAAATGCTCTCCCCGACTCGCAACTTGGCAAAAGAGAAGGCGGTATTCAATACCGGATCGGGGGTGATGAGTTGCAAGGGATCCTGTATCATCCTGATCCGGCCGACCCGCTTCCGGACTTCCCCGTCGAGGTTGATCTTTACCAGCTTTTCGCCATTCCGCACGGCCTGATAGACCACGGCAAACACGGCCGAATCCCCTGGCTGCAGGGTTTTTACCCCGTCATTCAGAGTATAGGTATAAACTGAATGCGGCCCGCCGGTACTGTGGAGCGTATCGATCCTGATCTCCTTTTGATTATATTCCATCGACACCATGCAGGGTTTGTTATCGGCATTGACGAAAACATATTTCTCAATAGCAGCAGGCAGATCAGCTGACGGAAGCAGCGTTCTTATTAAAACCAGCTTATGGGTCGCCTTATTCCGGTCGATCTTTTCCAGATTACTGGTTATCTGCATGATACCACTATGATCGATGTCCATAATCCTTTCATCCAGGCCGGGGTTCGGGTACCCATTGATCAGACAGGGTTTCAGCGGAGTCATGTTAAGGTAAAACCTGGGCAGGTCGCTGTCAGCGAAGCTCAGCATCAGGGTTCCATGGGTATCATTGGGTTTCAGACGAAAAGTCGGAAAGATCACCGTCCGGGTCAGCTGAAGTCTCCTGGAACTATCGACCGAATACTTCACCCAAAGCGAAACCAGTTCCCCGCTCATCTCAATATGATCGAAATGTGGGTCATCGGATTTGATGGTCCATTCGATGCTGCCATTTTTCACTATACTCCAGCGGGTTCCGGCTTCCTGAGCAGTCAGTGAGGCCGGGGCGAGAAAGGACATTAACAGAATAATTTTATCAAACTTCATAGGTCAAATGTATCAGGTTTATGATATTGACTAATCGCACCAAGGTGCTTCGCGGTATAGTTCTGCATCAACCCTTTATAATAATAAATCCGCGAAAATCCGCGTTCCCGCAGGGATCCGCGTCATCCGCGTGCCAATCTTATTTCTTCTTCATCCAAAAATGCTCGATCTCCTCCAGCGTTTTGCCTTTGGTTTCGGGCACCAGTTTCCACATGATGAAGGCGGCAACCAAACCCATCACGGCATAGATCCAATAGGCAAACCCATGATGGAAAAGCTTGGTGAGCGCAGAACTGTTATTCATGATGGGAAAGGTCCACGATACGATCAGGTTCGAAATCCACATCGCCCCAACGGCAAAAGCCATCGCCCTGCCCCTCACCTTATTCGGGAAAAGTTCAGAGAGTAAAACCCATACCACCGGACCCCATGAAAAGGCAAAACATCCGACATAACCGAGCATTGCAATCATGGCAATGATCCCCATTTTATTGAAGAAGAACGCCAGTCCGAGGACCAGCATGAAAAAGGCCATTCCCAGCGCCCCGATGATCTGCAACTGTTTTCGCCCGAAACGGTCGACCGTATAGATCGCCAGAACGGTGAACGACAGGTTGATGATGCCGACAATGATCGTCTGCAAAAGCGAGGTATCGGTTCCGGAGCCCATGTTTTTAAATATCTCAGGTGCATAGTACAGAACCACGTTTATTCCTACAAATTGTTGGAATACAGCAAGTAATATCCCGATTATTATCACCAGGAATCCAAAGCTGAACAATTTTCCGGAAGTTGACACGAGAGTCTCTTTGATCTCGGCCATAATGCTGCCGGCGAGCTTCGGGCCATTAATCCGGGTCAGAATACGGAGCGCTTCGCCATCCCTGTTTTTCAGGGCGAGATACCGGGGTGTTTCCGGCACGAAGACCAGGAGCACGAGAAATAAGGCGGCGGGGATGATCTCCGAGGCAAACATCCATCTCCAGCCGATCTGGTTAATCCAGTTGTCGTCGCCCTGGCGGGCGATGAGATAATTCACAAAGTACACAACCAGCATGCCGAAAATGATTGCAAACTGGTTCCAGGATACAAGCTTACCCCGCATATGGGCCGGAGATATCTCGGCGATATACATGGGCGACAACATGGAGGCGAGTCCAACCCCGAGACCACCGATGATCCGGTAAACAATGAAATGCACCATAAAGGTTTGATCAGCAGTACCGATGGGGCGAAAAAACACCTCGGGCATGGCAGAACCGACGGCAGATATCAGAAATAAGATGGCTGCCAGGATCAAACCCCTTTTCCGGCCAAGTTTAAGGCTGATCAATCCGCCGGTTAATCCTCCGGCAATGCAGCCGATGAGTGCCGATGAAACCAGCAGGCCGTGCCATGAATTGGCCACTGTTTCGGTCCAGTGGTGAGGATCGATAAAAACCGCTTTCAAGGAGCTCACCGTACCGGAAATGACCGCCGTATCATATCCAAACAGCAGTCCCCCCAGTGTGGCTACGAAAGTAATGGCGGCAATGTACCGCATGTTCCCACCGGTCCTGATCATCTCTGGTTTCGATTTTTGCATGATTATCAGTTCATTTTTTGTTTGGGCAGGTATTCCAATCCTTCCAGACCGATGGTGCGGAGCGTCTCCAGCCTGAAGGCCGACGGCCACAGCACCATCCAATCGGCGAAAGACCCGGGTTTTCCGTTCCAGCGGGTCTGGAAATAGGCCTCGGTCTGACTGCCTGCCGGCCGCACCACCCCATGAACCTTTTCAGTGCCGTTGGCCACCACTTGGTTTGCGTTGGCCCAGGCGGCCAGTGCCTTCTCTTTCCAGACTGGGTTGCCGGTGAGTTTCGATAGTTTCAGCCATTCAGGCACCAGGGCTAATCCGAATGGATCGAGGTGGTGGTGCTGGGTTGAAACTGCTGTCGCACCAAAAGTATTGTACCCGTATTTTCTAAAATCCGTAGAATCGGCGAATGGAACTGAATAGTGCCATAGCCAGGTAGAAAGGTACCAGGAAGTGCTCTCGGCTTTAGCCAGATAAGTACTGTCACCGGTGGCTTCGTGCAGCATGATGGCGCTACGGAGCATTGGCCAGGAGGATTCCTTGTCGATGCACCAGGTATCCAGGGCACCCGCCGAGGTAAATCCCTTGGTCGAAAAATCATCGAAATAAAAATCATACGCCCGCCGGGCTGAGGCAAGATAGGCTTTGTTGCCGGTAACGGAATAGGCCCGCACCATGGCCGGAATGATAAAGGAGCCGACGGTGCCGTCACGGTACAGGCAAACGCCTTCCCTGGTCCAGCCTTTTCCATACTGACCGGAGGACTGCTGGTCCTTCAGCATAAAATCGCAAATCCCCAGGGCAATGGTCTTATAGTTCTCCCGCTCCACCCCGCACTTTTTCGCCAGATCCCAGGCCACCAGGTAATCGGCAGCCGCATCACCAAGATTGCAGGCATCCAGGACCTCCTCGCTTTTCTCAAAGCCCAGGACATAATCGAAATGATTACGGATCAGGCCGTTTGGCAGGGGGCAATAGGTTGCCCAGGTATCCAGGCAGGTGATTCCACGATCAAGGGATTGCTGGTTTTTATTCCACAGAAAATCAGTCAGAAAGGAGTTGGCCGTCGAAATGTTTTGTCCGGCCCAGCCGATTTCATACTTCCAAACCGGTCGCTGGATCCAATTACCATCGCGCAGCCATAAACCGATACTGAAGCCTTTGAATATTCCCTCCTCGGCCCAGAGGTTTTCGTTGATAAATCGGACTGAAAGGTTCCATATCTCAGCCGGGGTCCTGACCGCTATGGTTGGATGAGGGATGATATCCCAGGCTGTTGAAAGAAAAACCTTGATCGATTCATGCCTGGGCATCAGCGGAGTCACCACCAATACAGCACTGTGAATGACCGACTCACCGGCAGCGAGACTAAGCTTGCCTTGGAATCCGGGCTGGTAGGTATCGCGGTTGGAATAGGTCAGGGGCATCTCCTCCTCAGGCCAGATCAGACGGTGCGTGGTTTCCTTCCCCACCGGCATCAAAGAACAGGAAAAGGGCAAATTCAGAGGATTGGGATCACCCCACAGGGCAACGGCCCACTTCCCCCCTTCCGAATAGGTAGCCCCCGGCACGGCTGAACGGCTGTAAGAGAAGCTCCACCATTGGCCGTCTTTCTTATATCCTTTGGGTTCCAGTCCCCGGCCCCAAGTATTTCCCTGGTAGCTGACTGAAGGGATCATCAGGTAGGAAGCGGTATCAGCATGAACAAAATCCAGGGTCAGCCTCACGAAATCCATGGACTCGCCGGTCTTATTCATACTTGTCCTTCTGATCCGGTAAACGCCCTCGCTGATCTGCTCAATTTTATCTTTGGATTTTATTCCCGTGGCGGATTCCCCGGAAAGATAACCAACCTGCATCTCGCCGGCCATAAGGACCTGCTTGCCGTCAATCTTTTTCCATGTAAGGATTCCATTATCGGGCTCGCATTTCTGGATCATCATCAGTCCAAACACAATGGCTGCGACAATGACTGCAAAGGCGGGGAAAGAGAATTTTTTCATGCCGGATTGAATTTGGCACGAATTTAACCAGGAATCTTCAGCTTTACACCAGAAACTGTTGTGAAAATACCTCCGTCACGCGTCACGCTCCACGAATGTTGTTCTACCTGGCTACCTGGAAGCGGCCCGACTTGACTTGATTTTCCGGTAATACCAGCCGGTAAAAATAAAGTCCGGGGCTCAGGTCACGGCCATTAATGGTGATAGTGCGGCCCGGCACCACTTTTTGACTCAGTACCAGACTCCCGAGGGCATTTAATATTTCAATTTTCACTTCGCCCTCAATAAAACCTTCAATTTCGAGGGTGGAAAGGTCAACTACCGGATTGGGATATATTTTAATCATGAGTGAGCTGATTAAAATCGGACCGGTACCGGTACCGGATCCTTTGACCGTTGGGAGACTGGCGTATTTCCATGCCTGGATCCCCCCCTGCATGTTGTAAACTGTCTTGAAACTTTTTGATTGCATCCGGCTGAAAGCAATGGCACTGCGGGATCCTGAAGCACAATAGACGAGGTATATTTTGTTTTTATCCAGACGGTCAATAGAATCGTTAAAGTACGCGGCGTTGACATCGAGGTTTCTTGATTTGTCAATTCTTTCGGCGATATACTCGCCGGAGGTACGAACATCAAGAATGATAACATCGCCTGAAGCAGTATGGTTCCTGATCAGTGTATCGGACTGTGTGGCCGTAATTGTTTTATAGGTATTGCCTTGGGCAACCAATGCGGTTCCCAGGAGCAATATCATGGTGGTAACTAGGTAAAACCTCATAATTGCTTTAGTCTTATACAAAGATAACACATTTCGTGCCGAAAAGAACAGGAAAAACGGCGTGTAGAGACAGATTATCATCTGTCTCTACATCCGTTCCAATTGAATATCAGGGTTTTTAAGCGGCTTTTCTTGCGTATAAACCTGCGAAAAGGATATAGACCATACAACCGATAACGACGAAAATACTGGCAGATCCGCCAAGATTCTGGCTCACTAACCCCATCAGAGGCGGAATAATTGCCCCCCCTGAAACGGCCATGATCATCAATCCGGAGATTTCATTCACCCGTTCAGGCATTTTATTCACCGTGATGGAAAAGATCAATGGGAAAAGGTTACCCGAACCCAGACCGGCCAGGAAGATGCAGATCTTGCCGATCAGAGGAGTCGGGGCCAGGATCATTCCCACAAAACTCATGATAGTAAGCAAGGTGGTGAGGATAAGGAATGGTTTTGGTTTGAAGAAATTCAGCAAAACAGCTCCCAGGAAGCGGCTGATCATCAGGGCTGCAAAATAGAGGCTGATCACCACCGAAGCCTTATCCCGGTCAAAGTCGAATTTATCCCTGAGATAATTACCGATGTTCGAATTCATTCCCACATCGGATCCCACGGTCAGAAAGATCCCCAGTACCATCAAGAGGACGAGCGGATTGCCTAATAATTTAAAACAGGAGCTGAATGTTGCCGGTTTCTTATCTGTTTTGGTTTCATCAACCTTGGTCATATACAACCAAAAAACAGCCAGGAAAGAGGTTATCGCATAAACCATAAAAACTAGTTTCCAGTCGCCAAAAGAGGTGGCCATAAAGGTGGCGATGATCGGGCCAAGCATGGAAATGATTGCTTTTACAAACTGGGTCAGGCTCATGAAACTCGAATATTTTTCCAGTGGAGTCACATCATGAAGCAACGGGTTGGCTGAGACCTGGACAATCGTGTTTCCGATGCCCAACAGGATAAAAGCCACCAGCATCAGCGGAAAAACGTACAGGGAGGGTGCGATCAAAGTCAGCATTGGAACTGCCATTCCAAGACCTGTTACACCCATACCGATATTGAGAATATTCTTTTTGCCGTATTTATCCAGCAGGATTCCGGTAGGTACGGAAAGCAGGAAAAACCATACAAAAGCCATGGATGGAATGAGTTGGGCAATCGAGTCCTTCAACTTGAAATCATCCTGGACATATCCGGCTGACACTCCGACTATATCAACAAATCCCATCACGATGAACGACATGAACACCGGCAGGATCTGCACCATTTTTACTTTTTGAGTTGACATGATTTTGGGTTTATTTGTTTCAGTTCATTTTTTCAATCAGGCGTTCGATCTTGACCCAGTAACCGGGATCAAGCAACCGGGCGCTGCCGATCAGCGCAGCATCTTCCTTCAGTTCCGACCAGGCAATCCGGGTTTTACAATTCAGATCGGCCAGGGCCTTTTCAAAGGCCGGAAGAAACAGGTCGGATGCACCTGCCATATTGCCACCGATGACCAGAATCTCAGCATTGAAGGTATTCAGCCATGGTCCCAGGAATCCACCGATGCCGGCACCATATTCGGTAAACAGGGCGGCAACTTTCGGATCTTTACGGGCCACATCGGCAATTTCCTTGACCCCGCATACCGTTTCACCCGATAATTCAGCGTATTGCCTGACAAACCAACGTGTCGAAAAATAGTTATCGGCAATGGAGTCTTTATACGGAAGATGCCAGACACAGCCCAGCGGCGGCGTATCTTTCCGGTCGACCACCGGAATGCCGTCATCAATAAAAGCGGACCCAAAACCGGTTCCAAGCGTGATGGCCATCGATTTTTTTACTTCTTCTGCAACACCGATCCAGGCTTCGCCAACCGCAAAAGCAGTGGCATCGTTCATGTAACGGAAGGACACCCTGGCCGGAAGCTTGAGGAGACTGCGTATCTCTTCAGATACGTTCACCCCGTAAAGACCAAGATATTTTTCAACCCGCTCAAACAAGGCGATTCCATTAACATAATCAAAAGGTCCGGGCATGGCGAAACCGATTCCGGCCAGCTCATCGATAGCTATTCCAAGAATGGCTTCGCCGATCGCTTCTGACCATACCCCTAAAATGATATCAGCCGGAGCTGCATTATCCACCGGAATGGTAACCCGTGTTTCAGGCAGGATCATCTGGTGTTCCAAATCAATAAGTGCACAGGTGATGTGACTTCCACCAATGTCTGTACCAACCGCATATTTTTGTTTCATGCTTGTGCTGAATTTTGGTTGTTCTGGTTTTTCAAGCGCTAAAAATAGTGAATTTGAATTAGCAGAATTATCGCTGCCGCAGAGGAGTTACCTTGAGTAACCTGGAGTGAACATAGAGTTGACAACTCTATAGAGTTGTCAACTCTCTTTAACAGGCAATGCCTTTTTATTTAAACATCTCATTTTTTGCACTTTACAAACAATTTTCAAACCAGATCAATATTATCGAATCACCAGTACTCATTCAATCCGCAATAAAAAAAGAATGAGAAAAAGTTGTCAACTGCAATGGAGTTGTCAACTGCAATTAACATCTCTTAACATTTCAATCATAATGGTCTGATTATTAAATATTTACTAAATTTTCTTAGACTGAAATAAAACAAATTATATGAAAGCGATAAAATGTAGACCATTGATTATATGATAATTATACTCGTCCAAACTAGCAAAATATCAGTTGTCAACTCTATAGAGTTGACAACTCTAATTGTTAGCTGTCCTTTTGCTTTACAACATTGAATTGCCTAAAATCGCTTCAGATATTGATATCCTTTCTGACCTGATGCCTGACCCGTTTAATTTGGTTACAAAATGAAAAAATCATCCCTCCCCCAATCTTTCC
>Ga0172379_10003712_pt1 | contig 23852 bp, 23 predicted proteins | sample GrowelOW334metaG_FD_119756 | JGI IMG/M metagenome (GOLD analysis project Ga0172379, IMG submission 119756) | Groundwater microbial communities from an aquifer near a municipal landfill in Southern Ontario, Canada - Groundwater well OW334 metaG | ecosystem: Environmental > Aquatic > Deep...
CATGCTTTCGGAGTACCTTCCGACAAAAATAATTTTTCGGCGGGAACGGAATTGATATTCCGTTCAAGGAATCCTCATTCCGTCGGTTCCCCGGGCAAGCCCGGGGTCTGCCTCGGAATAAAATAAGAAATAAACCAATGGAAACTCAAACCATCAAACCGACCGGGTGCTGCGATATTTTTGATCCGGCGCCGTGGCAGGAGAAAGAAATCGTTTGGACCAATAAGATGTTCGTCAAAGACCATGTGGCAAGTTTTTTGCATATGCCGATGAATATGGGCCAGGTGATAACCAAAGACTTGGCGCTGATCGAAAAAGCGGCCGCCAAAGCCCCATATCAATTAATGCTAACCGACGAAAAATCACTCTGGGGAGCGGATATTTACATCGATGTGGCAAAAGATGTCCCCGGAGCGCAGATGACGACACTTTCCGGAACATTTTTAACCAAAGTTTTTGAAGGCCCGTACCAAAACGTGGGAATTTGGATAAAGGAAATGGAAAAGTATGCCAAAAGCAAGAACAAGCAAATGAAAAAAATTTATTTTTCTTATACAACCTGTCCGAAGTGCGCCAAAGCCTATGGCAAAAATTACGTGGTGCTTTTCGCCCAGATAGACTAAATTTTTTTCTTGATATCGCCAACAAAAAACTGCGGGATTGCCGTAGTTTTTTTGATTCACGCCCTAAAAATTTTGCGACAGGCTTGAAGACGGTTTTTTGATTGGACTTGCAATTAATCGGATTTTAATCTAAACAGACATATTAATTATTAAAATAGCGTAAATTATAAAAATTCCATGAAAACAACAATTTTAGACAAACCCCGGCTCAAATCCGGCAAAATATTAAAACTCAGGGAAACTGTCAAAGAAATCCGGCCCAAGGGACAGTTGCCCCAAAAAATGGTTCCCGGCAAAAGCCTGGAGCAAATACGGCTGGAAGCGGTGGAGCAGCTGCGGGAAATGGGACTCTACATATAGTTAGTGCGGCATTAGCGAAAAATGGAACGGTTAAAAACCGTTTCATTTTAGATTGATCGCGAATTAAACGTTTTTCTGCTAATATTAATTTAATCTTAAACACACCAACCATATGGATAAAAACGTTGCCACTTTGATTACCGTAGCTTTCGTAATATTTTTGGCAGGTTTTGGCTTTTGGGCTTACCAGATTTATAAATCTTCAACGGGATTGAACGCAAATATCCCGGCGCCCGCCCAAAATACGCCTGATCCGAAAAATAGCACTTATTCCATCGAAGGCCAGCCGGTAACGCTCGTAAACGGACTATCCGAAGTCCCGGCTGCACCCGGTTCGGCTTCGAAAACCGTCACCCGGTACTTTGGCAATGAGGTGAGCGGCGATTTTAACGCGGACGGCAAAAACGACATGGCGTTCATCCTGACCAAAAACAGCGGCGGAAGCGGCACTTTTTACTATGTGGCCGCGGCAATCAGCGAAATCAGCGGCTACCGGGGCACCGAAGCGATTCTTTTGGGCGATCGGATCGCGCCGCAATCAACCGAATACCGGAATAACGAAATTATCGTGAATTATGCCGACCGCGCGCCGGGAGAACCGTTAGCCGCAACGCCTTCGGTCGGGATGAGCCGGTATTTCCTGATAGCCAACGGCCAATTACAGGAAGTCGTGGGAATAATGCCGGAAACCGAAGCGCGCACGATCGCGGAAAAAACATGCGTCAAGGGCGGGGAAACCCTAAGCCAGGGAATTTATAATGAAAATTCAAAAACGTGGTGGTTTGACGCCAACCTTAACGCCACGCGGCCCGGCTGTAATCCGGCCTGCGTCGTAAAAGCGGAAACTAAGACCGCCGAAATAAACTGGCGCTGCACCGGCACGATTCCGCCGGATAATGCCAATGGCACGACTACCTCCTGCACCATGGAAGCGAAAATCTGCCCCGACGGTTCCGCGGCCGGGCGGACCGGCCCGAACTGCGAGTTCACGCCATGCCCGGCAACAAATAACGGACAAATAGCATGCACCGCGGAATCCCGCCTAGGCGACGTTTGCAACCAAATTTACGACCCGGTTTGCGCAACCGTGCAAATACAATGCATAAAAGCACCGTGCAACCCGATACAACAGACATTTTCCAATGCATGCGAGGCCTGCCACAGCCAATTGGTCTTGGGCTATCTTAAGGGCGAATGCGTAAAATAATTAATTCTTTATGAGCGACACGGCAAACAATAATGATGCCCACGTGAAAATCTTCGGCGAAGACGCGAACCGGCCGCGATACTGGCGCGGCGGCAATCCGGTTTTCGGATTATTGGTTTTATTCGCGGGCGGAGTGTTGCTGTTAAACAATACCGGGGCAATATCATGGGATTTCTGGAATTTTGTATGGATATTCTGGCCTTTATTACTAATATTGGCAGGCATACGCGCCATTTTGGGACGGAATATCATTTCGAGCATTATTATTTTTTTCCTGTCATTGGCAGCTTTTGGAACCATACTGTTATACGGACTAAAAAAATTGGATTCGCCTTTAGTCTCATATTTTCCTCTGGAAATCATTGAATTCGTAAACCTGCTAACATCAAATATAAAATGAGCACTGCCAGATTGGCGATCGGAATATTTTTGATACTCATCGGAGTCAGCGCGCTCTTCGACCTGCCATTGTTCAGGTTTCTTTTTCCGTTATTGATAATCTACATCGGTATCCGGATTCTCAGCGGCCAGCGGCTGGAAACAGACGACAAGGCACCCCGCTCGACCGAAGATATAATTAACGAAGTAGTGATCTTCAGCGAAATGGACAAGATCATCAAATCGGAAAACTTCAAAGGCGGCAAAATCGTGGCACTATTTGCCGGCGGCCGGATAAATTTGGCCCAGGCGGTTGCCGCACAAGACGATATCCCGCTTGAGGTTATTGTGATCTTTGGGGGATTGAAAGTCATCATCCCCAAAGGATGGAAAGTTAAATCCGAAGGCGTCGCGATATTCGGCGGATATGAAAACAAAACATCCGGCGGCATGTCGGAAACCATTGCCCACATCAAAGGATCGGCAATTTTCGGCGGCGTTCAAATCGTCAGCGACTAAAGCGCGTTCAAAAAATAATTTCTTAAAACATGCTAGGTGAAATAATTTCAATAATTTTCATAACATCGATGGCAATCTATTTCCTGCCATCGATAATCGCATTCAGCCGGCACAAGAAAAACTCGGTCGCAATCTTTGTCTTAAACCTTCTATTGGGATGGTCGTTTATCGGCTGGGCGGCCGCGCTAATTTGGGCCCTCGTAAACGATGAGACGGGTCCGCAGGCAAAAACTAACTCCGCGAACAATGGAACCGATCGGTAAAATTCTTATTGTCGGCGGGGCAGTGATGATTGTTTTTGGGTTGGCCGCATCCGGAAAGCTTGGCCCATTGGGAAAACTGCCCGGCGATATCATGATCGAACGCGAAAATTTCAAATTCTATTTTCCGTTGGCGACAAGCATACTAATTAGCGCTATTTTAAGCGCAATACTCTGGTTTTTTAGAAAATAGCCCTTTATAATTTTTACGGCCCCAGGGGCCTTTTTGTGCCAATCAATAGCCAATTATCTTGCTAATTCAGGTAAAAATGTTATAGTAGAGTAATGATGGCGCGGCGGGCGCCTTTTTTCGCAACTGTAACGATTTTAGGAGGCTTTCCAAAACAACTTCCACACCATACCCCCATCTTTGCCCCATATTTCAAATTTCCTCGGTCGCAATATTTTCGATGTAGCTATTCTACACCTCAAATATTGCTTGGTCGGAAATTCAAAATCTGAGCCAAATCTGCGGGCAATATATAGAAGTTGTTTTGGAAAGCCTTCTGGATGCAGTGTTGGTTTTCTATTTTTAACGTAAATACCAATATGAACAACTTTGACAAAAATTGGGGCAACGCGAAAACCAGCATTTTCCGGTTGGAAGGACGGCCGGAATACAAGGTTCCCGGAGAACCGGAGCTGATCGCCAAATGGAAACAGGGCGAACTGGATCTTAGCGGCAACAAAGAATGGCAAAAATGGCTCGGATCATTAAAGAAAGCGAAGGCGAAAAAAGTCCCGGTCAAACGTGTGCGGGTAGTACCCAAGCCGATGCCGGATTACATCAAATATGAAATTGCCGCATGGCAGGAATATTCGGCCAAAAACGGCGAGGAATTCTTTTTCATAAACACCAGCGATTATAACGAAATCATCTCCGGATGCGGATTCAACCTCAAAGACTTCTGGCTTTTTGACGACGAAAAATTATTGATTTTGAATTACAGCCCCGCCGGTTTGTTCACGAACGACATTCTGATCGCCGACGGCGGCATGGTGAACCGCTACCGCGAGCTGAAAGCCAAATTGCTGCAAAAAGCCGTCCCCATGGAAACATTCGTAAAAAAAATGTAAATTCCATAAAATGCAATTCCCAAAAAAGGCCGCGGCAATGCGGCCTTTTTTGTTGCCTAAGAAACTTGAATTTTGGAATAAAACAAGCAATAATCAAAAATCATCGTCAATCTTCTAATTGAAAATTGTTTCATTGTAAATTCAATGAAAATTATAAATTGAAAATTGAAAATTAATTTATGAGTTTACATGTCGGAATCGTGGGGCTGCCCAATGTCGGAAAATCGACTTTGTTTAGCACCATCACTAAAAAGCAGGTTGACTGCGCCAATTATCCTTTCTGCACTATTGATCCGAACATCGGCGTGGTGGCAGTGAACGACGAGCGCGTGGACAAGCTTGCCGAACTGACAAAATCGGAGAAAAAGATTTTCACTACCGTGGAATTCGTGGATATCGCCGGATTGGTCAAAGGCGCGTCAGCCGGGGAAGGCTTGGGAAACAAGTTTTTGCAAAACATCCGGGAAACCGACGCGATCCTTTACATTTTGCGCGCGTTCAAAAACGAAAAGATCGTGAACACCGAAAGTTCGATCGACCCGCTGCGCGACAAGGATATTCTGGACACCGAGCTGGCATTAAAAGACCTGGAAACCGTTTCCAAGCGGCTTGAGAGCGTTGACAGCGAGGTCCGCGGCCGCAAACCCGGCGCGCCGGAAGAAATGGCCGCTTTGACCAAAATAAAGCCTCTTTTGGAACAGGGAAAAATCCTGTCGGAAATTGATTTAAACGAAGACGAAAAAAAGATCGTCTCGCATTTGCAATTGTTGACGATGAAGCCCCGGCTCTATGTCCTGAACGGGAAGGAAAGCGAAATCGACCCCGCAATTTTGGAAACTTTCAAAAAGAACAACTGGCCATGTATTATAATTGATATTCTGGGTGAAAACGAAGGGGAAGGCTTGACCGCGCAAGAAAAAACCGATTTTGATTTGCCTAATGGCGATAATTTGAATCTTTTGATCAAAAAATCCTATGAATTGTTGAATTTGATCACGTTTTTCACCACTGGCCCGGACGAAACCCGCGCCTGGACGCTCAAGAAGGGGAATGCAGCTCCTCAAGCCGGCGGTGCGATCCACACCGACTTTGAAAAAAAATTCATCCGCGCCGAGGTCGTTAACTGGCAAGACTTGCTGAATGCCGGGGGATTCGCCCCGGCCAAAGAAAAAGCCTTGATCCGCACCGAAGGCAAAGAATACATCGTCCAAGACGGCGACGTGATCGAAATCAAAGCGAACGCTTAAAGCTGGAAACTGGAATCTCGAATTATGAATAAGGAATTATGAATTAAGAATAGTTCAACCCGCGCAAGCGGGTTTTTGTTTGACATATCGGTCAAAAATGTTAATAAATTTAAATCCGCAAAAAATACAAATGTGGAGGAATGAAAATAGCTCCTAACCGTGTATATACAAGGGTTGATCTGGATGAAATGCTGAAAGACCAACTATTCGTAGAGCTGGCCGCGATCTTCAGAAACGGCCAAGCCGGTAGCAGGTCGCGAAGATACATAAAAAGTATTTTACCGCCCAAAGTATCGTCTAGACCACAAGCCGTAGCCTTAATATCGGCCTCCTTGAAAAAGGGAAGCGAAAATAACGGATTAGCTATGGCTTTAAGAGATAAATTCTCTATCGAAGTCTGAGTAACGTATACAGCGTCTGTGTACGGCTCTTTTTTTATACAGAAACTTGATATAATAAAATTATAAATGAGCAACATAAACATATGGATAAATTATTGGTCACAATAATCGCGTTGTTTTTAATTGTCGGCGGATCTTATTTGATTTGGCAAAATATCAAACCGCAGAATAAACCAACCCCGGTCGCGCAAATCAACAGTTTCGAGGAGTGCGTCGCGGCCGGGAATCCGGTAATGGAATCGTATCCGCGGCAATGCAACACGAGCGGCGGAAAACATTTTACCGAAAATATCGGCAATACCAATGAATTAACCGACTTGATCGTGGTTGATTCGCCGCGGCCGAATGAGGCGGTAAAATCACCTTTGACGATTACCGGCAAAGCGCGCGGCACGTGGTATTTCGAAGCCTTGTTCCCGGTAAAAATCGTTGACGCGAACAATAACGTACTCGGCCAGATTCCCGCGCAAGCACAAGGTGACTGGATGACCGAGGATTTCGTGTCCTTTAACGCGACCCTTGAATTCGCCGCTCCGACAACGGCAACCGGAAGTTTATTGCTGAACAAAGACAATCCATCGGGCCTGCCGCAGAATGACAAGCAGCTGGTAATTCCGATCAAATTCTAAGATTTCAGATGAAAACTAAAATTATTTATTCGGAAAAGTGTTTGGAATACGGAGGGATAGCCGGACCGGAAAACGCGGAACGGGTTTTGACAGCCGCGCAAATTTTAAAAATTAAAAAATACGAATTCATCGAACCCGTCACGGTCAGCGACGAGGAAATTTTACTTGCGCACGGCAAGGAATACGTTGACGCCGTGAAGAATGGCGTGGCCGATGATCCGGACACTCCCGCGTACGACAATATTTTTGAATCCGCCAAATTAGCCGCAGGCGGCGCGATAATCGCGGCCAAAATTAACGGGTTTTCGCTGATGCGGCCGCCGGGCCACCACTGCGGGATCAATGGTAAAGCGCTGGGCGCGGTAACGCGCGGTTTTTGCTATTTCAACAGCCTGGCGATCGCGGTGAAAACAATGGGAAAGGTTACCGTGATCATCGATATCGACGCGCACCACGGCAACGGCACCCAGGAAATTTTTTCAAACGACGGGAAAATAACTTATATTTCGCTGCACCGAAAAAACGTTTTCCCGCAAACCGGCAGCCGGGCCTGCGGCAATTGCCGGAATTATCCGCTGGAAGCCGAATGCGGCGGCAAGGCCTATCTGGAAACTTTCAAAAACACCTTAAAGGAGAATGAAAACGAAATAAAAAACGCGGAACTTATCGCGGTATCCGCCGGTTTCGACGGCCACGAAGGGGATTTGGTTTCGCTGGGATTGGTTGTCAAGGATTATAACAATATCGGCAAGGAAATCGCCAAATTGGGCAAACCCGCATTTTTCGTCCTCGAAGGCGGCTACAACGGCCAGAATCTGGGAAACGATGTCGATGCTTTTCTTAAAGGCATCGAAAGCTGAAATTATTTTTTTAACGGATGAAAATCATGATGTGTTTTTTCCGCATAACGATCTGATGCGTGGACATATCTGGTAGTGGTATCAAGCGATTCATGGCCAAGCAATATCTGAATTGCCGCGGGATTGGCGCCATTTTCGGCCAAATACGTAGCAAACGCATGGCGAATTCCATGAACAGTGATCGGTACATTCAAGCCCAACAATTCCCGATACTTTTTCACCCTCTCTTCCAGATAATTTGGAGAGATTTTTTTATCTTTTTGGCTTGCATTCTTACCGCGCATTGGAATAAAAAGAAAAGGGGAGTCGTCTATTCCGCGCACAATCAAATAATTCTTAATATGCAACTGAGCGCGATCCGTTAAATAAACAAACCGTTCTTTTTTACCCTTGCCCATAACAAATATCCGTCCAGTCGGGTCAACCTGTGTCTTTTTCAAACTTATCAATTCCGAAATTCTGAGCCCAGTGGAAAAAAGAGTTTCAAGCGCGGCGCGGTTCCTATAGGCCACTATTCTATTTTTCTCGAATTTAGAAGGGGATTCTATAAGTCGCTTGATCTCTTCGAACTCGGAAACACGGGCGTGTTTCTTTTCCGTTCTCACCAGTTTTATTTCCGTGGGGGATACCGGGGTTTTATAATCCATGTCTATTAAATACTTAAGATATGATCTTATCGCAGACAACATCCTGTTGATCGAGAAACTTACCAATTTTATTTTTGTTTTTTTATCCCCCGAAGTACGCCTATCCTGCGAAATTAGATATGCTTTATAATTAAGTATTGCCTTTTTGTCAATACTATCAAAATCGAGGTTCATGCTTTTTAAGAAGTCTTCGAAAACCTTCAAATCCCGTTCGTAATTATAAATAGTCTCTTGCGAAAAATTATTAACCTGCAAGTTTAATAGAAAGTCGTCCAAGCTTGGAAGTTGTGTTTTTTTATTATCTTCCATGTTATTTATTAATTGCTAAATTCGATCAATTTATTTTCTTCCGGTACTACAACAATTTTTATATTATCCATTGTGGACAAGTTATGCCATAGCTTGAACAGGGAAACTGTGCCAATCTCGATAAACATATCGTTTCCATTTTTCAAGAAACCCAAATCCGCCCGGCCAAAATTAATAGCAGGCTCAATCATAACCTTACTACCGTTATTTTTTAAAAAATCACCCACTTTATCCATCATCTCTCGATGCCAGTCACTGCCATGTCTATTAATGCGGGCAACGTTTTTTAATGGTGATGCGGACCACAAGCTTGCTTGGCTTCCTGTAACTATAGTGGCAACAATCTTCCCACTTACTATTAAAATTGCCAATTTCCTTAGAATGCAGTCATCGCACTTTATCAGAGTATTTTCCTTGCGGTAAGCCTGATAAATAACCGATATATTGTTTTTTAGCCATTTAATTTCTTTTTGAACGGCCGATTCCACCTCATTCCACTTGGCACGCGATTGGCGCATACCAGTCGGCTTTATTCCGCTATTTTTAGCATAATAATCATTATAATTATCATGCACGAGCTCTTTGTGGGAGCAAATTCCTTCGATTGTAATTTCTTTTTCCCAAAGGCCGGCCGTGTAAGCATTGCGCAAACCTCTTGGGTTTATTTTATCCACAATACCTGCCTTATTTTTATATATCTTAACCAATCTTTCAACGGAGCGCATAGTCAACCGATCAAATTTATTGTTTTTCGAGAAATTAATAAAAAGAGCTTTTTCGCTATCTTTACGAAATTCAAAATATCTTTCGAATAGAGCCGCAACAGATAATGATAAATTATTTATTCCTTTTATATAGGTGCGATCCATCCCAACCAACTGGCTTGGCTTCATCCCATATGAAATCAAAAGCTCCAAGATAAGTCTGTCGCGGATCCCGATACAATTATCAAGCATGGGGAGATCCAATATTTTATTTAATTGGTCGTGTCCCGGTATATCTATGTTTTCCTGCCCTATAAATGCCTTAGGAAGCTTTATTTCGCTTGACCTGATAGAATCCTCGTTTATTGCCTCAAAATAGCCCAGAAGGGCTCTTATAGCCACCAAATGATAGAATTGAGTCTTAATATGCAAGGCATGGCCATTTTTTGCAATATCCGCAAGATAGGAGCTATAAGAGGCGATATATTCTAAAGTTAATTCGTTAGGTGGGAGAGCGATTTTATTATTGATCTTCAACCATAAAATAAATTTACTTAAATATCGCTGATAATTTATTTTCGTATTCTCCGATAGGCCCCTCTCGGCGCAGTAGTCTAAAAAGTAGGGGACGTGTTCAGCAATCGTTTTTGATGATTTTGCCATTTTTTTTCCGCTTTGGCGGTTTTTGCCTTAGTTTATGAGTGTAAGGGATATTATACTCACTTTATATTTTATCAAAATAAATTTGCCTGTCAAATAAAACGACCGCCCTGTCATAAAGGCGGTCGATTCCCTCACTGGCGTTCCAATTGGTGGCTCGAAATCCAATTTTTAATTTCCGGCCACGTTTTTTCCTGGAACGTTTGGTAAAGCCGACCCATATCCTCCCGCGTCGATTTAATTTTTTTGTTAAACTCCTCACCCAGTCCGGGCGCCCTCTTGGACGCCTCCCCCTGGATAAAACTGCCGGCCGCGGCCACATTACGCTCGACTTTGGCCATAAAATCGTCGGGTATAAAAATTATGCCCAACACGACCACTGCGACCAGCAGGGCCAATTTGAACACGCTCGAAGTTATTGCTTGAATAAAGTTTCCGCGCATGTGGTTCCGCTTATTAACTCCTTAGCGGCGGTAATCCTTTTTAAAGTCTTCTCCTTGCCCAAAACGTCCGCCATCTCAAACGGACCGATCGACATCTTCTGGCCGCATAAACTGACCCGCAACGGCCACAATAAATAACCTCGGTCCTTTTCCGGCAAACCGCGCGACAGGTTGAACTCCGCGCAACGCGACAGGACGGCCGCTTCCAAATTTTGGCGGCTCCAATCCCCCGCCTCTATTTTTGACAACAAATTTAACAATTCGTCAAGAGCAGCCTCGGTTTCCTTAGACGGCGATTCTTTCCATTTGAGCAAATCCTTTTCGTAATTCAAATCGCCAACAAAAAAATAACCTGACATTCCGGAGATTTCGGAAAGCTTTTTCAAACGCGGCTGCTGGTACGAAACCACCTTCTTCAGGAATTCAAAATCGACATACTCCCCTGTTTGGCGGTTTTTATATTTTATATTCTCGCCGGCCTGTTCGGTGACGATAAATCCCGCCTCGACAAAATATGGCAAGCATAATTCGGTCAGGTCCTCGGAATTTTTTTGGCGGATATACCAGCCATTCAAATAGTCCAGCCGCACGGGATTGAACACCGCTCCCCCTTTCTGGACCTTATCCAGGGAAAAGTCGCGCAAAAGCTCGTCCATCGAATAAGTTTCTTTTTCGGTGCCCGGATTCCATCCCAAAAAAGCGATAAAATTAATGAGCGCTTCCTTCAGATAGCCCTGGCGGCGATATTCCGTTATCGCGACCGCGCCGTGGCGCTTGGAAAGCTTGCTGCGATCCGCACCCATCACTATCGGCAAATGAGCATATTCGGGGCGGGGTATTCCAAAAGCCTCCTGCACGAGGATTTGTTTGGGAGTGTTGGAAATATGATCCTCGCCGCGGATAACATGAGTTATTCCCATCTCAAAATCATCCACAACGACCGTAAAATTATACAGTGCATTATCAAAATCCTTGGCAATCACGAAATCCCCGGTCAGTGCCGTATCGAATTCGATATCGCCCCGCACCAGGTCGTTGAATTTCAATTTTTTGTGTTCCGCGCGGAACCTAATGACACAACTTTTTCCCTGATCCACCAGATCCTGGGCTTCTTTTTTTGTTAACTGGCTGCATTTGCCGGAATATACCGGCGCTTCGCCGCGCGACATCTGGTATTGCTTCTGGGCTTCCAATTCGTCTTGGGAGCAAAAACAATAGTAAGCTTTGTCCTCATCAACAAGCTTTTGCAGATACCGCTTGTATATTCCCCCTCTTTGAGTCTGGTAAAACGGCCCCTCGTCCCATTCCAGCCCAAGCCATTTCAAGCCATCAATAATATCATTGGCGAATTCTTTTTTCGAACGTTCCCTGTCAGTGTCTTCCATGCGCAACACAATAACACCCTCGCGCTGTTTGGCAAAAAGATAATTGAAAATCGCCATACGCACCGTTCCGACATGCATGTAGCCTGTCGGCGACGGCGGCATCCTCACCCGCACTTTTTTATTACCCGCCGGAATACCTCGGGACTTTGCCCCGGGGATGAATGGCAGGGAATCAAACTTCTCCGATCGCGGAGCGTTCAGCGAGGCGTCGGAATACATCGGGACTTTGCCCCGGGGTAGTTTATTCGCGTTGTCCATTTGAAATTTTTACTTTAATCAATACTCTCACGGATTTAAACTTTCATTATCACCGATTGAGATATTTTACAATATAATCCGCGATCATCTGGCCGGCATTCGGGCGGGCGAATTGCGCCGCGGCTTCCGACATCGCCGACATGGTTTCCGGCGACGACAACATATCGCGCAGCTTTTCCAAAAACAGATGGCTCGTAAAATTATTTTCCTCCATCACCAGAGCCGCTCCGGTTTCCGCGTAAGCATAAGCATTCTTGACCTGATGATTCTGCGCCGCCTCCGGAAGCGGAATTAAAATGCTGGGTTTTTTCACCGCGGAGATCTCGAATATACTCCCTGCTCCCGCGCGGCTAATGATGAGATCGGCAATCGCGTAGAAGTTCGCCAGAGTGCGTTCGTCAGCGAAACCAACCGGATGGTAATAACTTAAAGCGTCCACACCCGCGGTTATCTTTGATTCCCGGATGACCTGGTCGATATTCCGCGGCCCGGTCAGATGGATGATTTCATAATTGTTGAGCAGCTCGACCAAAGAATCCAATATTTTGTCATTGATACGCTGCGCTCCCTGGGATCCGCCCATAATCAGGACCAAAGGCCGGCCTCCCTTAATGGCAAAGGCTTTCACCGCCTCTTCCTTTACGCCAGCCAACAATTCCTTGCGCAAAGGATTCCCCGTTACGATCATTTTTTGGGGCGGAAAGATTTCGGTTTTCAAAAAAGCCACAAATATGCCCGCAGCATATTTTGCCGTTTTTTGGCTCGCCAAGCCGGGAACGCTGTCGGATTCCTGCAAAAAAATCGGAATGCCCAGGATGGAAGCCGAAATTACCACCGGGAAAGATCCGTAACCGCCCTTGGAAAAAACCAAGTCCGGGTTGGTGAAGAATAACCAGAAAAAAGACTGCACAATACCGATCGGAACTTTAATAACCGCATCGATCACGTTCTGCATAACCGTCAAAATATCCGAATACCGCCTGATCTTGCCCGAAAGGATCGTGTGTACTTTCACCCCTTCCTTTGAAAGCACAACTTTGCAGAAGTTATCCTTCGGCCCCAGGTATGACAGTTTTATGCCCGCGCCGTATTTGTTCCTCAATTCGCGGATCACCGCCGCCGCCGGATAGATATGGCCGCCGGTTCCGCCTCCGGTAAATAGAATTTTCATTTTCGTGGTAGTAAAAAATTGACCGCGCGCTTATAGAGTCTTGGTTAATACGATTATACGATATTTAACCATATTTTGAAACACCGGTCAGTCTTGTTTCCCGTAGCGGGAAATGTTCAAAACAAGCCCCACTGCCGCAAGCTCCATCGCGATCGCCGTACCGCCATAGCTGACGAACGGAAGAGGCACGCCGCTAAGCGGAATGAGCCCGGCAGTCGAAGAAATATTTATCATCGACTGGAGGCAAATCCAGACCACAATCCCGCAAACAATCAAATATTCGAATTTTTCTTTGCTGGCTCGTGCGATCAAGAAACCGCGCCAAGCGAAAATCCCGAAAAGCGCCACCAAAAGAAGGCACCCGGTAAAACCGATTTCGTGGGCGTAAGGCGCGAACACGGAATCGCCGATCAATTCCGGAAGCACGGTATATTTGGATGATGACGAACCCAATCCCTGCCCAAAAATCCCCCCGGACCCCACGATTATCAACGCCTGGCTCGATTGGAAGCTTTTGCCCAAAGGATCGGATTCCGGAGACAACCACGAAGTGAGCCGTTCAAGGCGATAAGGCTCAAAAAGAACCAAGGCCGCCAACAAGGCCAATCCCAACGCCCCCATGAATACCGTATGTCTTAACGGTGTTCCCGCCAAAAAATACATCGCAAAAGCCGATACCACCACGATTCCAAACGTACTCAGGTCGGGCTGTTTTATAAGTAAAATCCCGATCAGGCCGACAACCATCAAAAAAGCCAAAAGCGTGCCGGCGAAACCTTGCTTTGTAACTTTTTTAAGAGGATTTTTATCCCCGAAGCGTGATGCCAGCCAGCTGGCGAGATAAATTATGAATACCGGCTTCAAGACTTCGGATGGCTGGAGCGTGGCAAACCCGATATGGATCCATCTTTGCGCGCCGCCCGCGGAAAAACCAATTCCAGGTATAAATATGAGCGTTAAAAGAACGATTGATCCCAAGAGCAGATAAAGAGCAGATTTCCTAAGGAAATTCAACGGAATCTTATAAGCCGCGGCACCCAACACCAACCCGGGCAATATACCCATCAAAAGCTGGTGGCTGATCAAATAGTAGCTATCATCGTATTTCGATTGGGAAAACTGCGCCGACGCGCTCGACAAAATCAGCACGCCCAAAACCAAAATCGCCGCCACCGCGGCCAATAAAACCAGATCCGGGCTTTTTGCCTGTTCTTTAAGCATTATTTTCGAATTTCATGGCGGCCGCAGCTTCGGCCAAGCATTTTTTATAGCAATTCCCCCGGTCGGCGTAATCCCGGAAATTTCCAAAACTTGCCGATGCCGCCGAAAGCACGCATATCCGACCCGGGTCGGTATTCGCCAATGCCAACCGCGCCGCCTCCTCCATTGTCGCCACGAAATAATGATTTAATCCGGCCAAACGGTCCCCCTTTTTCAAAATAGACGCCTGCTTTTCGATCTGTTCCCAAATTCTCTCCCCGGTTGTCGGAAAAAGCAAAAGCGTTTTGATATTGCTTTCAAGAATTGCCGTTGCCAGCTTGTCGAAAGGCTGATGCCGGTCAAACCCGCCCGCGACAAGGGTTTGGACCTTCTCCCCTAAACCAGCGATCGCCGCCACCGCACTCTCTTGTATCGTCGACAGAGAGTCATTATAACAATCGACGCCGTTAAAATTCCCTGCAAATTCCAAACGGTTATCCAGCGGTTTAAAATCCGCAATTGCCCGGTCGATAACTTCATCCCCAATCCCCAAAATCCTGCCGACAATCGCGCCCACTTTGGCATTTTCGAGATTGAATCCACCTATCAGCGCGGTTTTGCCGCCAAATTTCCAATCGTATTCGTTAAACGCGATTTTTTTTGCCGCCGATTCTTTCGCGATTGCATCAACTTCCATGTTCGACGAATTATAAATCAAATAATCATCTTTTGATTGATTGATGGCAATATTTGCCTTGGAGCGAATATATTCGTTATAGTCTTTATAATAATCAAGGTGTTCCTGATATATATTCAGCAAGACCGAGATGTGCGGGCTTTTCTTCAAACCGTACAATTGGTGCGCCGAAAGTTCGCAAACAAAAAAACTTTCCGCGGTCGCATCTTTTAAAAATGACAACATCGGAGTACCGATGTTTCCGACCAGGGAAACTTTTTTCCCCGCCGCTTTTAAGATCTCATAGATTATTGACGAGGTGGTACTCTTCCCTTTCGTACCGGTAACGCCGATCATCGTGCCCGAGCATTGCTCCATAAATATCTCTGTTTGCGAGGTTATTTTTCCCTCGGAAAAAGCTTGTTCTATTTCAGGAATATGGATTGGAATACCAGGAGTTTTTATGACGATATCGTAATTGGTCAAGCCCAAAATATAATCCTTCCCCGAAAAAACCTCGACATCGGTATTTTTCGCAAGCAAATCTTTGATTTCCGGGCTGAATTGGCTAATTTCGGCGATATCGGCGACGCCGATCCGGGCTTGCGGGCAATTTTCCAAAAAAAACCTTAAGCTCACCAACCCTTCCCTTCCCAATCCGAGAATCAATATTTTTTTATTTTCATACCGCTTTAAATCCATAGTTTTCGATACGTATTATGGTTCATTTTATCATTAAAAAGCCTTCTCTAAAAGACTTTTTGAAAAACCCAAATTTCCAAATTTAAAGAGAGATGCGATTGCCGCTTCCCTTAGCTGATTTCGATATCACTATCAAAAACACTTAAGGAAAGCGTTCCGCAGAGCTCTCTTATGTTGTGCCGGACGCTTTTACGCGCCCTTTGGCATGAGATAAGTTCCAACAAAGGATTTTTTTCACGCAGAATTACGAACCTTGAAATTGAAATGCCCTTTCCTTTTTTTGCGGAAATCGCATTTCATTTCCTCTTTGTGAAGAAATACAAACTAAATCCTCTTTTGAAACCGTGGATTGGAAATGTGCTCACTCACCTTTCACTAACACTAACTCTTACTTATTTATTTTACCGCGCCACAACAATGTGTCAAATAAAGTTATCCACACCCGGTAGTAGATTTTGGAGCGCGCAAAGCGCGGCTTCATTCCGCCGCGGCGAAATGCTCCAAACTCACTACCGGGCGGGCCCCGAAATTACTTTAGTTTAAAAAATAATTAGAGAGACTCGCAGCAGGGAGCCTCTCTTTTTTGACGTGAGCCGGGTTGGTTCTAAAGATTGACCTTCAACGCGAAGGATAATCCTTTATCCGATGGTCTAAACCCCCAGATCCTAATGATTTTCGCCACACTAACCACCTCCTGGGTCATGCGGGGCGCTCATGCTCGGTGCTTTCTGTCCATAAGATTCTTTTTGGATTATTGCACCTCCACTCTTTTTAAGCCCCTAACTAACAAAGGGCTGTTTGCATACTAGTGGATATCACCAAGCGTGTCAAAGAATCAGACTTGGATACTTTTGCGCAACGTTGCAGCCAATGATTTGGGTAGGTTGTGTTTGTCGGTCCATGACGCCAGGATTTTTTTGGATTGCGCTTCGATGCGCGGATATTTTGGCAAAATATTTTTTTGGAATTGTTCCAATAGATAAGGTTTGTTTCCCGGATTTTTTTGCAGTCCCAAATAGAAAGCCGCACGCATTTCTTCGAAAGTTCCGACACACTCCAGCGGCTTGCATCCGCCCTCGCCGAGAAGCTCCAGCATCACCGGCAACAGGTTTTTATTTTCAAACAAATCGGTTCCAAAAATTTCGCTCGCGCGCTCTTTGCCGATGAACGGATAAAGCATCGCGAATACCGACAAGCATTTGGAACATTGCCCGCACCATTTAACGCCCGAACCGCTTTGGCGCGCCGCGATCGTAAAAGATTTATTGCAACTTAAAAAAGATCCGAAATATTTAGGGTAACCGGAAAAAATCTTGGAAATCTGGATCTCGTAAAGCGGCCTCAAGAAACTGAAATATTCGACATTTTTTGCCAAATATTTTTGGGAATATTTTCGGAATTTATTTTCAAATTCCAAAGTTTTCGAATACTGGTGGTTTACGTTTTTACCTAGGTATTCGACATTGCCTTCATTTGAACTTCGCTCCTGGGAGATGGCAATATGCCTGTAATCAAATATTGCCGCCAAGCCGACTCCCAACACCGCCAATATCGAAGAAAACGGCGTATGGCCGTTTAAATAGCCCTGCGTCTTCATCTCTACCAGCCTTGCATCGATCTTTCTCTCGACATAAATATTCATGGCCCCGGCAACCTTGGCCACTTCCTTTAGTCCGGTATTTGCATTTAGCGTAAACGTCGCGGCCTCTTTTCCCGACTGCCTTATCGCCTCCAGGGTCACCAGGGAATCTTTGCCGCCGCCCAGCGGCACGAGATAGCGGTTTAAGAATTTTTTTACGATAACCGCCGGTTTCGCCGGCTTTGGCGCAAGAATCTCAAAAACCGGTTTTATGAACGGGATTTTATTTTCATAAAAAAACTGGCCCATATTGAAAATCAAATCCTGCCAAAAATTTATCTGGTTCCTGTCCAACCACCCCGCCTTTATAATTATTTTCGGAGAGCAAGCCGCTTTCCAATAACTGGGAATTTCGGCCAGCCCCATGTTGAAGATCAAATTAGATACCGCAACCGCGCCGATTTTTTCAATTTTATTTTCATCAACTCCGCGGATAATTATCGACGGATGGAATTCAATATCGCCCAAAAGAAAATAAAAACCGGCAATCAAATCGCCGTCCGTTATTTTCCATTCGCAACTTTCATAAATGAATTCGGGATATTTTTTTTGCAAAAAATCCAACTTCATTTTTTTGGAACTAATTTGTTTTAGATTATCCCACAAGCCGGATAGCCACACCGATCGCCGCGAAAATTATTCCCAATATCCAGAAGCGCATCGTAACCTGATGCGCCGGCCAGCCGATGGCTTCGAAATGATGGTGGATGGGCGTCGACATCCATATTTTTTTCTTGAAAATTTTCTTTGATGCCAGCTGGATTATCACCGAGCCCGCCTCCATCACCAGCAAGCCCGCGATTATCGGCAGTACCATTACCGAATCGGTCAGGAACGCGACCACTGTCATTGTCGAGGTAAGCCCCAGTACCCCGGTTTCCGCCATATAGAATTTTGCCGGCGGAATGTTAAACCATAGGAAAGAAAATAACGCGCCGCAAATGATCGCGCAAAAAACCGCGAGGTCCGCCTGGCCTTGGGAAAACGCGATCAGCGCGAATGCCGCGAAGATCGACGCAAACGCGCCACCGGCCAATCCGTCGATGCCATCGATCACGCCGCCGGCCCAAGACGCCAGCATCACCGCCACAAACAACGGAATATAAAATATGCCGAGCATCACATCGATGCCTCCCGGAAAATTCGAAACCAGCGGAATATGCATCGTGGTATAGCCCAGTTTGTAATAAAACCACAAACCGCCGATCAAACCGATCAAAGCCACGATCGCCAGCCGGCGCTTAAAACTAATGCCGCCGCCGATGTATTTCCCGCCGCCGTAAACCGTCAGAAAATCGTCAAACAGGCCCACCAAAGAGCCCGCAACCAAGGTAAACATCGGCAGCCAAACCTCCCGGCGCGAGAAAAAATCGAGAAGTGAAAACCACCACGGATGGGTTATGCCGATATTTGTCCAAATTTGCTCGGGTATGCCGGTTATGACCCAGACAAAAAGCGTAACCGCCAAAACCGAACCCCAAATAAGCAACCCTCCCCCGCGCGGCACGGTCGTTTCGCGCGTTTTGTGGAGCGACAGGAAAACCGATGCCTCTTCGCCGGTGATGGTTCTGGCCCGCGCGTTTTTTTTCCAGAATTTTATACGGTTAAGGAATTTTATCAGCGCCGGCGCGGCCAAAAAAGCGACGATCGACGTCAGCGCGGTGAATGCAAGCATCCTGATGATATTGAACGTAAAAAGTGTCATAGCGCCGAATTATTCGCGTAGTTTATTAATTTTTGCATTTCAATTACTCGGCTTTCGGACGAAACCGCCCCCAGTAAAATGTTGATATACTGACGATGTTTCGCGTTTTCAAAGACCGATATCATACACCCGCCGGCCAGTTCGGTATAACCGGTTTTTCCGCCGGTCAAAGTCTGTCCATCCCAAAGATTGAGACTAAAAATCCCGTTTTCGGTAAGATATGGGCCGGGCTGGATTGAAAAGGCGAATATTTCGGGATGATTTTTTAAAATATACTTCACCAGAGCAAGTAAATCATTGGCACTGGAAAGGTTTGCCTTGCCGTCCGCAATATCCAAACCATGCGGATTGTAAAAAGTCGTCTTGGCGAGGCCAATCCCCGCCGCTTTGCTGTTCATAGACGATACAAAACGGTCTTCGCCAATCATTTCCGCCAGCGCCGCGGCGGCGTCATTGCTGGAATAATAAAGCATTAAATTCAGCAACTGGCGCACGCTATAAACTTCGCCGGGCTTCAAATTACCGAAAACTGGTACATCGTTCTGATTGGCCGCCGCGTAGCTAATGGCAACTTGCTTATCCAAATTATAAATTTCCGGGGTCTCAAGCACAACGGTCGCGGTCATCAATTTGGTCAGCGACGCGATCGGCAATACCCCGTCGGTGTTTTTTTGATAGATCATGCGCTCCCTGCCGGTAGCGCCGATCCTCAACGAGATCGCGGCTTTGGCATCCAATTCCAATTCAGACTTGGTGCGGGCGGCGGGAGTCGCGTAAACGATGCTGTCAAGCGGTTCGGAAATTTGCGCGTATAAAAAATCCTCGAATCGCACCTGCCCAATATTTACCGCGAAGAAAAATAAACCGCTAAAAGTACCCGCGGCGGCAAAATACAAAATTCTCTTGGCGACATTCGCCGGAGCATCTGCAACATATTTCCTGCCGTAAACTTTGTAACGCGGTTTGGGGGCGGGGCTTGGTTTGATCATGTGAAAAATCCGGGTCATCTGTTATTTTTCGGAATCCTTTTTAACGACCGCGATACTTAAATCTTTCAGTTGTTCGGCGGAAACTTCGGACGGCGCCCCCAACATCAAATCTTTATTGTCTCCGGTTTTGGGAAACGCGATTACCTCGCGGATATTCGGTTCGTTTAAAACCACTGCCAAAAAACGATCAATACCCGGCGCCATGCCTCCATGGGGCGGCACGCCATACGAAAACGCCTCAAAATAATGACTGAATTTTTTCCGCGCTTCCGATTCGGGAACACCGACTATCTCGCAAACCGATTTAAACAAATCCATGTTGGTGTTCCGAATGCTGCCGCTCCCCAACTCATAACCATTCGCCACCAAATCGTATTGATATCCAAGGACCTTGGCCGTATTAGTTTTGAGCTCGTTTGCATCCTCTGACTGCGGCATAGTGAAGGGATGGTGCATCGCCTTCCATTTTTTATCGCCCGGAAGCCACTCGAACATCGGGAAATCAACAATAAAACCAAACGCAATCTCGTTCGGATCGTTCTTGTTCTTACGCAAATCCGGTTTGTCGCTCCCGTATTTATCCTGTGCCTCCTGCCAGGTCAAACGCGGGAAAGGCGTCTGGGTGATAATTTTTTCGGGAAATAGCGTTTTTACGAGCAAAGTATACAATCTTTCGGTAACATCAAGGATCTCATCCTGACTCATGAACGACATCTCCATATCCAACTGCGTATGTTCAGCCTGGCGGTCGGCCCGCGGGTCTTCGTCGCGCATGCACCGGGCAATCTGGAAATACCGTTCCACGCCCGAAACCATCAGCAGCTGTTTGAATTGCTGGGGGCTTTGCGGCATTGCGTAGAAATGGCCGGGCTGCAGACGGGAAGGAACCAAAAATTCCCGGGCACCCTCCGGAGTCGATTTGATAAGCAAAGGCGTCTCGACCTCTACAAAACCTTCTTCAGTCAAGAACTGCCGCATGAAATTAATAACTTTGTGGCGAACAACCAAGTTTCTATGCAATCGCGGACGTCGCAAGTCCAAATATCGGTACTTCAATCGATGTTCTTCGGAAATTTCATAACCGTCGGTATCGATCGATATCGGCAAGGTTTCGGCCTTGGAAAAAACTTCGAGGCCTTCAGCGAACAGTTCGATCTTCCCAGTCGGTATTTGTTCGTTAACCATCGCCGCCGGCCGCTCGTTCACAGTCCCGGTGATCGCCACGACCCATTCGGAACGCACAGCTTTCGCGGTTTCAAAATCCTTGTTTTTGGGAATAAAAACCGTCTGGATGATGCCGCTCCGGTCGCGCAAGTCGAAAAAGATCACTTTCCCGTGTGCGCGCACCGCCTGCACCCAGCCGCAGACTCGCACCGTTTTGCCCGCCATTTGCGGCAAATCGGCAACCATGGCCCGTGTTAATGATTGATTTTCCATAATTGTTCAGTTTATCCTACTTTAGGCCAAGATTCAACAATCAAGTCTTTTTTATTCCTTACCGGCAGCGACCGATAAATTTCCTCGGTAATAAATGGCATGAAAGGATGCAATAGCTTCATGGAATTGGCTAAAACATAGATCAGGATGGCTTTCGTCCTCTCGGCTTCCAATTTACTTTTCGGTTCTTTGACTTGAGATTTCGCGGCCTCAATATAAACGTCGCAAAATTCATGCCAGAAAAATTCGTAAAGATCGCGGATCGCGTGGCCGAATTCGTATTTATTGATCTTTTTTTCGGTCGCGGCGGCAATCTTGGCCAAACCTTTCAATATCGCGCAATCCGCCCTGGAAAGAGGCGCCGGCTTTATCGTAGCCGAGTACACTTTTTTATCTTCGCCCAACTGGTATAAAACGAATTTTGCCGCGTTCCACATTTTGTTGCAGAACTTTCCGCCCGAAACCATCGTGTCCTCGTTAAAATGCATATCCTGCGATTCAGTTACCTGCCAAGCAAGACCAAACCTTGTCGCGTCAGTGCCGTATTTTTCGATCAACATCATCGGGTCAATCCCGGTTCCCAAAGACTTGGACATTCTCCTTCCATCCTTGGTGAGTACCATCGCGTTGATGATCACGTCCGCGAACGGCGATTTTTTGGTAAATTCCAATGCCGAGAAAACCATCCGGGTCACCCAAATACTGATAATATCCCTTCCGGTAGTAAGCACCGAAGATGGAAAGAATTTTTTAAAATCCTTGGTCGCTTTGGGCCAGCCGAATACGGCTATTGGCCATAATGCCGAAGAAAACCAAGTGTCGAATACATCTTCACTGCGCTTGGGCTGGCAACTTTTGCCCCGCGCCTCGTTCGAAACTTGCGCATTATGCGCTTCGCATATCGGACAAACCCCGGGCGCGGTTTTAGCCGCAAAATATTCTTCAGGGTAATTCTCGCAAAACCAAACTGGCATCCGCTGTCCCCACCAAAGTTGCCGCGACAAACACCAGTCGCGCGGTTCCATTAACCATGAATAGTAGGTATTTTGCCAGCGTTTGGGATAAAATTTAACTTTGCCCGATTTTCCAGCTTTCAGCGCTTTGCTCGCCAATTCATCCATTTTCAAAAACCACTGTTTGGAAGGGATCAATTGGATCCCCGCATTGCAACGGGAACATTTCGGTGTTTGGTGGATATAATCATCAATTTTTTCCACCAATCCCAAAGCCGATAATTCGGCAACGATCTTTTCGCGTGCTTCCAAGGCCTTCAACCCGCGATAAGCCTCCGGGCCATTCTGGTTGATTTTTCCCCTTTCATTGATCACCGAGATCATCGGCAGCTTATGCCGTTGGCCAATTTGCCAGTCATTCAAATCATGAGCTGGCGTCACTTTTACTGCGCCCGTCCCAAAGCCGATTTCGATGGCGCTATCCGCAACTATCGGAATTTCCCGATTCACGATCGGCAAAACCGCGGCTTTGCCCACCAAACCCTTAAAACGCTTGTCTTTGGGATTGACCGCGACCGCGGTATCGCCCAGCATAGTTTCCGGCCTGGTCGTAGCAACAGTAATAAATTTGTCAGTTTCGCCGGAAATCGGATACTTCAAATACCAAAGTTTTGACGGTTCTTCCGCGAAATCAACCTCCAGGTCGGAAATCGAGGTGCCGCAACGCGGGCACCAGTTGACCACACGCTCCCCCCGGTAAATCCAACCTTTTTCGTAATAATGGATGAATGCCGTCTCAACCGCGTCCACATAATCCGAATCCATGGTAAATTTCAGTCGCGACCAGTCGCAGGACGCGCCCATGGCACGGATCTGGTTTAAAATAATATTGCCGTATTGCTCACGCCATTCCCAGGCTTTTTCAATGAATTTTTCCCGACCCAAGTCAAAACGGCTGACGCCTTCCTTGCGCAACTTCTTCTCGAGCGTGCTTTGCAACCCGATACTGGCATGGTCGGTTCCCGGTATCCAAACCGTCGCGTCGCCTTTCATGCGGTGGTAGCGCACCAGAGCATCCTGGATGGTAATGTTCAACGCGTGCCCCATATGCAGCGTTCCTGTAACATTGGGCGGCGGCAAAACCACCGAAAATACCTTTTTTGACTTGGTTTTGGACTTATCCGGATTAAAATAGCCCTTATTTTCCCAACTTTCGTAGGTCTTTTTTTCCGATTGCTTATGATCGTAATGTATCGGTAAGGCTTCCATGGTAAAAATATTATTTATCTTATTTATTCCGAGGTAGACCCCGGGCTTGCCCGGGGAACCGACGGAATGAGGATTCCAAAGGAAACATCCTTTGGCCGCCAGGCGTGGTTTCAGACCACGTCGGGCGGAATACCGCTTAAAATA
>Ga0172379_10003713_pt1 | contig 23852 bp, 38 predicted proteins | sample GrowelOW334metaG_FD_119756 | JGI IMG/M metagenome (GOLD analysis project Ga0172379, IMG submission 119756) | Groundwater microbial communities from an aquifer near a municipal landfill in Southern Ontario, Canada - Groundwater well OW334 metaG | ecosystem: Environmental > Aquatic > Deep...
ATAATACGTTTCGGAAAATTTTTGAATTAAGGTTTTTGGAAGATTATACAATTCTCGATATTTCAAAAGAAACAGGAATTGGGGCAAGAATGATTACATGGTATTTGAAAACATATGCGAAATTGGCAAGAGATAGGGTGCTACTTTGAACAGTGATTATTCCCTGAAGGAATCTATAATCGATGAACTTTATCCTGTGAATTTATTTTTTTCAAAGAAACAGGTGAAGTGTATATTCCATGATGAATCAACGCCATCGGCACATGTATATCCAGATGGACTGTATTGTTTTGTATGTAACAGGACATTTAGATCATCAGAGGTCGCAAAACAGCTTGGGTTTAGTATCACTGAAGTATATTCACAACTCGTGGAACAATTTGGTTCAGAGAAAAAACTTTTGTCTATTTATGAGAATAAAATGAAGGGGAATATATCCGAGATGGTCAGTGGTGATTTATTATTCATTGATGATCTGGATAGCGATGAAGAGATTGGTGATGTTTCGGAATATACACGAAAATTTTTTATGAAATAGAGAGATTTTGGAAACAAAAAAATTAGTTTTTTTATATTTAAGTGACAAAAAGAAAAAACAGTTAGGAGAAATATTATGGCTATTGTTTCCGAATCACTTACGTTAGTTTCTGCGGGTATTTATAAGGTAGTTACTGGGAATAGAAGTTTTCAGAAAGCTATTTTGCGTGTATGGAAACCATCTTCGGGTTCCGAAACTTCCGCATCTATAACCTTCAAGAAAAAGATGGCGTATAAACCATATGATGAATCAAATGGAACTGCGCTTGATGGTAAATATGCTAAGGTGCAGATGGTTAATTCCGATAGTGCTACTTTGCAGGATTTGAAATTCACCATCTTGGGTGGAACGACTATTGCGACTGCTGAGGGTGTAGAGATTGATCTTGGTGATATTACACTCACCGATGAAGTTCATGTGATTATCGCATATGATACCCCCGGGTCAACCCCCGCCGATTGGTATGCCGAGATTTATCTGGTTAAAGATTAATTACCCATACCCCATTTACCCATATATCCGCTTCGGTACGAAAGTATTGAAGCGGATACTTTTTTTAAAAGTATCTAATTATTAAAAAATCCAGTGTATATATAGAGAGGAGAAAATGGTGGTGAAACTTAAAGAAGTTGACATAGGTATAATCTTTGTTGAAATCTTAAGAAAGTTGGGATTTACAACGTATCAAGAAGTTGTTATCCCCGATGTTGGGATAATAGATGTAGTGGGTGAATTGGGTGGGGGATTTATTGCATTTTCTCTCAAAACATCACTTTCAAGTGCTGTGATCGAACAAGCTGAGAAAATAGCTAAATTCTGTGATATGGAATCATTTATAGTTTGTCCGAGGTCAAGAAATATTTCAGAGATTCAACAATACTATATAAAAAAACATGGACTACATTATATTACATTGGATTTCACTTATTGTAATGATAGAGAAAAATTTATCCAGACAATAACCGATTGTATTTCTGGGTTAAAATTGAGATATAGTTCTATTTCAGAATTTATGCAGTGGTTAGATTTGAATTATTCGATCTATTTTCTATATTCATATATCAATGATTTGAAAGATATTGATTTATTGCATTGTTGGTGGTTGGATGAAGAAAAAAAAGATAAGAGAGTATATGGGGGGATAAGGAAAATAGAAGATTATCTGAACCCGGATCAAAAGGATTCTATTGCGGGGTCTTTATCGGGTGGGGCAATAACTCCATTTAAAAGGAGTTGTAAGTTACTTCGAGAATATTTAAAAGAACATGATGAAATAAAGACTGTTAAGCAGTTATGGGGGGAAAAAAAGAATGAAATACATTGGCGCAGTATCGGTGGATTGCGCGGTGCATTATCTACATTGGGTCATTTAGCGATAATAAGGGAAATCAATGATTTGTTGCGAAAACACAAGGAGAAAAAATAATGCTTGAGAGTAGATTTATTTCAGGGGCATCTAAACCGGGTCGTCCAGCAGAGGACTTTTACCCTACACCCGAATGGTGTACAGAAGAGTTATTAAAACGGGAAACATTTGAAGGTTCTATTCTGGAACCATGTGCGGGATCAGGGGGGATATCGAATGTTTTGATTAAAAAGGGTTTGGAAGTTTATACAAATGATATTGTGAATAGAGGGATAACACTTAATTATGAGAAGAACATGTCCACTGAATATTTCTCAAATGAAAGTTTCGATAATGTGGTTTGTGATCCCCCATATAAATACATGAATGATTTCTTGATAAAATCTCTTCTTATTGCAAGAAAAAAAGTGGCTTTCTTTGTAAAACTCTCTTTTCTTGAGAGTAAAGCGAGATATGATATTTTTAAGAATGAAGAATTTCCACTATCTAAAGTCCTTGTTTTTTCAAAGAGACCACAGAGATATAGAAATGGTGAGAATATAAAAGCATCATCGACTTATACTTGTTGTTGGGTTATATTTGATAGGGAATATACAGGTGAGCCTACTATTGATTTTGTATTATAGGGGGCATGATGTCAAATTATAACGAGAAAAAAATTGATTCTATTCTAAAACTTGTATTACAAGAACTTGATTCTGCTACTGGAAAATTCGGAGCATTTAATTCTACACATGAGGGATATGCTGTTATTTTGGAAGAGATGGATGAACTTGAAGATGAAGTTGAAAGAATAAGAGGTGAATGGAATTATAAGGAAATTAAAGATCGGTTTAATAAAATTAAAAAATCCTTGAATTTTTTGTGGGGTGATATTAAGGATCAGAAATCGGAAGAGTCAAGACGGAGGATGTTATCTGAGGCTATTCAAGTCGCGGCAATGTCAATTAGATTTATTCATGATATTTGGAGATGAGATATGAAACCAATAACAAGTGAAGATTTAAGACTTTCTTTTTGTGGGGTGGGATTTCATGATGAAGATATGGATGAAGCGGTTAAAGAGGGATATGTTCAATGGTTAGAGGCTTTTATTTTATCCCATCTCAATGGTGATATTATCGATCATATTAAGTTGGGGAAGAGAAAAAATAGGAGAGAGAAATGAAAGAAAAGATCAATATTAGGTTTGAATTGGATGTGGTGTATTTTTTATTTATACTCATGTTATTTGGTGGGGTAATAATTGGGTTATTATATTTTGATTCAATTAAGAAAATAAATAGACTTGAATCTCAGATATCGAATTTTATAGTCCAGTATGAAGATTTTATACTCCCGGAACCGGAAGAAACTAATCAATGAAAACTAAGAGAGAAAAAGCGATTTGTGACCATAAAGAAATATGCGGAATAAAAGATTGTGACCATAGTAAATTACATTATCCATTTATGGTGAGGAATAGTATTAATGATATACATGGGATGTGTGATGCATCACCATTATTTTGTAATGATTTAAAAGATGATTGTATGTGTAAAATAAAACCAAAGTGAGCTTGAATTGTTTGAACCCAAAAGAGAAATTACAAAATCCCAATTCCACGCAGTATATGATAATTCTAAAGAAAAGATTTTGGTTTATACCAATGGATTTTCAAAAGAAACCAATACCAATTTGAAAAGAATTGGATATCGGTGGAATGGAGAAATAAAGATATGGTATAAAGAAGTTCCGAGGACAAGAAAAGCGATTGAATATGATATACTTGATTATCGGTTTGGTGGTGGGTTTTCATTCGAAGAAATTAATAAGATAAAAGACAATAGGGAACTCATAATTCCAAATCACGCTATTCATCTCTGGAATGATATTTTCATGAATCATCAGAGAGAATCAATTCAAAGATTTTTTTATCAATATGGTTTTATCATGTATGCCCATTCTATGGGAACAGGGAAGACACTCACATCTATTGGGTGTGCTGAGATATTCGAGAAACAGATGCTTGTTATTTCCACAGTTTCCATGATGGATGACTGGAAGAAGGAAATTTTAAAATGGGGTGTTTGTGGTGAAGATAAGATATTTGTTTACAATAAGGATTCTATTGCTCCAAAAAATATAAGAGATTATAAATATTTCATATTTAACTATGAGCGGTTTAGATTCATTAATGTGATTAAGGATATTGTGAAAATAATTTATTCCGATATATTCAAATCATATTTCGGAAAACCAGCTTTAAAAGAGTTTGAATTGATGAAGAAGTTGATGAGATATGAGGATTTTTATAATTTTTCTACGATGATATTGACAGAGATAGCAAAGAAGAGAATGGTGATCGAAGAGGATAAGAAGGAAACATTTGAGAAAGTTGTCTCTATCATAGAGAAAAAATTATCATCTCTGACACCGAAGGAAATGATGTGGTTTAAATTCCTTTCTGATCTAAATAAGAAAAATACGATTATAGTTTTAGATGAGACATATAAAATCAAGAGTTATAAATCCGAACTCTCCCGGTGTTATTCGATGATTAGGAATTATGACTGGTTCGGATTTATCGCATTATCGGGTACACCATACGAAAATAATCTCTATGAGTTTTATAATGTTTTATCTGTGGTTCATCCGTTTTGGATGCCCTCGGATTTCTTCAATAGTCATTTTATTTATAAGGAAAGCAATTGGGATAAACCGAAATATATTAATCTTGAGAAATTCAATGAATATGCGAAGACGATCATGTATAGGGTGGAGAAGAAGGATGTAGTTCCGAATATGAAAGACCCGGTACAGAAATTCATTTTTGTCGAGACAGATAAACGGGCGCATGAAGTCTTTAATTTCTTAAAAGATAAGGCAAATTCCGTAATGGAAATTTACCAGTTAATGCGCGTCTTGGATTCTTATTTCAAACCATCACCATCTCTGAAGTATTTTGAGGAATTAAAAGAGTTTGGTGAGATTACAAATGAACCGAAATATGAAGCATTACTGAATTGTTTAGATGAGGTTGGGAATGAGCAAGTTTTGATATTCACGGCATTCTCTACTACTGCGGAATGGTTATCTAACAGGCTTATAAAGGATGGTGTGGAGAATAGATTTGTTTGTTCCGATACGAATGGAAAAATAAATGATTCCATTTCAGATAATTTCAAGGCGGGAAAACAGAGAATTGTTATTTCAACTGATATCTGGAGCAGGGGGAAAGATTTTCCAAATGTTAATAATGAGTTTAATTTTGACCTTCCTTTAAACCCTTCTGTGTTGGCACAGAGACGGGATCGTATACATAGAATATCTTCGGATCAGAATACATTGAAGGTGATTGTATCTTTGGTTGGGTCTATTATAGAGCGCGAAGTTTATAATATTCTCATGGAGAAATCGAAAAATGCATTACAGGCCGTGGATTCTATACAGGCCGATGATGTTTATAGAGAACTTTCAAAGCGTTTTGGATTTGAAAAGTTCTGTGGATAAATAATTTTTTTTATATTTAAGGAAATAAGTCAAGGAGTATGGTAAATGCCTATTGTTGGAGCGCAGGAATTAAATTTGACAAGTGATGAACTTCGTCCGATTAATCGTATAGTGCAGAAAAAAGGATATCATGGAACTTTTCAGAAGTGCAATATGCCGGGATGTAGGAATGGATCGCGCAGAAATAATACGACTGGTGATTTTGAACTTTGCCCGAAATGTAAAGGAAATGGAATGTGGAGAAAAGTTTAGATGAATAAAATTTTTGAAGAAAAACAACAAATATCAAATTCTATTATTAAAGATATTTTTCATGTATTTTATGAAAGCGGAAAATATAAAGGCGATGGGTGGGAAATAAAAATATCTGATAATGGTAATTATATTCCCGATGATGATTTTAGATATAAGATATATAAAAGCATCAGAACAGGAAATAAAAATGGAATTTATGCAAAAAAAGTGAGTGGTGGTACTTATGATATAAAGTTTAAATTGATTATAGATAAAAAGGAATAATGGATGAAAAGCAAAGAAGATAAAATCAAGGAATACGAGAAGGATGGATATAAAATCTACGATGGGAAGATTGCGGTTCAGCCCGTGGTGAAGACAGTTATATCTCGGATAAAATTTATACTCGCTTATGTTGGTGATGTCTATATCAGGAGTAGCCGTTATTTTTATGAGTTCATATTTGATTATCCATATAAGCGCGAATTTTATATTTATGTGGAGAGGATATTGAAGCGATATAAAAATGTTAGGTTTGGGGTGAGGGAAGACGGCAACATTGTTTTTGTGGTTGAGAAATACATAGATGTATTTAAGTAGGAAAAAAACATGATTAAAATTTTAATGGAAAAAATAAAAAGAATACAAATAGAAATAGATAAATTTAGAATAAATACAGCAAAGCCAGATGATATTAAACGTTATTTTAATAATAGAGAAGTTGAATTAGAAGAAGTTAAAATAAATAGAATTGATGATGATTATGGTTCTGTTATTTTTATAGCAAAGAAAAAATATTTAGAAAAGATTAAATTTATTTTAGAGGATTTAAAATTGAAAGGATTAGACCAAACAGAACCTAAGATTTTGGAGGTATAATTTTGTGATTAAAATTTTAATGGAAGCAGAAACATTGAATGATGTGGTGCAGGATATAGAAAATACTGGGGAAGATACAAATGAATATGCCGATGAGTTATCCGGCAATATTCGGTTTTTTCTCGACACAGAAAATTTAAAGAATCTGATAGGGATTAATGAAAAAAATAAAACACTTGAATTATTGAAAGAAGATAAAATCGAGGGCGAGATTGAGAAAGATGGCGGTACGATACAGGGTCCTTTTGATATAAAGGGATTTGTTTTTGACGCTGTGGATAAACTTGAAAAAATTCTTTTCGTGGATAATTCAAATTTCAAAGTAGATGATGTGATGCTGGAAGAAACTGAGATGAATATTGATGATTTAAAAGTAGAAAATGGGGTGAGTGAAATCCCGATAATTGTCAATGTATCATATACAACTTCTTTAGGTGAAGACATAATTGCACTCCCTGCAATTCTTTTACTTGATATCAAACTATAAAAATAATTTAGTTAGGAGCCTTTGAATGGACGTTAAAATTTTTAATGGTGGCACGGATGATTTTGTATTTATGTTTCGCGGAAATGAACAGATTATTCCACCGAAGTCGAATCTATTAGTCCCCAAGATGAAACTTGTGGAATATGAGGATATACTGGACACTGAGAAAAAGCAGGAAATTGATTTAAAATTCAAATTGATAGGAACATGGTCTGTGGAAACCACGGATAAAGTAGTGACAGAAGTCCCCAAAATAATAAAAAAGAAGGTTAAATCGTAAGTGATTTCTTTTAAAATCGGGGAAGAATTAAGATCGAAATATATCTGGTCTTCCGCGAATAATATCCAGAGACGTATAGATGGTAGGCAAATGGATTTACATGCTTTGAAAAATACAAAGTACATGAAAAATCCATTTGTCGATTTTGTTGTTAAGTCCTGCATCTTATATAGGATAGTGATATACATTCAGCTTAGGGATATGTTTGGGGATAAGATCAAGATACGTGTAAATCCTAATTTTTTACAGAGAAAAATGAATAGTGGATATTCCGAATTTATATTTGTCCCAGTTGAAAATATTGCGGATTCAATTTATATCCATTTCAATGGGGGGGATCGCGTTTCTTTTGATATTGACAAAAGGCTTTCCATTGATGGATACCCCGGAATTTTTATCTATCGTGTGGTTCAAGCCATGGAATATGGCGAGAATAGAGTTGGGAGAAAAAGTTTATTCAGGAGAATAAATAGGGTATTTCTGGATTGTTCCGAAGATTTATATGCTGAGTTTATGGATGATAATAGCGTCAAAGTCTACAATGAAAAATTGAAAAACATCTAAATCTCTAAACCTTTTTTTACTTTTTTTTATGACATACTTCCCCGGAGGCAGGAATTGTCGGATCAACAAAATCAGCCAGCTTGCGCGGGTCTTACGATTTCTCCCCGAAGAGTTGATGTCCCAACTCTTAATATGTTTTTTGCCGCATTCAAATCTCTTTCATGCACAGCCCCACATTCAGGACAGTTCCAGTTACGATCCGATAATTTTAGGTTTTCTTTAATATAACCACAGGAGGAACAAGTTTTAGAAGAAGGGTAGAATCTTCCGATTTGAAATATAATTGTATTATATTTTCTTCCTACTTTATTCAATATATTGAGGAAAGAACTAAAACCCAAGTCGGATATTTTTCTACCCCACAATTTTTTCATCCCAGAAAGATTTAGGTCTTCAAAGAAAAGGATATCATATAATTGACAAAGTTCATGAGATAGTTTGTAGTGATGATCTTTTCTTTGATTTGAAATTTTCTTATGTTTTCTGGAAAGATTAAGTAATGCTCTTTTTTTATTATTTGACCCTTTTTTCTTCGTAGAAAATTGTTTTGAAAGAAGTTTTATCTCTTTCAAAGATTTTTTATAAAACTCAGGAGATTGATATTGAGTAGAATCAGATAGGGTTAGAAAAGTTTTTAGACCAAAATCTACACCTGCCATTTTACCGGACATGACGCGAATTGGATATTGTTCTTCTAACTCTACTGTGATGCATAGATAAATATCATTTAGTGAATCTCGTTTTATGGTGACATTTTTTATATCTCCTTGAATTTTTTGGTTTTTGAAGTATTTGTAAATTTTTCCTTGAATTGTGATTTTGTTATCATCGTGGATGATGTATCCATTTTGTTTTAAAGTGAATGATTTATATCTTCTTACTTTTTTGAATGAAGGAGGAGAACATTTAAGTTTCTTTTTTATCTTGGTAAAAAATAGACTATATGCTCGATCAATACGTTCGACTATATTTTGGATTGCTTGAGCATCTATTTCTTTCCAATATTCATATTTTTTCTGTTTTTTTAGTTTAGTGATATGAGTTTTTAATTTATTAGGATTCAGTGATTTTTTAAATAGGAGATAATATCTTTTGTTAATTGCAATGCAGTAGTTATAGATTGTTCCGCAGATATTGATTTTTCTGTTAAGTGTTTTGTTTTTCTTGTTTTGGTAAAGTTTATATACAAAGGTCTTCATGCCTAAATATAAAAGAAGTTAGTTTCTTATATTTGAAAATTGAATAAAAAAAGAAGTTTTTTGAGGATAAAAAAATTAATTTTTTTTATATTTAAGTAAGAAAGGTTTAGGAGAAACGGATGCCCTCAATTATACCCGGTGTAGAAACAAGAGTTATAGATATTTCCCCAACGTTAGGATCGAGAACAAATCAGCTTGTTTATGCGATGATCGGTCAGTTTGGTCGTGGTCGTTCCGATGCACCTACACTTATAGCTTCTCAGGATGATCTTGAGAAGTATCTTGGTAATATAGATGAAGCGCGTACCCCTCTCGATGTAGTAAGTCTTGATAAATGTCTCGCCTATGCGAGTGGTGTTTATGTAGTCAATGTGTGGAAAAATGCCTTGTTTGGCGGTATAGGGATTAAGTCGGATTCCCTTGTTCCACTTCCTCATGGTTTGACTGCTGATGCAACTTTTAATTTCACTGCGTTTGAAGTGGTGGATGAAGTTCTTGATACTGGTGATGGTGTGACCACTATTTTTGGTCCTCTTCAGACTGATGGAATTGATACACTTGCTTCTTCAATGACACTCACATTCATGATTGGTTCTGTTGAATACACCGAGACAGATGACGGGCTTGGTGAATTTACAAATGATAATGCAAAAATATCTTATTCTTATATCGATTATGCGAATGGAATAATTTATGTCACGTTTGTAACCGCCCCCGATGATGAAACAGATATTTTACTATCTTATACCTATGATACAAATTTCCTCGCTGTTCTTATAAACAAATCACAGGGTGATAGTTTTGAGAAGTTTGGAATAGCGATCAAGAATGTCAATACAACGAATAATACATTTGATGTCTATGAATACGAACTTGTCGGTGGGGTTGCAAATCTTGTAAACACTATGACAGTTTCACGGGATAGCACAAAGAAGAATAATTACGGTGAAAATATATTTATTGAAAATGTATTTGAATCAAAGTCATTTATTTTCAATGCGTTTAATAATTCCTCGATAGTAAATACAGTGCTTCCTACGGGAGATCAGCCAGCATTTGAAGTGGGTTCTGTTAATCTTTCCGCTGGTCATAACTGGGCGGCAGTAAACCAGACATTCAATATTGCGATAAATGGCGACACGGTAAAACTCGTTACTTTAAATGCGAACTGTGCAAATGTCGCGGCCATTGTTTCCCATATAACCGCAAGATTGGTTATAGCTGGCATTACGAATGTGATAGCTTATGCATCCGGGAATTATGTCGGGATAAAGACAGTTGCGGTAGGTTCTGGGCAGTCCTTTATTTTGTCGGTGGGAACAGTCGATGCCCTTGCTACGATTGGTTGGGGAGTAGCGACTTATACCGGAACAGATTCGGCTATTTCTTATTCTGCTGGTGGCACTGATGGAGATGCGGTGACTACTGTGGAGCAATCTACAGCTATTGGGCTTTTTGGAAATACACAGTGGAATTTCTCAAAGTTTGTTGGTTGTGGGATCAAGGATGCCACATTGGTTGCGGCTATTGATGAGATGTGTACTGCGAGAAAAAAGATAGCGTTTCTTGACGTTACTATCCCAACAGTTGTTGCAAACTATATTAATTCGATTGATTCTAAATATTTGATGTTCTTTACACCGGATGCATATGCGGCTTATCGCGGGGTTAAATATCTCATTCCCGCGAGTGCATTTGTTGCATATAAATATGGCCAGTTCTATTCGAATTCACCCTATATGCCTCCGGCGGGTCCCGAACGTGGAACGATCAATGTAATTGAATTGTATCGGTATTATAACGATGTGGAACGTTTACATCTCCATGAACAGAGAATAAACACTATTGCGTTTATGGAAACTTATGGAAATTTGATTAGCACAGATTTCACATCACAGACGTTAGAGACTGCGACTTCATATTTCAATGCGGTTGAAACTTTGAATTATATAGAATCAACATTGAAAGATGCTTTATTCTCTGGGACTTATAAAGTTATCAATGCCGTGACGATCAGTAGATTGAAGAGACAGATCGAAGTATTTCTTGATGGTTTGTCTCGTTTCGATGGGACTATCGATTCAAATTATATCGATGTTGTTTGTGATGGTAGGAATAATAATGAAACGACCCGGGATGCCGGAGAGATCAAAATAGCTATTGTGATTGTATTCCAGAATTTAGCGAGAAAGATTAAGCTGGATATTATTTATACGACTGCTGGGAATTTCAGTTTTGTTGTTTCGGAAATATAATAGGAGATTCTAATGAACGCGAAGGAATATTTAAAGATAAACAATTTCCAGACAACTTATAAGTTCCGGGTTTATATCCCAACGATTCCACTCTTTACTGGAAATGTGAATAATCTATTGTTTTCTGTGTTGATAAAGACTATGGAAATTCCACAGAAGGAACGTGCATATTCCATTTATTACTATCTGGGTGGATTACAACGCCCATATCCTCATCGGATAACACATGAGGCGAGTTTATCTTGGGTTTTCAATTTCGATGAAACACATGAACTTCGTGATATCATATCTTTGTGGTTCAGGGATATTGATAAGATCGGAGTTAATGGATATAATCCAAGGGCGACAGCGTATGTAGAACTTCTTAATCTTGATGAAACCGTGACGAATAAGGTAATTAAGATTGAAGAACTTATACCGAGGAACAACCCTGCTATTGAAAATCTTGACATAAATGCCACTGATGCACATATTGAGCAGACACTTATGTTTGCATATACGAATATAGACGATGATCCTGAGAATGTGTATCAAGCGGCATGGAATGTGAATTTCATGGTTTAAATAGTTATCCAATTATTCTCTAAAGCAGTGTATATATAATAAGGGGAGTAAATCCCGGTGCTTCAACATTTATTGAGCGTAGCTCCAATACTTCAGTGGCAAACGAAATATTCATTTGAGATTTTAATATCGGACATACCATACATGCCCCTGTATAATTTTTCAGGTAGTCAAATATTTTTTTCTTTGTCTGTGAAGTCGATTACAATACCAAAGATGGAAATGAATCGATACTACACAAAGACATTGAATGGTGATTATTATATTGGAGAAAAGGCACAAGCAAATGAAACATGGGATGTAACGACCCGGATCAATAAGGATAGTTTAGAATATCAGATTGTTGTGGATTGGTTCAAGAATGCACAGAAATATAAGTTCAATGAGATAAAGACGGATGCACTTGTTTTGGTACAGGATTTGGTGGATATACCTCATCGGTATTTTTATATCACGGGGATATGGCCTGTGAATATCCCAGCGTTACAATTTGACCATGATAGCACATCGGATTTTATGGATTTGGATATTTCATTTTCTTTCGATGATATTGATTATGGTGAAGATGCTACAAGGTTTTTGGCATATTCATCTCTATTAGGTTCTTTCGCTTCGAATATTTAGGGCGGTTTTTAGATGCAGATTAAAACAGCTTTCGACGTTTACGATTATTACGTTCTTTCCGAGCTTAAAAAGAAGCATGGTTCTTTTCAAGCTAATTGGACATTTGCACCTCCAGAACTTGCATTTCGTTTTGCAAAGACAGAGTTTGGTGAAAATATATTTCCACTAATTAATATTTTTTATTCTGAAGACCCGAAACTTGTCTCGGATATGTCGAATGTTGCAAATTTTTATCTTGATCTTGACGCTTCGATGACGGATGAATTGGTTCATTTCAATGGGATGACAGTCAGGATATCGTTTCAAGTCGATTTATTTACGAACAATAAAGAAGAAGCGAATTTATTTTTTCAGGATTATTTTAAGTTTCATGCAAAGAATTTTATGGAATTTAAAATGGATGATTTGGGAATACCGGAATCTACAAAAAAGTATGAAGTGATATTTGAAGAACTTGCGGATAATTCAAATCTCGATCAGATGTTTGAGCAGACGATGTATTTTCGACATAGTTATGTTTTCCATTTGAATGTATTGATGATGGATGTAAAGACTCCATTTGAGTTGGAATCTATCGATGTAACGGTTTATAACAGTCAGATTGACGATGCCGCGATACTCTATCAAGAATCGGGGGTTTAAATGTTTTTTGGATTAATCAATTCCGGCATGTCCCGCGCGAAACAATTTGAATTAATGCCAGCGTATAATTTTGTGATTGATTTCAGTGATTTGAGTATAGATCATCCCTATGGGTTTACTTTTGCGAAAGGGATCACTGATAGAATGTCGGAATTAGTCTATGCTTATGATTCGAATACGATAAACGGTGAAGTTGAAGAAGTGATAAAAAACACGCTCAATTTGAATCATCCAAAATCTATTGATATTGATGATATTACATTTGGGTTTTATTTAGATGAGACTGGATTTATCGATGCGATTTATCATCTTTGGATGGGAGCAAGAAAGAATTTTAAAACAGGTTCATCATATCCCAGAGATTATTATGAGAGGGATATAAAAATTTATTTCCTTGATCGGAGAACAGATAAAAAACAGTTTTTTGAAAAAACATTATCATCTACATCCCAGATGATCCCAAGAATGATTATTACTCTTCATAGGTGTTTTCCACAATCGAGGGAGAAATTGGTTTTTGATTATAATAAGAATGAGTATATTGGAACTTTTAATATGAATATAAAAGTAAATGGTGGTTTGACTATTGAATATGGTTCTGATATATTTCAGGGTTTATCCAATGGAGTTATGATTGGGTGGCGGGATCATGAAGGTAAAATATCAGATGAAAATGACATGTTTTCATCTGATGATTCTGGGTTTTTAGTTTAAATAAAAGGTAATGGAGTGTATAACGAATGGATATTAACAATTTACTTACGAATGGGATGGTTTCTCATTATCCTAAAAGGATAGTTTTGAAGGGGATACCAAAGGTTAAGCATTGGTGCAATCTTAGAACTGCTCAGGGTGATGCGATTTATGACGTATGGACAGAAGTATTGGATTCCCTGATTAATTTTGAAGTGACGGAATTTATCAAGTCGAGCGATGAACTTACTCCGATGGATCGGTTCTATTTGTTTCTTTTACTTAGGACAGGTTCGGGTGTAGGGACTGATGTGGATTTAGAAGTTCCTGTTTCTGAGGGAAAATATCAATCTGAGAAGATCAATATTCAGAAATTCAAAGAAATAAAAATCACGAAGAAATTGCAGAATGCGGTTAGGGTTAAGAAGGATGAAGAATCTATCGTGATCCACACAGATGTTTTGAGGTATAGAAACCAGAGAAAATTCGAGACAGAAATAGCAATTTTGAAAGAAGAAAAAAACGTGAAGTACATGAAAGAGCATGAAAATACCGCACTCATAGAAGAATTGAATACGTTAAGAAATGAAAGGGAATTATTATCAGCAGAGAAAACAATATCTAAAGAAGAATTGATGGCTGATATAAAAGCTGGGAAAGATGTGGATATGAGTTATATCCAGAACAGACAAAAACTCACTGAATTAAATCAGAAGATTGATGAACTGGAAAAACAAGAGAAGAGTTATTGGGATTTTAAGGATGATAATATTGCGATCATCTCCAGTTTTTATCCCTTTGTAAAGACGATAGTGGGATATGAAGGAGTAATTTCTCTCCCAGATTTTATTGAATTTTTTATGGAATTGGATATGACCGCGATAGATGAAATGGTTCGGTTTATATCTTCGACATACCACACCCTTGATACTTCCTTCAAGGTGAAAGATAGAATTACAGGGGAAGAATCTGAACGGAGTGTGCCACTGGAAGTCGCCTTTTTTCTTGATTGGAGATAGCCCACAGGCGTTCTTGGATTTACAGGTATTATTTGCGAAGCATTTTAGTCTAAGTGGTGAATATATCGATAACATGGATTTACCACAGTTTTTGTATCAGAAGCAAAGGCTTTATGAGTATATCGATAACATGAAATCTGCGATAAAAAAGAAATAGGTTTTTATATTTAGGTAAGGAATAATAGATGGCGTTGTTTTCAAATCTTATCGGTGGCGTTAAACAGATCGTAGCCAATTCAGGTGTGATAAAAGCCAAGTCCCAGCGACAGATCGAGACTGGTGTTAAAGTCATGCAGAAAACAGGTGTCGATAAGATGACGCTTTCATGGGAGAAACAGAAAGCAAAGGTACAGAAAGATGTTTTAAGGCTTGAGCAAAAAAATAAACAGGCAGAATATAGGTTTTATATTAATTTAAGTAAAACATTTACAACCAGTATGGATGGTGTTGTAAAGAATATGTCTGTTATGTCAAGAGAGATAAAAAAAGTTAAGGTATATTTACATGATGCTTTACCGAAGATTGGTAAAGGGATATTTTCGGCTTTTGTTATGCTTCAAAATTTGATAGGTGTGAAGGGATTAAAGTTATTTGATCCAAATAAATTAAAATCAATGGGAAAATCAGTACAGAGGGAAAGAAAAGAATCTGTCTCTACAAGAGTTATTTCAGGTAAAAAATCGGCAGATAGTGAAAGAGAGAAAAGGGTAAATGAAAGATATGAGAAAATGTATGGGAAGAAGCCCGGAGATAAAGATAGTGGGGTTAAGAAACTCGGAACGATTGGAGCTATTGCGGCTACAGTCGGGGCGGTTATGGGCATTTATCAGAAGAAAGAGGGAGTGAAGGGAATTAAAGGTGCTATGTTTAAGCCGGGGGAAAGAAAACCGGGGGTAGAACGCAAAACAACTGCGGGGTCTTTGTTTGCTCCAAATAGTAATGATGCTCAAGGTCCTTTAGTTCAAGGATTTATGCAAGCATTGATGGTTGGTGGAATAATAAAGGGATTTATAGATAAAATATTAAAATCTTTAGGATTGGAAGATATAGTTGTTTATTTAAAACAGATTCTTGATTTTGCAAAATTAATTTATGATGCAATTGCTGGATTTGTTCAGAGTATAGCACATGAAATAAGATATGCTTTGGATATTGATTATAGAAATAAATATGATGAAAAAGTTGCAAAACATGTTGAAACACAACAAATTAAAGATGAATCTTGGAAATTTAAAGGATTACAAGTAAAAATGGAGGCTTATTCTGGTTCGGATATAAATGTTATAGAGCAAGATTTTTATAATGCAGTGTCTAAATCAAAAGATTTAATAACATTATATAATACTGGTTTAAAGGGAATAGAAGAAGAATTGAAAAAAAATCCTACTGGTGAAGATAAATTTATACTTGAGAAAGCTAAAGAAAATACAGAGAAAAAAATAAAAGAATTAATGGGTGCACCATCGATATTATTAAATGAAGCTATGAGTGATGTGATTGCCGCAGGTAAAGGTAATGCATTGGGTAAATATGGGGCATATAGATTTGGAAAAATACAACAAGGTATTGCACCAGAAAATATAATGACGGGTGAAGATTATGTAAAAATGGACAAAGAAATAAATGAAAAATTGGGTATTAATAAACCAGAAAACAAACAAAAAGGTTTAGTTCCAGCAAAAGCCTATGGTGGCGTAGTTAAGGCAAAGTCTGGGGGATCATTAAATTTACTTGGTGAGGGTGGGATGAATGAGGCTGTGGTTCCACTCCCCGATGGAAAATCCATACCGATACAAGTCATGAATCCTTACATGTTATCGGATTCAAAACTACTCGTCAGGAAGGATATGGATTTGACTGGGAAGATGCAGTCACAAGTCTCGGAATCAATAGATAGAATGAGTGAAACAATTAATAACGTGAATAACCAAAATAATATGAGCCAGACAAGCATAGTGAATAAAAACGGTTCGATGGTATTTAGTGGAAAATCTACGATTGATTCACTCCTTGATTCTATTCTTCTCAGGGGAGGGATAGTGTAGATGCCCAAAATAGAAATTTTTAAAGATTTAAACACTAATAAGACGCTTGATAATATATTAAAAATTAAACCGGATATGAATACGTTTTATCCATCAAGTGTGATTGGGAAGGATCACACCGTCACTTTTTATTATGGGGCAATAAGAGGAAATAATGTATTGGAAACTAAAGAATATGTATGTTGGCTTGTAGATGAGAATTTATCCCTGAAAATAAATCATAAATGGGAAAATGCTTTTGAGAAATTGGGTGGTGGTATTCTCGGACAAGTCAATACTATTCTTGGTATGTTTGGTGGGAATGTTGTCTCTGCGGCATCACAACAGAAAATGTGGATGGGGACTGATCCGGTAAAGTTTAATGTAAAGGTATTATTTGAAGCTGGGAATAATGCAAAGACACAAGTATGGGAACCGTTATGGAATATTGTAAAATTATCAATGCCAAGAAAAGATGGATCGGCATTAAAGGTATTTCAAACCGCAGTAAATAAACTTGATGAAAATGTTGGAAATCTTGTAAATGAAATTCTTAAAGGTTTTGATAATGATACTACAAATATATTCTTCGGAGATTATTACAGGCAACCAAATCTAAAAAGTGATAATAGATTATTTGGGGTAAGAATAGGGAATATGGTGACTTTTAAAGATATTTATATTGATGATGTTGATATTGATATATCATTGAAAGAAATGCAGGATATTAATGGTAGATCATATCCTACGATGGTGCAGTTAAATTTATCGATGTCATGTATGTATATGTGGCATGAGGATATTATACAAAGTTTCATTGATAATGGGCTTGATTATGTAGATACACCATCGACACAAATTAATATCGGTTCCGCAGTCTGGAAATTTTTCCAAGCTATCGGTGGTGGGCTTGCCGGGTTATTAGGATTTGGAGGATAGAGTGAATTCTGAATATATCAATGATTACTTTGTTGATTTTGACGGAAATATATCCGCGATGAATCTTGATGTGGAAACGATATTCATTGAAGGAGATTATTTCTATTATGAGATAGAAGACAAATTTAGTTATCGACCCGACCTTATGGCGAGAGAATACATTGGAAATGAGAATCTTTATTTTTTAATTCTATGGTTGAATGATATCAGAAACCCACAATATATGAGGCCGGGGGTGACGATAAAAATACCAACCCCGGAATTTTTGACGAAATTGATTGATATAATCAACAAAGAAAAACTTGGGGTGGGATAGTGTATAAAAATGAGATTTATGGGTTAAGGATAAAGATTAAAAATTCAGAGATTCCATTGGTTTTCGATGCATTTCATGGGTTTATGATAAGTGAAGTTCTTCATTATGGGATGTATATCGCTGAATTAAATCTTTCCCCCCTTTTATTTGTAAAGGCAAATTTTGAGACGGGTGAAAAATTAACTGTTATTATCGATTTTTATTCTCCGAAATATAAGAGGAGAGGAGCGAAGGATCAGACGGATATAATCGAATCATATACTTTTAACTTCACAATATTCGATTATAAGATGAGTGATAATAGTGTAAAAATAGTTTTAGTTCCATCGTTCTATGAGGATTTTGTTGTTAAATTAAAGAATAGGGTATTCAATGGATCGGTGAAGGATATAGTTCAATCTGTAATATCTCCATATTCTTTCACTGAGGAGATGGAGGGAACTGGGGTATTAAAGAAAAGATTTTATCAGATAAATGAATCGGATTTTTCATTTATAAGAAATATATCGAATTATGCTAAGGGGAGAAATCCGAATTTCTTATTTTTCATTAATAAAGAGAATAAGGTATTTTTTGAATCTTATGATTTTTTAAAGAACAAGAAAGAGACATGGGAGATGGAAGACGCGATGGTCTCGGATAAACTCGTGTCGAATTACAGTTTCGCATTTCAGTCATTGGGTGGTGCGGGAATAAAGGGGAGATATTTCGATTGGGAAACTGGGACTTTTAAAGAGATATCGTTTATCCCCGATACTAAAGTTTTGACGGAACATACATTTGATAATTCAATGTATTTATTTCTTGGAAATGTATCTAATTCCGATGACAAAACAATGTATAATAACTATGTAGAAAATTATTCTTTTAGAAAGAATACATTCAAATTATTTGTGGACTTCAAGTGCGTCTCGTCTTTTGTTTTATTTGATAAATTGACAGTGGGAGAAACTCTTCGGTTCAATTTTGTACAGCCGGGGGGAAAGGCTGATTATTTATCGGGGAAGTATTTCATTTATAAAGCGGAACATATTTTTCATGGTGAAGGTTTGACTTCTTCTATTACATTGGCGACAGATGGGTATATGGTTGATGGGAAATATAGGAGCAGATAATGAAAATTTTCGGAAAGGAGATCAGTATGGAATTTTTACTCTGGTTAATCATAGGGATTTTAGGTGGTGGTGTTGGGGGATTTTTTATCGGACAGGCCACGGCGGTGAAGGAGATAAAGCAGTATGTGACACAGGACGTTAAAGTAGATCAGAATGTTTCTGTTTATAACTACAATCAAAACAAGGCTTCTTCAGTTGCCATTTCGATATCCGGCAGTGGGGAATCCTTAAAGGGTGTAATTTACACGAATATTACGTTCGGAAAGTATGACGGCGCAAAAGCATTTATGTCATATCTCGATTTCTGGCAAAAGCCTTATGCTTATATCGTTCCAATTTTTAACTATGGAACTAATTGGGGATATACAACCGATGTGAGTTATGATGTGTTTTTCCCGATGAAACAGGAACAGGCTATTGCTGTATATACTTTTATTTCTAATCATTCCACAGTGACTAATTTTTCAGGTACAAACCTAATTAAATGGTAGGGATAAATGATATTTAATGAACTGGCAGATAAAAAGTTTCCGGGGATTTATACTGCGCGAGTGGATAGAGTCGACACAGAAAATAAAAATGGGCAATATTATGTGAGACCCATATTCTTCTCAGAAGAAATAGCAATAGACGATCTCCCACTCGCGCGGTCTTTACTCACGAATCGATACAAGCATATCAATATAAATGTCGGTGATATGGTTATGGTTATGTTTGAAAATGAGAAGGTCGAGGAACATTCTGCGGTGATAATCGATTTGTCGAATTATAAAGACAGTTACCCCGCGCCGGATGGGAATACTTACGGTGCATATACGAAGTTCAAATTCGGGAATATGACGATTGAAATGGATGAAGTGAGTGATGTGCAGATCATAATAAAAAACGGGGAAATAATGTTTTTTGCTGATGAAGCGAAAGATATTACTTTGTCCGCGAAGAGAGTGTTTGTTGTTGGTGAAACCATAAATTTGGGTTTAAGTCCGAATCGTTATGTGGTAACAGCGGCCTTCCCCGGTTTAGTGATTCCCACACAATCGGGTATAGTTTTAGAAAGTTCATTGACAAATAAGTCGAGTTAAAGGAGAGTGAAATGACTATATGTGAACATTTGGGATTAGCGGAAATATTGAAAAACAGTAAACAATCTACAAAATTTAATGAAGTTACCGAAGAGATAATAAGAAGAGAAACTAATAGGAATTTACCGGATGAAGCCACTATACGGAGAAATGAAATATGGGGATTGTTAGGGAATCAAGTTGTTGGATTTGAGAAATTTTAGAGGAGAATAGAATGGAAAAGAAAGAAAGAGAAGAATCCTTGTTTTATAAGATTTCTTCTAAGATATGCGGGTTTTCGTTTATTGCCTTTATAGGATATTTTGTTTTGTATATTATCGGCAGTATAATTTTGTGGATTTTAAAAATTGCTAATTTTCTAACAAATGATATCACCTCTAAGATTTTTGAAACCATGACATTTTTTCTCGTCTGTTTTATTCTATTACCCGTGTTCGTTTTTATCGCAATAGTTATTGTGATTATTATAAGGGAATGTATCTCTATAAAAAAGGATGATGATTTGACTGGTGGGGGTGCGGCGTGAGTAAAATATACGAACTGATGGGGATTCATCCAAGGAAAGCTCTCGCATATAGTGACGATCAAGTGCGTCAGGTATATAATGAGGCCACGCCGGAAGTTCAACAGCAGATAGCTTTGAACGCACCAGCTTTTGTTGCGATGATCGGGGCTTCGGTTGCCGTGAGTGAAGTTACTGTGAATTTACAAGGTGCTGTTGGAACTTTGGAAACAGCGAAGCAAGCTATTCAATCCGCAGTTCCGGTGATGGGTGTTGCGAATGCGGCAAAACTTGCCTCCGATGTCGGGGCGCAAGTTTTGGTGGATCAGGTAAGAAATATGAAAAGTGTGGTATTGACACAATTTTTAAATTCTGAGGTTTAGTAATGGCAACAGCGATAGAGATTTTAAAAGCGGCTTTTATAGCAAATTCAAAGATAGTCGATCCTAATATCGATGATGCAACTGCGAGAATACCTATATCGATTATTAATCCGGGAGAAGGATATACAGTTGATGGACTTGTAGATTTAATCTTCACGAGAAATGATATTCCGGGAGTAGAAGCGGCGGGGCAGGCCTTGATAGAAAATGGAAGAGTTAAAACACTTTTTTTATCAGTATATGGTACAAACTATACTGGAAATTGTGTAATTACAGTCGATCAGGCTGGTTCCCCAATCATTGGATATGGTGCGGAACTTACCGCTGTGTTGGCTGGTGGGGTGTTATCGAGTATTAGTATTGTGAGTGGCGGGGTTGGATTTTTAACTGCACCGCAAGTCCTCATTATTCCAAAAGCAGGTGATCCCGGAACTGGAGCGCATATTACAGTTACATTGACTGGTGGTGTGATAACAGGATACACAATAGTTAATGCGGGTTCTGGATATGTAGAGGTTCCCGATGTTTATATTTTACAGGGGAAAGAAGCAGAGTTCCAATATGAATTAACTCTCGGTGCTTTTACACCACAGACGGATAAGGATAAGGCGGGGAAAGTTTGGGAAGGTGTAGCGGAAACTTTACTTACATTTCTTGTTGAATATGGTTCTGTTTGTAAATATGCTGGTGGTGGGGATATTCCTGTGAATGCGGATAATCAAGTCCCTGTGGATGATATCAATTTTCCCAATGCACAGATTGGATATGTTCGCCTTAATTCAAATGTGGATGATCTTGAAGCGAATGCGATTAAATTGAAATTTTTCGATACTGATAATCCGAGGTAGAGATGATTAGAGGTGAAATAAAAGAAATAGATTATAAAACAGCTAAAGATTTTTTATTGCCGAGACATTATTCCGGTAGGATTCCAGTTATTTCTTTTGCTTATGGTTGGTATTTTGGAGATGAATTAAAAGCAGTGTGTACTTTTGGAAAACCAGCTTCAAATACATTGTGTTTTGGTATATGTGGGAGAGAATATTTAAAAGAACAAATTATTATTGAGGCTTAAATTGGGCGAATCATTTAGTTCAGTGAAATTGAAGATTGTGAAGAAGTATCGATTGACCGATAATCGGTTCGTAGATTTCAGGAAGTATATTTATTTTCCATACTTTCAATTAACGGGTTCGGGGTATGAAATGATAGTGGGGTCTGGGAAAGCACAGGATGTAGTGGAGAATAAAGTAGTTTTGAATTATTTTGGGGAACAGTTGCGAATACCGAAGTATTTGGTTTATGGGGGTGTGAGAGAGGTTCAAGAGTTAATGAAGCGGATAAGCATTGATGAATTGAGGGTGATATGCTAATTTTTTTATATTTAAGAAAATAGAGGAATATAAATGTCGTTTATTATTGACCCGGACTTAAATATAAGTTCGGCGGGTGGAATAGCAAGTTACCAATATGGGAATAAAAACTTTGATATGAGCAGGATTAGACTTTATCTTGCGATCAATCAAGGTGCTATCCCATTTTCAAATTTTGGAAATCCATTCGTGCAGTTAATAATGAGTTCATTCAATGAGAATGAAATAAATAATTTATTGAAGTCACTGATAGATTCTATGGGGAAGGCTTTGAATATTACAATAGATGATTATGAAGTGAAAGTTTTCAATGATGAGATATTCCTGAGAGTCTATACATCGGCGGGAAAAGAGAAAGAAACAGGGTTGGACTTTACAATACAGAGATAAGGAAAATAAATGCAAAGGCATGACATAACTGCATTGAGTGGGGATACATTTTCAGGGGTACAATTCACAGTATATGTGAATGGTGAAATATTGGACTTGACCGGATCGGTTATTTCGATGCAGGTGAGAAAGACCAGATTGACTGCACCGATAATAGATATTACAACCGCGAGTGGAATGGGGATCACAATAACCGATGCTGATGCGGGGCAATTCACAATAGACGAACAGGTTTTCGATGAAACACCCGGATTATATAGTTATGATATCCAGATTGAATTTCTTGATGGTAGAGTGAAAACTTATATCGGCGGGGAATTTAATCTGGTGGAGGATGTAACACATGATTGAGGTGAGAGTTGATATTGTCGATGTGATGGAAGAAGTTGAAATAGAAATTACTGAGTAAGGTAAAATAATGAATAAGATTTTTGAAGAAAAAAATACTACATTTACTGTAAAATTTTCAGTAGAAGACTTTACTGGAAAATATAATGCGGAACATAAAAATTTATTATTTCGAGATTTGAAATCTTTTATAAAGGGATATATGAAAGGTGATGGAATGATACACATTGATGGTAATGTGGTGATATTGAATCAAGATACTGGAAAAAAATATGTATTTGGTAATATGTCCAGTTCAATAAATAAATTATCCGATTTAATGAAGATGAAAACAAGTGAAGAATTGGAGAGGTAAATAAATGGCCAATGAATTAATTTCTTACGATTTTGAAACGCTAAAGACTGATATAATTAATGAGGTTAAATCGAATAGCGAATGGAGTGATATATCCGAGGATGATTCGATATTTAATCTTTTTGTTCATATCATGGCATATTCAATCTCCATTGACATTGCATCTATAAATACTATGTTTGTAGATAG
>Ga0172379_10003714_pt1 | contig 23842 bp, 21 predicted proteins | sample GrowelOW334metaG_FD_119756 | JGI IMG/M metagenome (GOLD analysis project Ga0172379, IMG submission 119756) | Groundwater microbial communities from an aquifer near a municipal landfill in Southern Ontario, Canada - Groundwater well OW334 metaG | ecosystem: Environmental > Aquatic > Deep...
CGGCAACAGAGCCTTGATTATTGGAGATATTCCCCAATGTAATACCTATGCGTTCTAGTTTCTCATCGGTACGTTTCATTTGTGCATCGAGTCTATCCGACTTGATAGCCAATCCAGCTACTAACTCTTTTAATTCTTGATCGGTCATTTAAAGTGCCTTGTTTACATACATTTCTTTATATTTTGCTAATTATATCTGAAGAAATGAAACCTACAGGTTGGAATTGTAATATTAATTCTTTACCTAAAATCTCCCCATTCACAACCGATAGAGACCCTATAAAAGAGTTTATATTTTTCGACAATCTCTGGGGCATGAACATCAATAACTTTCAGCGCTGCATTGAGGATATTTTTAATCCCTACAGCAACAGCCATCTCTTCTATTGTTTTTTGTTCATTAGGTGTAAAAAGAGTCTTATTTTGTCCATACCGTGCTAAAAACGACTTTAAATACATAACTAACGCTTCAATCCCAGCTTCATAAATCTCATCTCGCGCGATAGGAGAGGTTTCTCTACAAATAAGGATAAAAGAGTCCAACCCTGTTAAAAGGGGTAAAAAAAGTTGGCTACGGGATTGAAGACCAACATCGGTAAATTGTTTTTCAATAGCTGCATGTATTTTTGCAGCATCTCCTGACCAGTTATGATTATTGTAAATATATAAAGAACTTGGATTATGTAATATATTCCCAGATGAAATATAGGCTAATACAACTGCCCAATCACAATATGTTCCTATGGTTGGATGGGAGTTTGTATATAGATCAGTGATATTTAGAATAATTTCTCGTTTCATAAAACTAAAAAATGTTGTATTATTACCACCATTCAAACAAAAATACTCTTTAACTCTCTCTTTAGCTGTGTTTCCAATGATACTAAAATTTGTGCTTTTTGATATACCAGTATGCTCATCCCAAAGTGCTACTGATGGTCTAAAACCAACACATCTTTTATCAGCAGTTTTTTGCATAGAAAATGTAGGATCTAATTTAACTAAAAAATCATCATCATGTAACCAACTAATATATTCACCTGTAGCGTTTGAATAGGCATTTAAATTATTTTCACGACTATTAGAACCTGGTAATGTTAAATATTTTACTTTATTAGATATTTTATTTTTACACCATATTTCTTTACTGATTTCTGATGAATTATCTGAGATAATTAATTCACTATTTGTTAATTCGACATAGCCAATAGCTGACGATAATGAAGCCTTTGATTGTATTAAAGATCTATTTGAAGCTATACATATTGAATGTTCAAGCATATTTCCCTTTCCTTATTTCGTACATATTTCATTTAAAAAGTTGTTGAGTTGACTATTGATAATTTTTAATTGACTATTATCAGTATAAAAATCAAATGTCATTTGAATTCCCTCTGAAAATGAAACCTTAGGTTTCCATTCTGGCACGAATAATTTTATTTTTGAATTATCATAGATATCACACCAAGATTTGTGACCAATTAGCCCTTCTCCAAGTGTTATATTTAATCGAGTAATCTCTTCTGATGTAATATAATAAAATTTTATATTACTAACGTTAAGAATTTTAGCCATTATTTCATAAATATTTCTCCACGTAAGCCATTCGTCATTGGTTATATGAAAATCTTCACCAATACTTTTTGGATTTCCAAATAACCCTAATAATGCACTGGCAAAATCAGATGAATGAGTTATTGTCCATAATGTTGTTCCGTCGCCATGTAAAACACTTTTTTCACTATTGAGTATTCGTTTTGGAATTGTCCAATCAGAATATCCGATTGCGGATGGAATAATAGTATCATAAGTATGTCCAGGTCGTACAATGGTTATAGGAAAATTTATATTTCTATAGGCCTCTATAAAGATGGATTCACACTCACTTTTGTTTTTTGCATAATCCCATGTTAAACCATTTTGGGTAGCTTTTTCAGTAATTGGATATTGAAGGCTACTTCTTTGATAAACAGCTGTTGAACTTATAAAAACATAGTGATTCGTTTTATTTTTATAGAGTTCAATTGCTTGTTTCGCTTGCTCTTTGTTATAACAAATAAAATCACATACAACATCAAAATATAAATCTTTAAGTGCATTTTTTGCTTCTTCAAAATTTCTAATATCGCATTTAATTTTGTTGACTTCTACCGGAAACTCTCTGCGAGTAGAAAGTGTTGTTCCTCGATTGATGGCATATACTTCATGCCCCTGATCAATAGCAAGTCTAACCAACCACCAACTAATATTTCCATTGCCACCAGTAACAAGTATTTTCATGAGGATTGACTGGCTAGCATTTTAGATTTAATTATTTGTGCCATCGAGTCAATATTGTCAAGAACCCCATGCGACATAACTTCACAGTTTGCACAGGCTGTATAATTTTTTTTATTGCCATTTAAATGATCAATTCTATACGTATTTAATGCTGAACCAAGCCAAATATCTTGGATAGTTTCTTTGGTAGTGTCGCCAACAATCATTTTTTGTTTCCAGTCTTGAACACAGGTGCTTACCATTCCATCTGAGTTGACCACCATGACATAAAATAGGAAAGGACAAACATTTCTTTCAATAATTTCTTGTCCATAGTGACCTGCATCAAATTTCATTTCCATATTATTAAATTTATATTCTGGCCACGCAGGAGATAAGTTTTCTAAAAATATTCGATCCGAGATACTTCCAAAAATATCATAAAATTCTTTTTGTTCATCTTCGGATAAGTTTTGTTTAATGGCTTTAATGTATATTTCACAATTTTCTTTTCTTTCGTACAAATCCTTGATATTTTTAACATATTTTTGAAAATCAATTTTTGTTTGAGTATAGTGATATATTTTCTCTTCATTCACACCATTGACTGAAATATTGATTTGACTTAGCCCTGCATCAATGATTTTTTGGTTTAACTCGGGATGTAAGAGTAACCCATTCGTAGTTGTTTCAATTTTTTGAATATTTATATTTGCTCTTGCATATGCAATCATTTCAGAAAATTTTGGATGAAGTAAAGGCTCACCCACTTTATAAAGTCTAAGAACTTTTATTGGATTAGCAAAATTATTGACATCGTCAATGATTTTTTTATAAAGTTCAAAATCAAGAGTTCCTACAAATCTTTCACTCTCTTTTATGAGTGAATGATCTCCCGTCGGACAAAATCGACAACTATGATTGCACGCACTAGACGGATCAATCATTAAAACATAGGGAGTGTTTAATGGGAGAACACTGCCTAACTCAACTCGTTTGTCTTCGTCTTCAATTCGCTTTTTAATTTTAGCTTTCATATCAGTTCTCAAGTTTAGCTAAAATTGCATCAGCATACGCATCAATATCATCGGGCATTCCATGGGTCATTTGACCGCAATTTCCACATACAGGATGATTTTTTCGATCATTCTCAATTCTATTTTCAATTTGTGCCTTCATTTTCATATCTTTACCCCTTGTCACTTATTTTATGGTCAATTTCAAATCGTAGTACATGAAAGATATCACCATTACGATACCCAAAACATCTATATTTTTGTGTAATTCTAAATTTAAAAATTTGCTTTTGTTCGTAAATATTTCCTGTAAACCAATTTTCTTTTTTACTTGGTTTGTATGCTTTATAATCCAATCCATCAGAGCTTATGATACTACACCAATCCATAGATGAAAACATCTCAAAACTACTTATAAATTCATTTTTTTGAGTCGAGTCGAGAGTATCAAATCCATACGAATTTGCTAACTCAGAAAAACATAAATTTGTATTATAAAAAAAGTAATGGCAAAAATCTATATCGCTAATGCAATTTTTTCCCCACAAAACCTTTGCTGTTGTTCTTAGTTCTGTAAGATTATCAAGCAGATAATTAACGCTACCATTTTCAATAGACAATTTGTTTTCTATAAAGGCATCATGAGTAAATGAAACCACGACGCTATCTCTTTGTGATGACTCTGCTAATCCTGTATTACAAATTTGATTTCCACGGTATGTGTATATACTTTCTACACAATTATGCTTCTGATCAATCTCCCAGTACGGTGGCTGTGCAAGTGCTGATAAATGACTCTTGAACAATGTAATTGATGGGTGAGATATAGAAATTAAGTCTGATAGTTTTTTATCGCTTGTGATGTCTCTTTGCCAAAACATTTGATTTTTATAGAGATTTATCTGATTTTTTTTAAATAATGCTGTCATAGAAACAATTGACCGAAGGTTTTCCAAAAAAGCCTCAATATTATGGTATTGTCCAAATAAAGAAAGTTCATTAATAACTACATCCATGATAACCCCAGCAAAGCATTTAAGTCTTCATCAAATTGGTCAAACAACCCTTGCTGATGATTTTCTATCAGTCCATTGTCATCGATAATAATTTTTGTATGATTTGATTGATCAAAGTAATACAATGCGACTTTCTCTTTTTCTATTGAGTACTTTAATGCACTATTTTCATTCGTATTGTTGTATACATTTTTTCTAACACCATTAAAGATATGATCACTATGTGTTTCGATAATAATCTGAACACCTTTACTAGCAACAAAAGTTAAAAAATCAGTAAGTCTTGATTGCGCTTTTGGGTGTAGATGAATTTCTGGATTTTCTATTACAATAATATTATTTACTTTAGCACTTAAACATATTGTCAACATAGAAATAAGATAGCTAAGACCTGTACCTATATTCTTTGGTAAAAAATCTAGTTTTATAGAACCTGTACGGTTATGGGAGTAAAAAGCCTCCACTGTATTCTGAAGTCTTCTTGAGTTAATCTCTATTTCTTGGTTTGCTATATACTTTAGCCAATAGTTGAGTTGTCCTGATAAAGTCTTATCATCTTGATAAACAACTAAACTACTTAAGATTAAGTCATCTTTATGACCATCAAACCAATCAATAACATATGAACCATAAATTCCAAAATATCTTTCTGATTTAGAAAAATTATTTACTATATTGACATCTTCGATTGGCTTTCTCTCTGAGCTTAAATAGCTCAAATTGTCTGGATAAGTTAAACGTTTATTACTAATTTCTATTTTAAAAGATGCTTTGTTGGCAATAATTTTATTTTTCTCTCCGTCGGTGAAAACTATTTCAATGCTAAATTCCTTTGGGTTGATATACCTATTTTTAAGATTATCAAAGTCTCCAAGATCACTAAGATATTTAGAAACATCAGTACCACTAACAGTATTTCCACTCAGTAGTATAGATTGTATTAAGGATGACTTTCCACTTGAATTGGTTCCTGATAAAATGGTCAGATTTGAAAAGTCAAAGATTTCATTTTTTTCAAAACACTTAAAATCGGAAACATTTATTTGTTTAATCATTCTTTAATCCTAATAAGATTTCATCTACTTTATCAAATCTACGCCTTACTTTTGATGAGCTATCAACAGGCGATGTGATAGATTCCATAAACTTATCTTGTGTAAAAAGTTTTTTAATTTTATCCTTAATTTTATCCTTATAAATTGATGTATGGCTTAAAGCAATCGCATAAGACAAACATTCAAATAATGCCATATTTACTGGTGTTTTACGGTCTTTATCTCCATAATAATTTGAAACTCTAAATCCATCCTTGCCTAAAATAGAAAAAGCATCACTCATTGTTGTCTGAAATATAGCTTCTATTTCTTTTAATTTTGTACGATTTAGATATTCCATAGTTTTACCCAAAAAGTCATCAATATCGCTTTTATAATCTATAAAATCGCCATCCTTTGTAGTAAGTTTCTTTGTTCTCCAAAGATAAAAAGCAATAAAACGAAGAATCATATACCTATCTTTCATTACTTTTGAGCGAACAGAATTGTCTGTAGCATTTTTAAAGTTTTTATCATCTTTTAGTCGATCTAAAAGATTTGTTGCATAGCCATTATAGATAGCATTTCGCATCTCTTGATTATTTAACCTTGTACCACCACGATTTACTCTGTCAAAAATATCAAATTTGATTCTATCTGGTGTTGGCGGTTTTATAACATTAATAGACATTTTATAGTCTTCTATTTTACCTTGCAATACTCCATCTAAATCTTTAAACCGTTTTCCTTTTAGATCTTTTAAAATACTTAATTCGGCTAAAGAAAAATTTACTTTTTGATCATCACTCATAAAATCAAACAATGTACTAAGTCTTTGTTTTCCATCTATAACTTGTTTGATTCCATTACTATCTTGAAAAAAATACATTATAGGTAACGGAATTCCCATCAAAATTGATTCTACAAGTTCTGATTTTTGCTTTTGACTCCAAACTTTTCCCCGCTGATATGGTGGAGACAACTCAATTCTTTTATTATCAAATTGCCGTTTCAATTCATAAATAGAGCTATCGTCTTTAGAAACATTAATAGAAGCAGGATAAACTTCATCAGTTTGCGTTGATGAAGAATTTATATCAATGTCATCAATATCATCATTTTTAGACTCTATAAATTCATCATCAGTTTGAGGGTTTTGAATACTTTCCAAATTAACCTCCTATTTTTTCCAATATTTCGTCCGCATGCGCATCAATATCATCGGGCATTCCATGGGTCATTTGACCGCAATTTCCACATACAGGATGATTTTTACGCTCATGCCGTAAAAACATCATTTGATACTCTCTCATTTTATCACTAAGCCAAATATCTTTGACACTTTGTATTTTTGTATCGCCAATAAGTAGTTTTCTCGACCAGTCAAGAAAACACAAACTAGCCCCTCCGTCAGAATTGATTGAAAACGAATAAAACACATAAGGACAAACGGATACTTCTTTGATTTCTTGACCATAAATACCATGTTCTTGATTCACCTCCAGTCCATCTCGCAGTTCAAACTCTGGCCAGCATGACATGATATGCTCGATGTAGACACCATCGGCAATATCTTTAAATGTTGCAATAAAAAGCTTTTTATCGTCCTCGCTTAGTGTATCACCGTTGATTTTTACAACGACTTCGCATTGTTTTTTATGCTCATAAAAATACTTTACATTTTCAACAAATTTATCAAAATCAATTTTATAGTTTGAAAACTGTTGATATTGCTGTGCATTGACACCTTCGACTGAAATATTGATTCTATCAAGACCCGCATCGATGATTTCAAGACTCTTTTTTGGATTAAGTAACGATGCATTTGTAGTTGTATCCACTTTGAGGATATTGCCACTTTCTTTCGCGTATCGTATCATATCGGCAAAATGAGGATTTAAAAGAGGTTCACCATCTTTATAGAGTCGTAATACTTTAAGCGGTTGATCAAATTCTTTGATATCATCAATGATTTTTTTATACACATCAAAATCCATCGTCCGAAAAGGGCGACCAATCTCCTTCATAAGTTTTCTATCCCCCGTTGGGCAAAAACTACACTCGAAGTTACAGGAGTCTGCTGGATCGACATTGATGATAAAAGGTGTTTGGAGAGGAATAACCATCTCTAGCTGTGTTCTATTTTTAAGATCAATCCGTCTAAGTTGTTCTTTATCCATTATTTTGTTCCTTCACAAATTGTTCAATTTTAGCAACCATATACCCAATCGCTTCATCTCCCATTCCCGGGTAAAGCCCGATCCAAAAACTATCATTCATAATCTTATCAGTATTGGGCAGGTTACCTACGACACGGTAATCCGTTCCATCAAGCATACTCTCAAACATCGGATGGCGAATCATATTCCCAGCGAAGAGGTTGCGAGTTTGGATATTAGCGTTTTCGAGATATTCAACGAGTTCATTTCGGCTAAATTCAACATCGTCTTTCAATGTAATCATAAATCCAAACCAACTCGGATCACTGTTGGGGGTTGCCGAATTCAAAATCAATTTATCAACTCCTCTGAGTCCTTCGTAGAGTTTCATAAAATTTTCCTTGCGCTTTTCGACAAATGAAGGGAATTTCTCGAGTTGAGCCACACCGATAGCCGCTTGCATATCAGATACTTTTAGATTGAATCCGAAGTGGCTGTAGACATATTTATGATCATACCCTTTTGGCAAGGTTCCGAAACTCTGTGAAAATCGGCATCCGCAAGTATTATCGATACCACTTTCACACCAGCAGTCTCGTCCCCAATCGCGCATACTAAGCATGATCTTTTTCAGTAGTGGATTATCAGTATACGTGGCTCCCCCCTCACCCATCGTCATGTGGTGTGGCGGGTAAAAACTGGAAGTTCCGATGTCTCCCCATGTTCCTGTTGGTTTTCCCTCGTATGTAGAGCCAAGAGCATCACAGTTATCTTCGATCAGCCAAAGATTGTGTTTATCACAAAACTCTTTTACTGCGCGAAGGTTAAACGGGTTACCGAGAGTATGAGCAATCATGACTGCTTTTGTTTTCGGAGTCAAAGCTTTTTCAAGTTCGTTCACATCAAGGTTAAAATGGGTCAATTCCATATCGATAAAAACGGGAACAGCACCATATTGCACAATTGGGGCAACAGTCGTCGGGAAACCTGCTGCAACTGTAATTACTTCATCCCCTCTTTTAACTTGTCTTTCTTTTAAAAGGGGGGACGTAAGAGTATAAAAAGCAAGAAGATTTGCTGAACTGCCACTGTTGACTAAAAATGTCCATCGAACGCCGAGATACTCAGCAAGTTTTTTCTCAAACTGCTTGGAATAGCTTCCGTATGTGAGCCAAAAATCAAGTGCACTATCGACAAGATTTATCATCTCTTGTTCATCGAAAACACGTCCAGCGTAGTTGATGCGAGTTTTGCCTGCTTGAAATTCCTGTATTTGATTGGGTTTGTGAATAGCATTATAGTAATTTGTTGTTTGCATCAAAGAAAGTGATTTTAGAACACTTTTTAGAGGTGTGTTTTTTAAAATCCCTACCTTGGTTTTTAACAATTCCACAGAAATTAAAACTTGTTTCGAAAGTGGAAATACTGTTTCATCACTAAGCAAACAGTCATTCATATCATTAGGTACAAATGTTAAACATTTTTCACTATTCCAATTAACCTCTTTTGAAGTTCCTGCAAGTACTAAAATATCACCCTGTGAATTTTCATCAGAAATAATCAGTACTGGTCTTGGTTTTGATTTCTTAGGATTGTCCACAAAAGGAACCTGATAAATATAAACTTCACCTATTTTAGGGCTCATAAATATTTACTCCAAATTTCATCTTCTTTTGCATCTTCTTTGATAGCTGCATTATAGTTAGCCGCTAGAAATTTTTCATTTTCTTTTTTACTATCCTCTTGTCCATTATTCACTGCTATATTATTAACAGGCACTAAAATCATCTCGAATGTATCTCCAAACTCTTCTGGAATATCAAAATTTTTAAAAATATCCCTAGAAACTATTTCTCTAATTGCGTGCATCACAGCTCCTTTTCCTGTACAGTATTTAAAACTCTCTCATCACTTCTCAAAAGTATAGCATTATATAAAGAGAAAAGGAGAATTAAATGTAGTAAAAGAGCTAAATGATACATCTCTCTCTGATAATCTTGGATTGTTAATTTCCCAATCAAAACCAAATGAATCAAAGTGGATACCACCGTCATTTGAAGGAGCGTAGCACGATGTTTGCATATAAGTTACATTGGTATTGTTTTGAAGTGATTTAAAGCCGTGTGCTAATCCTTTAGGAATGATAAGTATTTTACCATTTTCATCAGAAAGGTTAATTCGAAAAAAATCTCCATATGTAGGTGACTTTTTTCGAATATCGAGAACTACATCAACAATTTCACCTTTGGGGACATAAACTAATTTGATATGATCGTAAGGAGGTGTTTGAAAATGCATGCCTCGAATGACATCTTTATGTGAAATAGAAAAATAACTCTCTGCTATCGTCAGAGAAAGATTATTTGTTTTAAAAAAGTCATTATTAAATACTTTGGTAAATCTACCACGAGTATCTTCAATTATTTTTGGTTCTAAAATTTTGAGCCCTTGAATTTTCGTATTTATAATATTCATTTATTAGGTAAATCCTCTAAAATTTTTAATCGTCACTAATAGTTTTTTGTATTGCATCTGCTAATGTATATTTTTGTTCCCAATCAGGAAGGGGTGGTATAGTATCACAGGGTATCATCACTTCTCGCTCACGATACTCTTTTCCACCCCAATGGATAGTTAATATTTTACCCGTAGACGCTTCAAATACTTTGGATAAATTTTTTAAACTCATCCGTTCATTAGAATACAAAGCGAAGGCTTTATTTTTAGCTGCAATAGTATCACATGATAGATGATTTATGAGTGTTTCATAGCCCTTGACAATATCCTCAATATAATTTATATCAATAATTTGTTCTCCAGGAGACATTTCCAGTGTTCCATTCGTTTGCGAAAGTTGATTCCAAAGATTAAAAATCTTATTTCGTGTGTCATTTGGACCGAACGTATCATTAAGTTTTAGCGTAACAAAAATAAGATCAGAAGTCTCAGTATAATATTTTGCAATGTCTTCAAATGCTTGTTTCGTAGCCGCATAAAGATTGACTGGATTGTAGGTTTCATTTTGATAATGTTGCCAAAAAGTACCCGTATTGATGAACCACTTTGTTTTAGCTTGTTTGCATACTTCTAATAATTCCGTTCCAAACTGTATGTTTGAAAGGATTAAAGAGGGGATCTCTTCACTCTTGTGCGATGCTAAAAAAAGTGATGCCAAATGGATAACCCCATCAAAATCTTCTGTTTTAAACAGTGTAATTAATTGATTAATATTATGAGAGTAAGTAAATATAACAGCTCGTTCATCAATACATAAAGTATTACTATTATGACGTACTAGTACAACAATTGAGTAGTTCTTGTCCAGTAAACTTTTAATTAGGTTTTTTCCTATAAATCCTGTTGCACCCGTCACTAAGATTTTCATAAAATTTCATTAGTTGGAATAATCATTCTATATGCTCCACTCCAACTTCTTCTTTGTCGCATCGCTAACATAGCAATTCAAATCATCCATCGTACTAATAGTATTATTCTCATAAAAGTTTTTATACCATAGTACCGTTTTCTCAAACGTCATGTCGCTATCCCAAACGTCTTTCCATTTTAAAAGAATATGCGCTTTTGAACAATCGAGTTTTAATAAATTGGCTTCGTGTGGTTGATTTGGGTCACGGATAATGTCATAATCAATCGCGTCCCAATGCCTTTTGACATGGTTTACCACCTCTTCGACAGTAATACTCCCCTCATCACTTGGACCAAAGTTCCACGCCTCACCAAATTCCACTTTTTCAATATTTGAAAAGTACTCTTTACCAAGATGATTTTCATCAATAAATTCATCAGTAAAAGGCATATTGCTTAATGTAATAACTTCGTATAGATCAGTAGAATCGCATATTCTACAATTTTTTTCATTTATTTTTTTCATCTACTTACTCCACTCCAAATTTTTCTTTTTAGCATACATAACATACTGATTCAGATCATCGGTTGTACCAACGGCATTATTTTCATAAAAGTTTTTATACCACAAGACTGTTTCTTTAATCATTTTTCACGCTCCAATCCAAATCCTTCTTCACTAAAAAATGATAGGAGTTTTTCTTCTATCTCTCTTGTGTTTGGTAAATATTCTCTCAGATCACTCGGTAATGTATCGGATAAGCTATAAGTCGATACACCGATTGGCTGATTACTATCTTTGAGTGCGTATTCGACTGTTGTTCTTTTTTTCTCTTTACAAATGATAATTCCGATGGAGGGATTTTCATCTGGAAGCTTAACTGTATCATTGAGACATGAGAGATAAAAATTCATCTTTCCTGCGTATTCAGGTTTGAATTTTCCAATTTTAAGTTCGATAGCGATTAACGATTTGAGTCGTCGGTGATAGAGAAGCAGATCAATAAAATATTCTTCATCATCAACAACGATTTTGTACTGATTCCCGATAAAGGTAAAATCACTCCCCATCTGGGCTAAAAATTCACGTATTTTATTGATGAGTCCTATTTCTAGTTCATGCTCATCATACTCTTCACTCAAATTCAAAAAAGAAAAATTATATTCATCTTTTACCGCTAAATATGCTTGATGCTTGTATTTTTCAGATAATGTAGTATCGAAATTTGTTTGATTTAATAAAAATTTTTGATACGTTTTGTTATCAATCTGATTGTCTAAAACTCTATACGTCCAACCAAATTTTATCGTCATCTGAATATAAAATTCTCGTTCTAACTTATCTTTGCATTTCTGAAAGATAATAATATTATGTGACCAACCAATTTGTGCAGACAGTGTCTGCAGTTTTTCATAGGTCTTGTATTCTAAGTAAAAATTACGCATATTCCAAAGATTTCTTTCACTGAAACCTTTCATACCCACGAACTCTTTTTGCAACTCATCCGACAAATTTTGAACGATAGACTTACCCCATCCAAACGCTTCTTGTTTTTCGACGATACTTTTACCAATTTCCCAATAAAGAGCAATCAATGTTTTGTTAACGGCTTTGAGTGCTGTATATTGAGACGATAGAATTTTTTCTTTTATCTCGATTACAAAATGGTTAAAATTATCATTAGAAACTTTATCCATTTATTTACTCCACCCAAGATTTTTCTTTTTCGCATCGCTAACATAGCAATTCAAATCATTCATAGTACTAACACTACCATTCTCATAAAAATCTTTATACCACAGCACTGTTTTTTCAAACGTCATGTCACTGTCCCAAACATCTTTCCATTTTAGATGGATATGAGCTTTTGAACAATCGAGTTTCAGAAGATTGGCTTCATGCAGCTGATTGGGATCACGGGTAATCTCATAATCGATTTTATCCCAATGTTTTTTGACATGGTGCACGACCTCTTCAACGGTAATACTCCCCTCATCACTTGGACCAAAGTTCCACGCCTCCCCAAATTCGACTTTCTCTTCTAGAAGTTTTTGTCCGATAGAGAGATAGCCGCTAAGGGGTTCGAGGACATGTTGCCACGGGCGAGTAGCATACGGATTGCGAATGTTGACTTTTTTTCCTTGCGAGACTGAGAGCATAATATCCGTTATTAAACGATCTTTTGCCCAGTCTCCACCACCAATTACATTGCCAGCACGACACGATGCCAAGAGGGTATGATGCGATTTTTTATACTCGGCAGGATTAAAATATGAGCTTCTATAAGAGGCAGCAAGGATATCAGCGCATCCTTTGGACGAACTATAAGGATCATATCCTCCCATCGGATCGTTTTCACGGTATCCCCATACCCATTCGTGGTTTTCATACGCTTTGTCACTTGTGATGTTGACGATTGCTCTCACACCGTTTGCGCGGCACGCTTCAAAAACTTTGAGTGTTCCGATGACGTTAGTTTCGTATGTTTCAATTGGATTTTCATAGGAAAGTCTTACAAGAGGTTGGGCGGCTAGGTGAAATACAATATCAGGTTGGTGTATTGCAAATATTTGATTTAATTTTTCTAAATCTCGAATATCTCCAATGATAGAAATAATATCGAGATTTAAAAGAGTGAGATGATTTGGTTGCGTTGGAGTAGGCAGTGAATATCCGACAACGTTAGCCCCCATTTGATGTAGCCACAGCGCTAGCCAAGACCCTTTAAATCCTGTATGCCCTGTAATTAAGACAGTTTTACCGTTATAAATACCGCCAAAAAGATTTTGCATTACCAAACTTTCCAAGGGGCATTATTCTCTTTCCAAAGCTTATTAAGCTTGTGATTATCACGTAATGTATCCATACATTGCCAGAATCCTGTATGTTTATAGGCAACAAGTTCATTTTCTTTGGCAATTGTTTGCAATGCTGTTAACTCAAAGACACACCCCTCATCTTCGCTTAAATAATCAAATACGGAAGGCTCACAAACAAAAAATCCCCCATTGATCCATCCACCCTCATCAAGAGGTTTTTCGACAAAGTTTTTAATCTGCATATTCTCAGAAATATCTAAATTACCAAAACGGGCTTCAGGTTGAACCGCTGTCATTGTTAGGGTTTTACCATGTTTTTTATGAAAATCGACGGTGTCAGCAATATTAATATCGGATACTCCATCGCCGTAGGTTAGTAAAAAAGGCTCATCTCCGATATACTTTTTAGCTCGCTTGATTCGCCCTCCCGTTTGCGTATCCAATCCTGTATCCACTAAAGTAACTCTCCATGGTTCACTACTATTGTTATGAACTTCCAGTGCATTGGTTCGTAAATCAATGGTAATATCGCTTTGATGAAGAAAATAATTGGCAAAATATTCTTTGATATAGTAGCTCTTATAGCCCAGCAAGATAACAAAATCGTTAAAACCGTAGGATGAGTACATTTTCATAATATGCCAAAGGATTGGTTTTCCGCCAATCTCGACCATCGGTTTCGGTTTTATCTCTGTCTCTTCAGAAATGCGCGTTCCGTATCCACCTGCTAAGAGTACGACTTTCATTCTTTTCTATTTCCTTAGATAAATTATTTTACACGATGAGACGAAATATTGATGCTAATCTTTGTATTAAATTGATGATTGCAGTATAGTATAATGCGTCAAAAATAGTACTGATTATCTCTCTTTTTACAGAGTAATTCTATCTAAAACATTGATTAAAAAGGAAATCTCCCCTATGAACCAACAAAACAGCCAAACTTTCTTACTTCAAGGGTACGAATATCATCAAAAAGGTGAGCTCTCAAATGCCAAAGAGTGTTACAAAAAGACGCTTGCTTTGGATAAAAATAATGCGGATGCTAATCATTTGATGGGGTTGGTTTTAAAAGCTGAGGGGAAAGTAGCCAAGGGGATTGATTTTATCAAAAAAGCGATTAAGCAAGCTTCGAGCGTGGCTGTATATCATTTTAATTTGGGTCGGGCTTATCATGAGCTGTTTGAGTTGGAAAAAAGTATTGCGTCTTTGAGAGAAGCGATTGCACTGCAAGGGGATTATGCGGATGCATATTTCAATATGGGGATCGTGTATGAGGATCATAATCATTTTGCTGAGGCGGCGGAAGCGTATCGTCATGCGCTTAAATTAAGTCCTACCAATATTAATATGCAATTTAATCTTGCAATGACATTGTTACGTAGTTTTCAATTTTCGCAAGGATGGGAAGCTTATAAAATGCGCTATGTGGAGAATGGTGCGAATACGATTTTGGAACTTCCTTATTTGTCCAAACCCCGTTATGAAAACAAATCGACCTCATTGCGTGGTAAACGACTTTTGGTACATGCGGAACAGGGATTTGGGGATACGTTTCAGTTTTTACGATTTTTGCCACAGCTTAAAGATCGTTTCGGATTAAAAGAACTTTATTTCGTTCCTCAAAAAGAGTTGTTTGAGCTTTTGTCTCCGATGGAGGGATGGTTTAATGCCCGTATTTCTGAAGCGATGCCTGAATCAATTGAGTATGATTATGTCCTTCCGTTACTTGATTTGGGATGGTTATATGAGGCAGATGTTACGACTATCCCGTTTCGTGAGAAGTATTTTTATGCAGAATATTCGCTAATAGAAAGTTATCGAAATCGTTTTTTCAATCATGATGTATGGAAAATTGGGTTGGTTTGGCAAGGGAGACCAACGCACAAGAATGATAAAAACCGCTCTATTGACTTTGAACTTCTTGCCCCGTTGTTAAAACTTCCAAATGCTCTTTTTTATTCTCTCCAAAAAGAGAATTATGAGGGAGCTAATAAATTTTTTGAGAAGCAGGATAATTTTATTAATCTAAGTTCTGAGCTCAACGGCTTTGGGGATACGGCGGCGATACTTGCCAATTTGGATCTTATTATTACGGTGGATACCTCTGTTGCCCATTTGGCAGCAGCAATGGGAAAAGAGTGCTGGATACTTTTACCGCATAGTCCTGATTGGCGTTGGGGCGCTCTTGATCCTACACTCAAAGAAAATCAGCATGAACATTATCGAAATACCAGTTATTGGTACGATAGTGTTCGCCTTTATCGACAGGGAGCTGATCGTCATTATAAAGGAGTTGTAAAAGATATACTCAGTGATCTTCGTTCCAAGCTAGGAGAGGGGGATGCACGTCCACTTCCACGCCTTAAAAAGCGTCGTATTTCACCAAGTGCATTAAATGAGAGCATACGACTGACACAAGCAGGATTTGCGGCACATCAAAAAGGGGAGATGAAAAAAGCACAAGATCTTTACAAATCAGCATTGAAACATGATGCAGATAATTCGGATGCACTTCATCTTCTAGGGCTTGTCTTGAAAAGTCGTGGGCAACTCAAAGAGGGGATTGAATATCTACGTCAAGCGATAGCAGTGAATCCTGATAACGCTATTTTTTACCAAAATCTAGGTAATGCTTTGAACACCAACTCTGAACCCGCAGAAGCATCAGAAGCGTACGAAAAAGCCCTTAAATTTAATCCGAATAATGTGGAATTACTTTTTCTAATTGCGAAAGCAGCACAAGAAGGAATTCAGAGAGAAAGAGCACGATGCTACTATCAAACGATTCTTTCGTTAGAACCCAATCATCTCTTTACCCTCGCCAATCTTGCAATTTTGGAAAAAACAGAAGAGAATTTTGAGGAGGCTATTGGCTATTATCGTCGTATTCTTCACATTGATCCTCTCTATCCTGACAACTATTACAATATGGCGACGGCATATAAGGCGCTGAAACGGACAGAGGATGAAATTGAGTGTTACAAAAAAGCACTGGAAGTAAATCCGACGCATGGGGATAGTTATTTAGGGCTAGGGAAGTATTATGAGAGTCAGGGGAATTTTGAAAAAGCGATAGAAGCGATGCAACACGTTATCGAGCTAAATCCTGATCAAAAGACGTATCAAGGTCAGTTGTTACGATTTCAGTCACTGGGATGTGATTGGGAGGGTTTAAACGAGCTTAAAGCAACCGTGTTTGATGCTAGTTATGGGAAAGATGCAAAAATAGGGATTAATACTCAATATGCAGTTATGTTCTTGGGTGAGTTGATGGATGAATCACAACTGTTGGAAATCGCCAAAATTTTTGCTAATAACCGTTTGGAAGCCGCTCACTATAACTGCCCTGATAATAATTACTCTTTTGATCGACCGCGTAACAAGAAAATACGCATTGGATATGTCTCGGGTGATTTTTATAATCATGCAACATTACATCTTCTTATCGGTGTTTTGGAGCAGCATAACAAAGAGAAGTTTGAGATTATTGCGTATTCACTTCATCATAAAACAGGTAGTATTTATTACGACCGCCTATTAGAATCCATTGATGAATTTGTTGATTTTGCTGATACGTCGTTGGGAGATATTTGTGATCGTATTTATGCCGATAAGATTGATATTCTTATTGATCTCAAAGGGTACACGCACGATGCTAGACCCGAGATATTTTTTCTCAAACCTGCTCCGATTCAAGTGAGTTGGTTGGGAATGCCGGGGACGATGGGAACCTCTATTATGGATTATATGATTGCGGATAAAACCGTAATTCCAGATGAGAATGAACAATTTTACAGTGAAAATATTTTGTATATGCCTCATTGTTATCAGCCCAATGATGATACTCAAGTCATTTCTTCCGATGTAATAACGCGCGCTGATTGTGATTTGCCGGAAGATGCGTTTGTGTTTTGTGATTTTAACAATCCGTATAAGATTGATCCCATGGTGTTTGATATTTGGATGGATATTTTACGAGAAGCTCCGAATGCTGTTTTATGGCAGTTATCGGATAAAGAACCGATTACAAAAAATTTAAAAAATGAAGCGCTCAAGCGGGGAATCGATCCATCACGACTTGTTTTTGCTAAAGCAGCGGTGAAAGAGCGTCATCTTAAGCGGATGCAATTGGCCGATCTTTTCTTGGATACGATCAACTGTAACGCTCACACGACCGCAAGTGACTCTATTTATGCAGGATTGCCTTTATTGACGCTTGTGGGTAACACCTTTGCAAAACGGGTAGCTGCCACTATTTTGGTTAATGTTGGCATGGAAGAGATGATTGTAACGAGTGTAGAAGCGTATAAAGCAAAAGCACTTGAGTTTTATCACGCGCAGGATAAGCTTCGAAAAGTACGCGAAAAACTTGCGCAAAATCTTAAAACCTATCCTCTGTATGATACGAAAAAATTTGCGGTAAATTTGGAAGCAGGTTTTGAGAAGATGTATGAAAATTATTGTGAGGGGAACGAGGCTAAAACGATTATATTATCTGATTGAGGGGAAGAAATCCCCCCTTCTTAAAACTTAGTTTCTATCCAACGCATTCAAATCACTAAACGCTTGCTTGACACGTGCAATCAATGTTTCTTGACCGCTACGAAGCCATTTACGTGGATCATAATATTTTTTATTGGGTTTATCTTCCCCATCTGGATTTCCGATTTGCCCTTGTAAATAATCTTTATTTTTTTCATAATAATTTTTTACCCCTTCCCATGTTGCCCATTGGGTATCGGTATCAATATTCATTTTGATAACACCATATCCGATTGCTTCACGTATCTCTCCGAGAGTAGAACCTGAACCGCCGTGGAAGACAAAATTAACAGGTTTACTCGAAGCTGTAGTGAATTTTTCTTGGATGTATTTTTGTGAGTTATCAAGAATGATAGGAGTTAGAGTAACATTCCCTGGTTTATAAACGCCATGAACGTTTCCAAAAGATGCTGCAATGGTGAAGTTAGGACTTACTGCCAAGAGTTTTTCGTATGCATAAGCAACATCTTCGGGTTGGGTGTATAACAATGAGTTATCAATATCACTATTGTCCACACCATCTTCTTCTCCGCCAGTAACGCCTAGTTCAATTTCTAGCGTCATCCCGATTTTAGACATACGCTCCAAATAGCGAACACACGTAGAAACATTCTCTTCGAGAGATTCTTCCGAGAGGTCAAGCATGTGGGAGCTAAAAAGTGGTTTCCCGTGCTTCTTATAATGTTCTTCTCCTGCATCAAGAAGGGCATCAATCCATGGAAGCAATTTACGTGCGGCATGATCGGTATGCAAAACGACGGGAATCCCATACGCTTCTGCCATCAAATGTATGTGCATTGCACCACTGATCGCCCCTACAATAGCTGCTTTTTCATTTTCGTTACTGATTCCCTTGCCAGCATAATAGCTTGCTCCCCCATTGGAAAACTGAAGAATAATAGGGGAATTGACAACTTTTGCTGCTTCAAGAACGGCATTGACTGAGTCGGTATTAACGACATTGACTGCGGGGAGGGCAAAGCCTTCTTCTTTTGCAATAGCAAAAAGCGTTTGTAGATCCTCGCCGAATACGACACCTGGTTTGATACGTTCTAAAATACGCATTGACATGAAAACACCTCAAAGAATAAAAGTAATTTTGATTATAGCAGTCTTGACCCTAGTTGCTCTTTAGCTGTGCTAAAATAAGCCGATAATCAGACTAATGATAAAAAGAAAGGCGGAGTAGATAGAAGTGGGAAAATTAGTTATTTTTTTTGGAATTTTTATGCTATTTTTGCAGGCTCAAAATACAGTACCCTATTATGCCCTCGCGGAACCTCTTGGCGATAATGCCCGAAAGATTGAGCAATTAAACAACAAGGTATTAAGTGCATCGGATGCGATAACAACGGTGGATTTTTGTAGTGATGTTCAAAAAACTCTTTCAAAAGGGGCGTATTTAGCTACATCTTCGGTTATAAATGAGGATGCGTTGAGCTTGTATCTTTTGCAATTGCGTAGCTTGTCTTTGCGTCAAGAACAAATTTATCAACTCTATCGAAAGTCTATTCTCCATGCGATTGACACCAAAGATAAAAAACGATTTGAACAATTAGCCTCTATTGAATTGGAGCCGTTGCATCAGCCACGAGTGCGTTCCGATGTTATTGCTTTTTATCAAAAGAATTTTCCCGAACATTCTATTTTGAATTTGGAGAATTTATCCAAAGAACAGGCATTAGAGGTGAAGAGTATTCAGTTCGCACAAGATCAAGAGCAAGCGTATGAGGAACATTTGAAGATTTTAAAACGTTCGCAAGTGCAACAGCTTAAAAAAACAACGGCTATCGGTTCTCGCAACAGTGTTATGATAATCGCGGAGACAACGCCCAAGGGTGGAGTCGTTTTTGAAGCGGAAAATTTAAACCCCTATCGAGTGACATTGACGCTGGACATTGCAAGTATCTCCAACCTTTCAAGTACGGTACGTCTTCCGTTGAGCATTGAGTTAGCAGGGTATAGCAAGAAGAGTGTTCTGGAATTGGTGCGTCTGGATAGTACCAAGCTTGTGAATTATCAAGCTAGCTACGGATGGGTGAGAGGCTCCTCGGTCGTTCGTCATAATGATGATTACCTTTACACGCTCCCTTTTGCTAAAGGAACGGGTGTGTATGTATCGCAAGGGTATAACGGAGGGCTCTCACATAAAGGGCTAACCGCGTACGCGATTGATTTTCCTCTTCCAGTGGGTACGCCTGTTTACGCTGCACGAGAAGGGATTGTCGTTGGAGCAGAGGGTTCTAATTCTCTAGGGGGTGCTAGTCCAGAATATCGTCGATACGCCAATTATGTCATTATTGAGCATGATGATGGGACAATGGGAAATTATTATCACCTAAGACAAGGGGGTACAGCGGTGAAAATCGGTGAAAAGGTGAAAAAAGGGCAATTGATCGCTTATTCCGGGAATACGGGATATACCAGTGGCGCTCATTTGCATTTTAGTGTTAGCACGGTAGATCCTGTTTCGATGCGTCGCCCGATGAATTTACCCGTCAAGATCCAAACAGCGCAGGGGATTGTGACCAATCCGCGTCAAGGGGATCGTTATACGGTACTGTAAAGAATGCTCCCACGATAAGGTCTCAAAAAGATTAAATAAGGTATCCTTTAGCTAATAAAAATTATTGTAGATGATTATAAAAAAGGGTCTAAATGTTATTGTTTAAAAAAAATCAACAACTAGAGGATGGATCATCGTTGCTGATCTCTGAAGCGGTTGAGGCGGAGCAGGTTGCTATTGCATTTCGTCAAATGCGTTTATCTTCGATTGTCGTTCTTATCAATAGTCTTATTCTTTGTTGGGCACTTTGGGGTACTGTAAATAAGTCGATGCTAATAGGCTGGACTATGACACAATTTATTGCCATGGGATGGAGATGGTTGAAGTGTCGCGGATATCGGCTTAATAATAAGAGTCATACCGTAGGGGAATGGAAGAATATTTTTTTAGTTGGAATGTCTTCTTCTGCTCTTGTATGGGGTATGGCACCATTTATCCTCTTTCCGACGAGTATTATCCATCAAACTTTTTTGGTCATTATCATAGCGGGAATGTCAGCAGGAGCGGTTAGTTCTCTTGCTTCTATTCGCTATGCTGCACAGATTTATTTGACAATGATTATCCTTCCAATTATAGGTGTCGTTCTTATGCAAGAAGACTCTTTGTATATTGCCTTGGCTTTTATGATGGTACTTTATTGGATATTATTACTACTTCTTGCCCATCGTATTTATAAAAATATTACCAGCGCATTACACTCTCGGATACTTCATGAACAAGCTTTATCGGAACTGGAACTCAGTGAGGAGCGTTTTGAAACAATTTTCCAAGAAGCTCCTACGGGGATTTTTTATTATGATAATGATTTGATTGTTATCGAAACGAATATTGAAATGACAAAAATTCTTCAAATTAGCCGAGAACAGATGATCGGTCTAGATATGAAGAAACTCCCAGACACCTCCATTTCGGAAGCCTTATCCGCTCCAAAAATTGGAAAAAAAGGATACTACAAAGGTCCCTATAAAAGTATGATAAATAAGCTCGATTTGTGGATAACATTGCAAACTTCACCGATATATGATGCCAATCGTACTATTATTGGTGGTGTTGCTATTGGAACAGACATAACAAATCAGATTCTGGCTGAAGAAAAGATGAAGCACCAAGCCTATTACGATACTCTTACGGATATCCCAAATCGTGCGCTGCTCAAGGATCGTATTGTACAAGCTTTGGCACACTATCGGCGGCATAATAGTCTTGTGGCGGTATTATTTTTGGATTTAGATCACTTTAAAAATATCAATGACTCCTTAGGGCATCATGTTGGTGATGCACTTCTTATTGAAACAGCAAAACGGCTTGTGCGTGTGTGTCGTGAGGGGGATACGGTTGCACGATTGGGAGGGGATGAGTTTGTTATCCTCCTCGAAGAGCTAGGGACGGACGCGCATAGTGCTGCGGCAAGGGCTGAATTGGTTGCTGAAAAAGTTCATGAAGTACTAACTGCCCCTTTTGATGTAGGGTTATTAGAGCCTGTCCTTACGAGTTCGAGCATCGGAATTTCCTTGGTAAATAGTGATGAACAAACGGTCGATGATCTCCTTAAATTCGCTGATACCGCAATGTATCAAGCGAAAAAAGAGGGGAGAAATACAACCCGTTTTTACCAAGAGCAGATGGATAAATGGATCAAAAAGCGAATTTTCTTAGAAAATGGTCTCCGTCATGCGATTGAAAATGGTGAATTGGAGCTTTATTATCAACCTGTTATTGAGACAGAAAGCCAGCAAATTGTCGGGGCAGAGGCTCTGTTGCGTTGGAACCATCCAGACCTTGGGATGATAATGCCTGATGATATGATCTCTATTGCTGAAGAGAGTGGACTTATTGTCCCCATCGGTGAATGGGTATTGAGGGAAGCTTGTACGCAGTTCGTTCGATGGCGCGCTCAACAAACAAGCAAAGTCCATCTTCAGCGCATTGCCGTCAATGTGAGTGCTGTACAGTTTCGGCAGAGTGATTTTGTTGATCGAGTGATTCGTATTGTAGCCGAAACGGGAATTGTTCCCTATATGTTGGAGTTGGAGTTGACTGAATCAACTGTTATTGATAGGATCGATACTGTCATAGCAAAAATGACCCGTTTACGGGGGGCAGGTATATCGATTTCGATGGATGATTTCGGTACTGGGTATTCATCTCTCGCGTATCTCAAACGTCTCCCCTTTACGACCCTTAAAATTGACAAGAGTTTTGTCCGTGATATTATGTCCGATAAGGATGATGCCGCACTCGTAGAGACAATACTGTCTATCGCTTCCATTTTCAATCTTGAAGTAATTGCTGAAGGGGTAGAAGAGTTAGATCAATACCTCTTTTTACGAGAGCACCATTGCCATTATTTTCAAGGGTATTTATGCAGTAAACCGATACCCATTCTAAGTTTTGAAGAACTCTTAACTCATAATGTATTACGATGCCATACGTTATAATCACCTGACGAAAAATTTTGTAATTAACACACAGTACAAGGATCCCAATATGAAACATGTATCTTTTAACTATGAAGATAAAAACTCTCTCGATAGTGCAAAAGAAAAGGCTAATAAAAAGTCATACACGTCAAAATTAATTCAACTATTTACCGCTGAGACAGATAAAAGTAAAATACAAATTATTCTAATAAATTTAAAAAAAATATTTCCTGATGCAATTATTATTGGTACGACAACAGCGGGTGAAATATCCCATGCTACAATGTTTGATAATAGTACCATCATCAGTCTCTCTTTGTTTGATGAGACCAAGTTAAAAGCAGATTATGTTGAAAATATTACGTCAGAATCGGGAGTTGTATTATCCGAAAAAATAGGTGGCAAGGGTATAAAAGCTGCCATACTTTTAAGTGAAGGATTAAACGGGGAAGATTACGAAGGTTTTTTAGAAGGTTTTAAAGCCTCTACTCCAGATGTTATTATTGCGGGCGGATTGGCAGGGGATAATTTTCAGTTTAATGAAACGTTTGTTTTTTTGAATGATACGATTTATGAGCGTGGCTGTGTTGCGGTTTCTTTTTCAGGCGAAGCGCTCTATGTAGACAATCGTTATAACTTAA